>ERZ1292645.3-Hain-H14-02um-R2-3-length-292090-cov-32_pt1 | contig 292090 bp, 275 predicted proteins | sample MGYA00564401_ERZ1292645 | MGnify/ENA primary metagenome ERZ1292645 (study PRJEB36523, sample SAMEA6512644) | groundwater metagenome | collected 2019-01-09 | study: AquaDiva: Metagenomics assemblies of 32 groundwater samples | reverse complement strand
CGCCGACCTGCAGAACTTCCGCGGCACCTCCTACGTCTTCGACCTCGACCGCTTCTCCAGCTTCGAGGGCAAGACCGGCCCCTATCTGCTGTACCAGGCGGTCCGGGTGAAGTCGGTGCTGCGCAAGGCGGCCGACGCCGGAGCGCAAGCCGGCCCGATCCTCGTCTCCGATCCGGCCGAGCGTGACCTGGTGCTGTTGCTGGACGCTTTCGACCAGGCCCTGATCGACGCCTACGACAAGAAGGCGCCGAACTTCATCGCCGAGCACGCCTACAAGCTGGCCCAGGCCTTCTCGAAGTTCTACGCCGCCTGCCCGATCCTGTCGGCGGAACCGGCGGTGAAGGCCTCGCGCCTGGCGCTGGCCCAGACCACGCTGCGCCAGCTGGAGCAGGCGCTGGACCTGCTGGGCATCGCCGCGCCGGAACGGATGTAAGCCGGGCTAGGCCCCGGCCGCCGCGGTCTCGAGCGTATGCTTGATGGCCGCGGCGCCGATTTCCATCATGGCGTCCATCCCGGGTGCGAGTTCGGCCGGCGCCACCTGCGCCGTCCAGGTGAACTCGGTCTGACCATCGGCTCTCGCCGTCACGGCGGCGCTAGCGCGGTGGAAGCTCATCTGGTCGCTGATCACGCTGTAGACGACGCGCTTTTGAGCCTCGTCGACGGCCAGAATGCGCTCGCGAGCCTCCATTCCATTGGCGAAGGTGAGCAGGCGGTCGTCGCCATCCCTGCGACTGTTCGTCACGAAACCGGCGGCCAGGCGCGTGGGCAGGGCGTGAATGTCGCGCAGCGCGGCCCAGACGTGATCTGGCGGGGCGGCGACGACGAAGGCCTTGCGGATCGTGGCGGCTTCGGGTGGGACGGGGCTATCAAGATTGGACATGGCTGATCCTCCTGGAACAGCCGAAGTATCGCAGTCACGTCCTCAGCCGGCTGGCGGTTTTCGGAACAGGTCGGCCGGCGCGTGTTTGCAGATTGACTCCCATTCGGTGATCGAAGAGTTTCCCGCCGACTCTCGCGGGAGAGATCGGGCCTTTCGAGGCTCGGAGCCGAAGGCGCAACCACCCCGGAAACGCTCAGGCAAAAGGACCGCGACGAGCTGATGAACGCTGGAAAGTAGCGCTCGGGAAACCCTGCGCTCGCCGAAGGAGCGAGGGGTTGGCCCGGTGGGCCAGCCTGAAATCTCTCAGGCCCAAGGACAGCGGGGGTGTGAACGTCGCGGGGATCGTCCTCGTGCGCTCGCGGAATCATCAGCCGGAGTCCAGCCTTGTCCGACGACAATCTGAAGACCACGCCTCTCAACGCCGCCCATATCGCGGCGGGCGCGCGCATGGTCCCGTTCGCGGGCTACTCCATGCCGGTCCAGTACAAGGACGGCGTGATGAAGGAGCATCTCTGGACGCGCGAGAACGCCGGCCTGTTCGATGTGTCCCACATGGGCCAGGCGCGCCTGCGCGGGGTCTCGCCGCTGTCGGCCTTCGAGGAGGTGACGCCCGGCGACTTCATCGGCCTGAAGCCCGGCAAGCAGCGCTACTCGGTCCTGTTGAACAAGAAGGGCGGCATCATCGACGACCTGATGGCCGCCCGTCCCGATGACGACGGCCTGTTCGTCGTGGTCAACGGCGCCTGCAAGGACAACGACTTCAAGATCATCGACGACGAGCTTGCGGGGCAGGTGCGGATCGACCGCCTGGAGGACCGCGCGCTGCTGGCGCTGCAGGGTCCCAAGGCCGCCGCGGTCCTGGCCGAACATGCGCCGGAAGCCGCGACCATGGTGTTCATGGACGCTCGCTCGATCACCGCCTTCGGAACCGACGCCATCATCTCGCGCACCGGCTACACCGGTGAAGACGGCTATGAGATCTCCATTCCGGCCACCGAAGCCGAGCGGGTCTGGAACACCCTGCTGGCTGACGTGAGGGTGAAGCCGATCGGCCTGGGCGCCCGCGACAGCCTGCGTCTGGAAGCTGGCCTGCCGCTCTATGGCCATGACGTCGACGAGACCGTCAGCCCCGTCGAAGCCGATCTGGCCTTCGCCGTCTCCAAGAAGCGCCGTGAGGCGCGCGACTTCCCGGGCGCGGCCCGGATCGCCAAGGAGCTGGCCGAGGGCGTCACTCGTAAGCGCGTCGGCCTGACCGTGCTGGAAGGCGCCCCGGCCCGCGAGGGCGCGGAGATCGCTGACGAAGCAGGCAATGTGGTCGGCGTCATCACCTCGGGTGGTTTTTCACCTAGCCTCGGCAAGCCGATCGCCATGGGCTTTGTTCCGCCGGCCCTGGCCGTCGCAGGGACAAAATTGAAAGTCATCGTTCGGGGCAAGCCGCAGTCCGCAGAGGTCACGGCCATGCCCTTCGTTCCTCACCAATACGTCCGCAAGCTCTGAGAAGGACCACCCAGATGCGTTTCACCAAGGATCATGAGTGGGTCTCCCTCGAGGGTGACGTCGCCACCATCGGCATCACCGCCTATGCGGCTGAACAGCTCGGCGATGTCGTGTTCGTCGAGGTTCCCGAGGCCGGCAAGGTCGTGAAGACCGGCGACAACCTGGCCGTGGTCGAGAGCGTGAAGGCCGCGTCCGACGTCTACGCGCCGCTGACCGGCGAAGTCGTCGAAGGTAACGCCGCGCTCGGCGATGCGCCCGAGACGGTCAACGACCAGCCCGAAAAGGCCGGTTGGTTCGCCAAGATCAAGATCGCCGACAAGGCCGAATACGAGGCGCTGATGGACCGCGCCGCCTACGAAGACTTCCTGGGAACCCTGTAAACCCATGCGCTATCTCCCGCTCACACCGACCGACCGCGCCGAAATGCTGGCGACGATCGGCGTCGGCACGATCGACGACCTGTTCTCCGACGTGCCGGAGGCCGCGCGTCGCGCCGCCCTCTTCGACCTGCCGCTGCATGCAGGCGAACTGGAAGTGGAGCGGGAGCTGGCCGGCCTGGCCGCCATGAACCGGCCGGCCGGGGCGGGCCCGTTCTTCTGCGGAGCGGGGGCCTATCGCCACCATGTGCCGGCGACGGTCGACCACATCATCCAGCGGTCGGAGTTCCTGACCAGCTACACGCCCTACCAGCCGGAAATCGCGCAGGGCACCTTGCAGGTGCTGTTCGAGTTCCAGACCCAGGTCGCGGCCCTGACCGGTCTCGATGTGGCCAACGCCTCGATGTACGACGGCTCCACGGCCTGCGCCGAGGCGGTGATGATGTCGCAGCGCGTCACCCGCCGGAAGAAGGCGGTGCTGTCGGGCGGTCTGCATCCGCACTATGCGGCGACCACCCAGACCATCGCCCACGCCGAGGGCATGGATATCGTGCGCCAGGCCGCGGCTATCGACGCCGAAGCCGCCGTGCTGGACGCCATCGACGCCGAGACCGCCTGCGTGGTCGTCCAGACCCCGAACGTGTTCGGCGTGGTCACCGACGTGACCAAGATCGCTGAAGCCGCCCACGCGGCCGGCGCGCTGCTGATCGTGGTGACGACCGAGGCGGTGTCCTATGGCCTGCTGAAGTCGCCCGGCGAGATGGGCGCGGACATCGCCGTGGCCGAGGGCCAGTCGATCGGCAACGGCCTGAACTTCGGCGGTCCCTATGTCGGGCTCTTCGCCTGCCGCGAAAAGCTGGTGCGGCAGATGCCGGGCCGGCTCTGCGGCGAGACCGTCGACGCCGAGGGCCGTCGCGGCTTCGTGCTGACCCTGTCGACCCGCGAGCAGCACATCCGCCGCGAGAAGGCGACGTCGAACATCTGCACCAACTCGGGCCTCTGCGCCCTGGCCTTCACCATCCACCTCTCCCTGCTGGGCGAGCGGGGCCTGCGTGAACTGGCGGCGCTGAACCACTCCAAGGCTCGCGAACTGCGCGACGCCCTGGCCGCCGTGCCGGGTGTCGAGGTCCTGACCTCGCGCTTCTTCAACGAGTTCGCCATCCGCCTGAAGGGCGATGCGGCGAGCGTCGTCGAAACCATGCTGGCCGACGGCGTGGTCGGCGGCGTGCCGTTCTCACGTCTCGATCCGCACGCCGGCATGGACGACGTCCTGCTGGTGACCGCGACCGAGACCACCACAAGCGAACACATCCAAGCCTTCGCCTCGGCGCTCGCCGGGAGGACCGCATAATGACCATGCAGAATGTCGGCCGCCCGACTCGCCCCCACGCCGCCTCCCAGAGCGGCCATACGTCCCTGACCGGAGGCCGCGGCCTGCTGCAGGACGAGGCGCTGATCTTCGAACTCGGCGGCTGGGACAAGACCGGCGTCGATCTGGCGAGCGCCGATCACGACGCCTCCGATCTTGGCGACCTGGTGCGCGCCGCGCCGATCGGCCTGCCGGGCCTGTCCGAGCCTGAGGCCATGCGCCACTATGTGCGCCTGTCCCAGAAGAACCACGCCATCGACCTGGCGCTCTATCCGCTGGGCTCGTGCACGATGAAGCACAACCCGCGTCTGAACGAGAAGGTGGCGCGCCTGGCCGGGTTCGGCGACCTACACCCGATGGCCCCGCAATCGACCGTCCAGGGCGCCCTGGCGCTGATGGACCGTCTGGCTCACTGGCTGAAGACCCTGACGGGCATGCCCGCCATCGCCCTGTCGCCGAAGGCCGGCGCCCACGGCGAACTCTGCGGCCTGCTGGCCATCCGCGCCGCCCATGAGGCGAACGGGCAGGGCCATCGCCGCACCGTGCTGGTGCCGACCTCCGCTCACGGCACCAATCCCGCCACGGCCGCCTTCGTCGGCTATTCGGTGGTCGAGATCGCCCAGACCGACGACGGCCGCGTCGACATCGTCGACCTGGCGGCCAAGCTGTCGCCGGACGTGGCGGCGATCATGGTCACCAATCCCAACACCTGCGGTCTGTTCGAACGCGACGTGATCGAGATCGGCCGCCTGACCCACGAGGCCGGCGCCTACTTCTATTGCGACGGCGCGAACTTCAACGCCATCGTCGGCAGGGTGCGCCCGGGCGACCTGGGCGTCGACGCCATGCACATCAATCTGCACAAGACCTTCTCCACGCCGCACGGCGGCGGTGGCCCTGGCGCGGGTCCGGTGGTGTTGTCGGCGGCGCTGGCTCCCTTCGCTCCGGCCCCCTGGGTCGTGGCCGGGGAGGGCGGTTTCAAGCTGGTCGAGGAGACCATCGAGGAGGCCGCCCAGGGCTTTGGCCGCATGAGCGCCTTCCACGGCCAGATGGGCATGTTCGTCCGCGCCTACGCCTACATGCTGAGCCACGGCGCCGACGGCCTGCGCCAGGTCGCCGAGGACGCGGTGCTGAACGCCAACTATGTGAAGGCCAAGCTGTCGCCGGTGATGACCGCGGCCTTCCCGGACGGCCCCTGCATGCACGAGGCGCTGTTCGACGACGCCTGGCTGGAAGGCACCGACATCACCACGCTCGACTTCGCCAAGGCGATGATCGACGAGGGCTTCCACCCGATGACCATGTACTTCCCGCTGGTCGTGCACGGGGCGATGCTGATCGAACCGACCGAGACCGAACCCAAGCAGGAGCTCGATCGTTTCTGCGAGGCGCTGACCGCTCTGGCGCTCGCCGCCAAGGGAGGCGACGTGGACCGGTTCAAGGGCGCGCCCTACCTCGCGCCCCTGCGCCGCCTCGACGAGACCCAGGCGGCCCGCAAGCCGCGCCTGACGTGGCGACCCGAAGACAAGAGTGTGTCTCCGGCGCCGCTCGCGGCCGAATAGGCCTCGGTGGATAAAATTTAACGGCAGGGGTGTCTTTACGACTCCCTGTTACGTTCTCATATCGGCAAGGCTCCCGACCGCTGGTCCTCCCCCAGTGCCGCGCGCGGGCGCGATCCAGGTTCGAACGTAAGTGTCTCTCGCCATGCCCAGCGTGCGCGGCCAACGCGCCTCCGACGCCGTCACTCGCGATCTCGCGGGGCGACTCGCGCGTTTCGGCCTGGTCATGCTTGGATCGCTGATCGTGGTGGCGGGGATCGCCGTCGCGCCGCTGCCCGGTCCGGGTGGGATCCCGGTGATCGTCGTCGGCCTGATGATCGTGCTGCGCAACTCGTTCAAGGCGCGGCGGCAGTTCGTGCGCCTGCAACATGCTCACCCGCGGGTGATCTCACCGATACGGCGGCTGCTGCGGCGTGACCCGCATATCATTCAAATGTTCTGGCATCAGGCTTTGAAGATCGAGCGTCTTCTGGCGCCTAAGGGCCTACGCTTTATGGTTCGCAGCCGACGCCTTTTCAGGCGTCGGCGCTAAACCCTACTGGAGCTTGGAGCCCAGCTGGCTGATCGCACGATCGATCAGCGGGTCGGTCTTGGAGCTGGCGAGGCGCTTGGTCAGCACGACTTCAGCGGCGGCCGCGGCCATGTCGGCGGCTGCAGCCTTGACCTCGGCCGCGGCCTGGGCCTCGGCGTTGGCGATCTTGCGTTCGGCGAGCAGCTGGCGGCGAGCGAGGCTCTCTTCCAGCTTGGCCTTGGCTTCGATCTCGTAGCGGCGGGCTTCGTCCTGGGCGGCGGCCAGCATGTCCTTGGCCTGGGCCTCGGCTTCGACGCGCTCGGCCTTGAGTTGGGCCAGCAGACGCTGGGCCTCTTCACGGATACGAGCCGCTTCGTCCAGGTCCGCCTGGATCTTGGCGGTCGTGGCGTCGAGGGCCGCATTGATGGCCTTCGGGGCCTTGGCCACGAAGATCACGATGCCAAGGAAGATCAGCAGGCCGACGCCGACCCACATCTCCGCATTAGCGGGGTTGAGGAAAGCAGGCATCAAGCGGCTCCTTGAGCGGTAAGCGCCGCGTCGATCTCGGCTGCGGTCACCTTTTGACCGGTCAGCTTTTCAACCATGGCCTGGGCCGTCTCGCCGGCGATGCCGCGGACGTTGGACATGGCTTGATCGCGCAGGCCGCGAATGCGGGCTTCGGCTTCGCTCATCTGAGCGTTCAGACGTTCGTCCTCGGCCTTCTGGCTGAGCGCCAGTTCGGCCGCGGCCTTGGCCTTGGCGTCGGCGGCGAGGCTGCGCGAACGGGCGCGGGCTTCGTCGATCTCGGCTTGGGCGGCCTTGGCTTGCGCCTCGGCTTCGGCTTGAACGCTGCGCGCCTGATTGACCGCTTCGGCGATGGTGGCCTGGCGGTTGTCCTGGATCTTGCGGAGCCGCGGCACGAAGACCTTGGCGAGCAGGATGTACAGGACGGCGAAGATCAGGAAGAGCCAGACGATCTGGCCGCCCCAATGTTCAAACTTGAACTGGGGCAAACCGCCGCTCTCGCTGCCATGGGCGGCGACTTCCGTCGTACCGGCCGGAACGTGGTCTCCGTGCGCGGCGGTGTCGCCGGCGCGGATATCCGCGCCCGGCGGGGGTGTGGTCTCGGCGGCCATAAGGCTTAGACGTCCTTAAAGCGCAGGCTGAGGACGCGACGATGTCGGCGCGCCCTCTGGGACCTGCGGATCTTGGCTTAGGAGAAGAGGATGAGCAGGCCGAGCACGAAGGCGAGAATGCCCAGAGCTTCGGTCAGAGCGGCGCCGAGGATCAGGTTGGTGAATTGGCCGCCGGCGGCCGACGGGTTGCGCGTGGCGCCCGCCAGGAAGTGGCCGAAGATGGTGCCGATGCCGATGCCCGAGCCGATCATGCCGAGGGTCGCGAGGCCCGCGCCGATGTACTTAGCCGATTCCGCGTCCATAGTTTTCAGTCCCGTTTGGTAGGTTGATAGAGGTGAGTTTTTCGCTCGGTGATCAGTGGTGATGACCGAGATTGACCACGTCGTTCAGATAGACGCAGGCCAGAACCGCGAACACGAAGGCCTGCAGGAAGGCCACCAGGAACTCCAACGCCGTCAGCGCCACGACGCCGCCCAGCGAGAGCGCCGCGCCGGGGATGCCCAGCATGCCCAGGCCGCCGCCGGCCGCCATGGCGCCCAGCGAAACCACGAACCCGGCGAACACCTTCATGGCCACGTGGCCGCCCAGCATGTTGCCGAACAGACGAAGGGCGAGGGTCACGGGACGCAGCAGGAAGGAAATAATCTCGATCGGGGTGACCAGGATCAGCATGTACCAAGGCACGCCAGCCGGGACGAACAGCTTGTACATGTTCGCGCCGTTACGAAGGACGCCGTAGCCGACGACCAGCAGGATGGTCATGACCGCCAGCGCGGCCGTCACGGCGAGCTGCGAGGTGGCGGTGAAGACCAGGAACAGGCCGAGCACGTTCATCGCCAGGATGAACATGAAAAGGGAGAAGACGAACGGGAAGAACTTACGGCCTTCGTGACCGATAATTCCTGCGACCAGATCGTCGATATAGCTGAAGACGCCTTCGCCGATCACCTGCAGGCGACCCGGAACCACGGCGGCTTTAGAGGTGGTGATGGCCAGGAAGCCCACGACAATGGTCGCGGCCAGCAGCATGGCGACCGTGGAGTTGGTGATCGACATGTCGATCACGCCAACGCCGGGCAGCGTGAAGGCCAGTTCGGGCAAGCCCGCGATCTTCTGGATCTCGAACTGATGCATCGGATCGGCCATGCCGCGACGAACTCCTCAATCTTCCTCGTCGTCGAAGGGGATGTCCTTTGCAGGACCCCATTCCTTCGCCGCCTCGGCAGCCATCCGCTGAGCCGAACTTACGGCCATCCAAATCGAAATACCGAAGCCCCCAAGGAGCCCGATGATCATCCCCCAGGGCGCAGTCTTGAAGACAACGTCCGCCCCAGCGCCCAAGGCCAAGCCCACAAAGACGCCGCCTATCAGCACGCCCATGAGGCGATAGCCGTAGCCGGCGGCCTTGGAACCGTAGTCGTGCGTTACCGGGGCTGTTCGCGCCTCAAGCGCGTCAGCCCTTTCGTCGAGGCGCCTAATGGCCTCTTCGCGCGAATTTTCCGGATGCGGCATGCGTTGTGGCCTATGTGACCACGACGACGCCCGCCGCGGCCGGGGCTTCAAGTCGCGCGGAACCTACAGACGCGGGCGTAGTGCGTCAAGGCTGGGGTTGTGCTATTTACAGCCTTGTATTTATTGGATTTTCGGGCGTCGCGACAACTCGTCCACCCCGCCCGAGCCCCGCATTCGTGACGCTGACCAGGGCTCGCCTCTAGAATCCTGACAAACCTCGCCTATTGGGCCGCCATGGCCGCGGCCTGCCGCAGGTCGACGGAGACCAGTTGCGAGACGCCGCGCTCGGCCATAGTGACGCCGAACAGGCGATCCATCCGCGCCATGGTCACCGGATTGTGGGTGATGGCGATGAAGCGGGTCTCGGTCCGCCGGCGCATCTCGTCCAGCAGATTGCAGAAGCGGTCGACATTGGCGTCGTCCAGCGGGGCGTCGACCTCGTCCAGCACGCAGATCGGCGCCGGTTGGGCCAGGAACACCCCGAAGATCAGGGCGCAGGCGGTCAGGGCCTGCTCGCCGCCGCTCATCAGGCTCATGGTCGCCATGCGCTTGCCGGGCGGACAGGCGTAGATTTCGAGGCCGGCCTCCAGCGGATCGTCGGACTCCACCAGTCGCAGTTCGGCCTGGCCGCCCTGGAACAGCGCCTCGAACAGCGCTTTGAAATGCTCGTTGATGATGTGGAAGGCGGCCAGCAGGCGCTCACGGCCCTCGCCGTTCAGCTCGTCGATCCCCTGGCGCAGGCGCGCGATAGCGCCGGTCAGGTCGGCGCGCTCGGTGTGCATGGTCTCCAGGCGGGTCGAGTGTTCGCCGGCCTCTTCCTCGGCCCGCAGGTTCACCGCCCCGATCGAGTCGCGCTGGCGCTCCAGATTGTAGAGGTGGGCCTCCATGCCGCCGGCGTCGGTCGGGATGGCGACGGCCTCGTCGGCCAGCTTGCGGCCGAGCTGTTCGGGTTCGATCCGCGCGGTCTCGAGGATCTGGCCGGTGATCTCGGCCAGCCGCTCGATGGCGGCTTCGAGCTTGGCGGCCAGGGAGGCGCGCAGTTCCCGGGCTTCACCGGCGGCGGCCTCGGCGGCGCGCAGGGCGCGGTCGGCCTCGGTGCGGGCCGCTTCAGCCTGGGCCAGGGCGTCGGACGACTGGGCGCGGCGCGCCTCGGCGGCGGCCAGTTCGTCGAGCAGCTTGATCAGGCGTTCCTGGTGCGAGGCGGGCGCCTCCAGGGCCTTGTCGAGAGCGCTCTGCGCCGCGCCGCGGGCGCTCGTCAGATGCTCCAGGCGCTTGGCGGCGGCCTGCGAGCGGCGGGTCCAGTCGCCGGAATCGCGCGTCAGGTTCTCAAACCGGCGGGCGCGGCCGTCGCGTTCGCGCACCTCGATATCGACCGCCGCGCGGGCCTGGGCCGCGGCTTCGCGGGCAGGACCGGCGGCGGCGCGCGCCTGGGCCAGTCGCGCCGCGAGGTCGCCGACCGCCGCGTCGCCTGCGGTCTCGGCCAGGGCGACCTGCAGGGCGGCCTCGGTCTCGGCCAGTTCGCCTTCGAAGCGGCGGATGACGTCGTCCAGCGATTGGGCGTGGGCCTCGCGCCGGGTGGCTTCGCGGTCGAGCTTCTCCAGATTGTTGCGTGCGGCCGAGACCTTTTGCTCGGCGGCGGGCGGCTCGCGCCGGGCGTTGCGCAGGCCGTCCTCGGCGGCGCGCACCCGGGTGCTGGCGGCTTGTAGCGCGTCCTTGGCGACCTGGGCCTTGGGGGAGATCGCCTCGATCTCGGTCTCGACCTCGGCCAGCCGGGTCTTCTGCTCCATGCGGATGGCGGCGGGCTTGGGCGCGTCGGCGCGGGCGGTGAAGCCGTCCCAGCGCCACAGGTCGCCTTCGCGCGACACCAGCCGGCAGCCGGGCGGCAGGCCCGGTTGCAGCCGGTCGCCGTCCTCGCGCTTCACCAGCGCGGTGAAGGCCAGGCGGGCGGCGAGGGCGCTGGGGGCCTTCACCAACGGCCCGAGCGGCTCGGCGCCCGGCGGCCAGGTCGGGGGCTCGGCCTCGCGCCCGCCCCAGAAGGCCGGCGCCTTGGGATCGAGCGCGGCGTCGAGGTCGTCGCCGAGCGCGGCGGCCAGCGCCTTCTCATGGCCCCTGGTCGGCGCGACCTCGTCGAGCGCCGGGGTGAAGCCGCCGCGACGTTGCTGGGCGACGATCTGGGCCAGGGCGCGGGCCTCAGCGGTCAGTCGGCCGAGTTGCTCATCCTGCTTGCGGGAGACTTCGCGGGTCTCGGCCTCAAGGGCGGCGGCCTTGCTGCGCTCGTCCTCGGCGGTTTCCAGGGCGGCGCGGACGGCGGTCAGCACCGCCTGGGTCCGTTCCAGCTCCTCGCGCGCCGCCTCGATCTGCGGGGTGATGGCGGGGCCGAGCTGCTCGCGCTCGGTCTTGGCCTGGTCCAGCGCGCGGCGGGTGCGCGAGACGCGGCTTTGCGCCTCCTCGACGCGGGCCGCGCCGGCCCGGCGGCGGGCCTCGTCGGCGGCGGCCTGGGTGGCCAGCTCCTCGACGGCCTTGTCGGCGGCGACGCGGGCGGCCTCGGCGGCGCGCGCGGCTTCCTCCAGCTCGGGCGTGCGCTCGGGGGCGGCGGCGATGGCGGCTTCCAGCGCCTCCAGGTCTTCGGACATGCGCTTGCGCGCGGTGTCGGCGTCCTCGACGATCTGGGTCTCGCGGGCGCGGTCGGCGTCGATCCGGCCGACATCGGCGCTCAGCCGCGCGACCTCCGCGGCCAGGGCCTCGCCCTCGCGCTCCAGCCGATCCTTGTCGATGGCCAGGCGGTGCAGGATGGCCGCGGCGATGGTCTCGGCCTCGCGCAGCGGCTTGATCGCCTCCTCGGCCTGGGCGGCGCGGGTGGTCGAGGCCGCGGCCTCGCGGGTGTGGGTCTCGACGGCGGCGATGGCGTCGTTGGCCTCGGTGCGCAGCCGCGCGGCGGTGTCGCGCGCCTCGGCCCAGCGCGAAAAGAGCACCGCGCCCTGCAGCGCCCGGATCTCGGACGACAGCTTCTTGTAGCGTTCGGCCTGTCGCGCCTCGCGCTTCAGGCGGTTCAGCGCGCTTTCCAGTTCGCGGGCCACATCGTCCAGCCGCGCCAGGTTGGTTTCCGCCGCCCGCAGCCGTAGCTCGGCCTCATGCCGACGCGAGTGCAGGCCAGAGACACCGGCGGCTTCTTCCAAGATCAGCCGGCGGTTCTGCGGCTTGGCGGCGATCAGTTCGGAGATCTGTCCCTGGCGCACCAGGGCCGGCGAGTTCGAGCCGGTCGAGGCGTCGGCGAACAGCAGCTGGACGTCGCGGGCGCGGACCTCGCGGCCGTTGATCTTGTAGGTCGAGCCCGCGCCCTTATCGATGCGGCGGACCACCTCCAGCACGGGGGCGTCGTTGAAGGCCGGCGGCGCCTTGCGCGCGGCGTTGTCGATGGTGAGCGTGACCTCGGCGTGGTTGCGCGAGGCGCGGTTGCCGGAGCCAGCGAAGATCACGTCGTCCATGCCGCCGGCGCGCATCGCCTTGGCGGAATTGGCGCCCATCACCCAGCGCAGCGCTTCCAGCAGGTTCGACTTGCCGCAACCGTTCGGCCCGACGATGCCCGTGACTCCGGGCTCGATCCGAAATTCCGTCGGATCGACGAAGGACTTGAAACCGGAGAGTCGGAGTCTCTGGAAATGCACGGCGCCCGGTTGGCCTCCTATTTCCTGGAGGCTTGCGCGACAGCGGCGTCGAGCTCGGCGGCGGTCATCGGACCGGCCTTGGCTTCCTTGCCGTTGAAGAAGAAGGTCGGCGTGCCGCTGACGCCCTGCTTGATGTTGGCCTCGACCCGCGCATTGAGGGCGCTCAAGGCCGCCTCGTCGGTGATGCAGGCCTTCACCTGATCTTCGGACAGGCCCCCGGCCTTGCCCGCGTTGACGATAGCGGTCAGGGCGTCGCCGGTGCGGGCCATTTCCTCATGGCCCGCGAACATGGCGTCGATGACCGTGAAGTACTTATCCTTGCCGGCGCAGCGGGCGATCAGGAAGCCGGCCGCGGCCACTTCCTGCGGCGGGGTCAGGATTTCGCGCAGGGTGTAGTGGACCTTGCCGGTGTCGATGTACTTCTTCTTGAAGGCCGGGAAGACGTCGTTGTTGAAGGCCGCGCAGTGGCTGCAGCTCATCGAGGCGTATTCCACCATCCGGACCTTGGCCTTGGGGTTCCCCAGGCTCATCTCGCCGGTGGCGGGCGCGGCTGTCGCCGAACCGGCCGCAAACATCAGGGCGCCGAGAGCGGCGACAAGGGCGATGCGGCGGTTCGGCTGAGCCATGGGCTTACTTCGAGGCCTCGGCGACGGCGGCTTCCAGCTCGGCCAGGGTCATCTCGCCTTCCTTGGCCTTCTTGCCGTTGATCATGAAGGACGGGGTGGCGGTGATCTTGTCGACCTTGATGGCCTTCTCGACGCGATCGTTCAGCGCCTTGAGCGCCGCTTCGTCGGTGATGCAGGCGTTGAACTTCTCTTCGGTCAGGCCGGCCGACTGGGCGGTCCGCAGCAGGATGCCGCGCATGTCGCCGGTCGTGAACATTTCCTGCTGGGCGTGGAAGATCGCGTCGGTGACGTTGAAATACTTGTCCTTGCCGGCGCAGCGCGCGGTCAGGAAGCCGGCGGCGGCGACCTCGTTCGGCGGGGTCAGGAATTCCTTGAAGGTGTAGTGGACCTTGCCGGTGTCGATGTATTTCGCCTTGAAGGCCGGGAAGACCTCATTGTTGAACTTGCCGCAGTGGCTGCAGGTCAGGGAGGCGTACTCCACCATTTTCACCTTGGCGTTCGGATCGCCCATGGTCATGTCGGCGGTGTCGACGGTCGCGGCGCCCTTGGAGCAGCCGGCCAGGGCGAGCGTGCTCAGAGCAGCGGCGACAAGAAGGCGACGGTTGAAGTTCGGCATGGGCACCTCTGCGGAAGTCCTGATGAAAGATTAAAGCGCGATTCCCGCCGGCAGGAACGTGCGGCGACAGCTAAAGTCAACCGGTGTGGCGGCGCAGGACGCCTCGACCCAAGCTGAGCAATGCGGCTTTCAGAGGGCCGTCGGGGACCTCGGCCAGGCCTCGAGCCAGTTCGGCCTCCTGGCCGGCGTCCAGCGGCACGACCCGCCGGCGCACCGTTTTGAGGGCGGGACCGGTCAGATTTCGCAAGGGGCCTTGCACGATCCGCAGCTTGTTCACGGTGCCGGCGCCGAGGAACAGGTTCACCCGCGCCACGATCTCCGGAGCCTGATGCTGGATCAGCGCCGCCGAGGCGCCGGCCACCCGGATCTCCAGGGCCGAGGGCCCGCCGCCGCGCGGCTTGGTGAGCTTCACCGGCTCGGTGCGCTTGGCGATGTCGACGCCGACGATCTCGCGCCAGCGGGCCTGGAGCGCGCCGGGGCCCTGGCCGAATTTCTCGTCGAGGTCCTTCAGCAGCCGCCGCAGACCGCGGCCCGCCACGGGCGGCGGGCGGTGCTGCGGCCGCGTGCGCTTGCGCGACAGGATCGCGGCGGCTTCCGCAGGCGTGGGAAGGGGGCGGGACATCGGGCGACCATACATCAAGGCTCCCCGTTGAAGCGAGGATCGGGTAGCGAGATGTGGTGAACGCCGAAACGCTCCGCGCCAAATTGCTCGCCTGGTACGACGCCGGCGCCCGTGACCTCGCCTGGCGGGTGGGGCCGGCCGACAATCGCGCCGGGGTGCGGGCCGATCCCTATCGGGTCTGGCTGTCCGAAGTGATGCTGCAGCAGACCACCGTGCCGCACGCCACGCCCTATTTCCTGAAGTTCACCGCTCGCTGGCCGACCGTCATGGACCTGGCGGCCGAGGAGGACGGGGAGGTGATGGCCGCCTGGGCGGGGCTTGGCTACTACGCCCGCGCCCGCAATCTGCTGGCCTGCGCGCGCGCCGTCGCTCGCGACCATGGCGGGGTGTTTCCGAACAGCGAGGAAGGCCTGCGGGCGCTGCCGGGGCTCGGCCCCTATACGGCCGCCGCGGTCTCGGCGATCGCCTTCGACCGGCCGACAAATGTTGTGGATGGAAATGTCGAACGGGTGATGTCGCGGCTGTTCGCGGTCGAAGAGGCGCTGCCGGACGGCAAGACCGAGCTGAAGCGGCTGGCCGGCGCCCTGGTCCGCGATGAGCGTCCCGGCGACTGGGCCCAGGCGTTGATGGACCTCGGCGCCACGGTCTGCCGACCCAAATCGCCGCTGTGCGATCGCTGCCCGGTGTCGGAATTTTGCGCGGGCCTGGCTGGCGGCGAGCCCGAAACCTATCCGCGCAAGGCCGCCAAGGTGGCGCGGCCCCATCGCAACGGCGTGGCCTATATCCTCACCCGAGGTCACGAGGTCGCCTTGATCCGCCGCCCGCCCAAGGGCCTGCTTGGCGGCATGTTAGCCCTGCCGACCAGCGACTGGCGGGCCATCGGCTGGGACGACCAGGAGGCGCTGGCCGCCGCGCCGGTCGGAGCCGATTGGCGCGCGGTGGGAGAGGTGGAGCACGTCTTCACCCACTTCAGCCTGACCTTGCGGCTGCTGCGGGCCGATGGCGACGCCGACGGGTTTATCTGGACGCCGCGCGCGGGCCTCGACGCCTTGCCGAGCGTGTTCCTGAAGGCCGCCCGGGCGGGGCTGAGCAACCTGCTCTAAAAAAACCTCGTCATCCTAGGCCTTGTGCCTAGGATCCCTTTGTCGGCGGCGAGGCGTTTGATGGCCCGGCACGGCGATTCCACCGCACGAAAGTCCACGGTCAGGTCAGCTGCGCGCGGGGTCCTAGGCACAAGGCCTAGGATGACGAGCGGGTGAGCTGTGGACCTAAGCCGACGGCATCGCCGAGCGGATCTTCGAGCGCAGGACGTCGATGGGGGCCAGGCCCTTGTCCGACTTGAAGTGCCAGTAGGTCCAGCCGTTGCAGGCCGGGGCCGACTGCACCATCGCGCCGACCTTGTGGATCGAACCGGACAGGTCGCCGACCACTAGGCTGCCGTCGGCGCGTACGCGCGCGGCGTGGGCGCCCTTGGAGCAATAGAGGGTGTCGCCGGGGCTGAGCAGGCCAGCTTCCAGCACTTGGCCGAAGGGCACGCGCGGCTCGGACTTCTTGGAGCCGGTGACCTCAAGGTCGCGGGCCGCCATCGGAATGACCTTGGAGATCCGGTCACGGGCGAGGTTCACGTACTTCTCGTCCTGCTCCAGGCCGATATAGCGGCGGCCCAGGCGCTTGGCGGCGGCGCCGGTGGTGCCGGTGCCGAAGAACGGGTCGAGGATCACGTCGCCGGGCTTGGTCGAGGCCAGGATCAGGCGGTGCAGCAGGGCTTCCGGCTTTTGGGTCGGGTGGGCCTTGGCGCCGTTCTCGTCCTTCAGCCGCTCCTCGCCGGTGCACAGCGGGAAGGTCCAGTCCGAGCGCATCTGCACGTCGTCATTGGCCATCTTCATGGCGTCGTAGTTGAAGGTGTAGCGGCGCGAGCCCCGGCCCTTGGCGGCCCAGATCAGGGTCTCGTGGGCGTTGGTGAAGCGCGTGCCCTTGAAGTTCGGCATCGGGTTGGCCTTGCGCCAGACGATGTCGTTGAGCAGCCAGAAGCCGAGGTCCTGCAGGGTGGCGCCGACCCGGAAGATGTTGTGGTAGCTGCCGATCACCCAAAGGGCGCCGTCGTCCTTCAGCACCCGGCGGCACTCGGTCAGCCACTCGCGGGTGAACTTGTCATAGGCCGCGAAGCTCTCGAACTGGTCCCAATGATCGTCGACCGCGTCGACCTTGGAATTGTCCGGGCGCAGCAGGTCGCCGCCGAGCTGGAGGTTGTAGGGCGGGTCGGCGAACACGAGGTCGACCGACTTCTCGGGCAGCTTCTTCAGCTCCTCGATGCAGTCCCCGTGGATGATAGTGTCGGCCGAAACGCCCATGTCGTTAACCTCGATCTCCGGAGTCAGAATCCTGAGTCATCGTGGTGAAGGGGGTGTTGAAAAACGTGGTTAGCAAAAGGTAAATCGTCCGTTCGCCACCTAAAATTATGCTCAGGCGCGCCAGTTCACCGCCGCTCCATGCGGATGAACGTCGGCCAGGACCCGTTCCTCGCCGCCCGGCCAGAGGGTGAGGCGCACCTCCATGCCCGCTAGGTTCTCCGGCGGCGGCTCCATGCGCAACCAGGCGAGGGGCGCCTGCGTGGTGGCCCCAACGCCGAGATACTCGATGGTTTTGCGCAGGGCGGCCTGGCTCTCAGGCGGCATGTATTGCCAGAAGACCGAATGGTAGATGACGGTCGCAGCGCCCGGCGCTGGTCCCGCCGTTCTGGCGGTCCATTCGACGGCGTCGGCGGCCTCGACCTTGATGTTCCGCGCCAGGGCCAGGTCGATGGCGGCGCGCAGCCGGTCCAGCCGCTCGAACTGATCGGGCCAGACATAGGCGAGCAGCCGGCGGCGCTGGATGGGATCAGTCAGGTCCACGGGACGCCGGTCGCAGGCGGCGCGGTCGATCACCTCGACCTTGGCGTGCAGCGGTGGCAGGGGACCTGACCATTCGGTCGGGAGACGCACCGGGCTGTCCGGCCCCCAGGCGGCGTCGGCCAGGCTGTAGCGATATTGGTCCCAGGAAAGATTGAGCCCGGCGCTGGCGGCGATCTCGAAACAGCGGAGCGGCAGGCCGGTCTCCTGCGCGATGGTCAGGAAGCCGCCGAGCAGACAGACCGAGCGCCGCACCTCGTTGGTCTGCGGTTCGTGTTGCATGAAGGCGGCGAGCCCTGCCTGGTGTTCGACCATGGCACGGGCCGCCTCCTGCCAGGCGGCTTCAGCGTTGGCGGTCGCACCGGGCTTGGGATAGGCGGCCGTGAGCGCCGGAGCATCGCCGCTCAACACCAGGTCATGCAGGGCGCCCAGCAGCCGCAGCGGCACGGCGGCGGAGATGATCGCCTTGACGTCGGTCCCCATCCACGGCGCGAGCAGGGCGGTGACCGGGCCGCCGGCCTCGAGATCGGCGGCGGCGAGATTCAGCAGCTCAGCATGAAACGGCGAGCCCAGAAAGGCGCAGGCCCTGGATTGGAGGCGCAGGGCTTTGGCGAGATCGTTGCTCATATCCCCACGAACGTGCGCGGGGGACGAAAGCGTCAATCTTGATTCAGACGATCAATCGACGACCAGCTCGCCGCGCTCGATCAGCAACAGCCGCACCGGCTCCCAGCTGCGCCGATGGATGGCGCAGGGGCCGAGCGTGCGCAGCGCCTCGACATGGACCTGGGCGTGATAGCCCTTGTGGGCGGCGAAGCCGTAGCCGGGATAGACGGTGTCCATCTCGGTCATCAGCCGGTCGCGGGCCACCTTGGCCAGGATCGAGGCCGCGGCGATCGAGGACGAGATGGAGTCTCCCTTCACCACCGTCTTGATCTCGCAGGGCAGCTTGAAGCGGTAGTTGCCGTCGACCAGGGCGAAGGCCGGGGTGATCGCCAGCGCCTCGACCGCGCGGCGCATGGCCAGGCCGGTGGCCTGCAGGATGTTGAGCTCTTCGATCTCCTCGACGGAGGCGAGCCCGACGCCCCAGGCCAGGGCCCTGTCCTTGATCTCCAGCTCCAAGGCCGCGCGGGCCTTGGCGGTCAGCTTCTTGGAGTCGTCCAGGCCGGCCGGCAGCCGGGCTGGATCGAGGATCACGGCGCCGGCTGAGACCGGCCCGGCCCACGGACCGCGCCCGGCCTCGTCGACCCCGCAGACGGGACCGGGGCAGGCCATTTCCAGCAGCATGTCGGGCATCAGCGGCCGACCCGTTTCACCTGGGCGTGGCGGTGGCAGCAGGTCAGATGGTCGTTCACGAAGCCGGTGGCCTGCATGAAGGCGTAGACGATGACCGGGCCGACGAACTTGTAGCCCTTGGCCTTCAGCGCCTTGGACATCTCCTCGGCGACGCGGGTCTGGGTGGGCACCTGGTCGATGCGCTCCCAACTGTTCTGGATCACCTTGCCGTTGGTGAAGCTCCACAGGAACTGGGAGAAGTCCTCGCCCTTCTCGCGCATGTCGAGATAGATCCGCGCGCCATTGATGGCGGCGTCGATCTTGCCGTTGGAGCGTACGATGCCGGCGTCGGCCATCAGCCGGGCGCGGTCTTCCTCGCCGAACCGGGCGACGATCTCAGGATCGAAGTCGGCGAAGGCCGCCCGGAAGGCGTCGCGCTTGCGCAGGATGGTGATCCAGGAGAGCCCGGCCTGGAAGCCGTCCAGCACCAGCTTCTCCCACAGCGCGCGCGAGTCGTACTCCGGCACGCCCCACTCGGTGTCGTGATAGGCCTCATAAAGCGGGTCGCCGGCCATGCCGCGCCAGCCGCAACGAATCAGGTCGCCGGTCATGGCCGCGAGTTTTGGCGCTGGGGCGCCCTCGTAGCAAGCTGAGCGGCGCAGGCGACCATGCCGCGTTGTGCCGGAGGCGCGCCGCAGTCTAGCATTGTCCCCATGCCGCCCTCCTCGCGCTTCGCCTATATCGACAGCGCCCGCGCGATCGCCGCCGGGCTCGTGGTCTGGCAGCACTCCACCGAAATGTTCGTCCGGCTCGCGCCGGAAGCGGCCAATCGCTGGATGCTGGACGTGGCGAACGCCGCCGATTTCGGCCGCATGGGCGTCATCGTCTTCTTCGCGATCAGCGGCTTCGTCATTCCGGCGTCCCTGGACGGGGACGGGCCGGGGACCGGTCGCACCTTCCTGATCCGGCGGTTCTTCCGGCTGTTTCCCGCCTACTGGCTGTCGATCCCCCTGGGGGTCTTGGCCTGCTGGCTGCCGTTCGGATCGGTGATGCCCGGCCGCGACCTGGCGCTCAACTTCACCATGCTGCCGGAGATCCTGGGGGCCAAGCCGGTGCTCGGCCTCTATTGGACCCTGGCCTACGAGCTTGGCTTCTACGCTCTCTGCCTGGTCCTCTGGCGCCTGGGCCTGCTCAGCCGGGCCTGGACCATGCTGATCCTGCTGCTGGCCTCGACCGCGCTGGGCGGCGTCTTGATCCTGGGCGCAGTCTACTTGCAACGGGCCGAACTCGGCGGCGCCGCGCTCACCGTCCTTTGCTTCGGCGCGATGTTCGCCGGGACCTGCTGGCGGGCGTGGCTGGACGGGGCGATGGCCGACCGGCTCCAGCGGCTGGCCGGGGGCCTGGCGCTGCTGGGCTGGCTGGTCGTGCTGCCGCTGGGCTGCGCGGCGGTCTATCTGGTCAGCGGCCAGCAGAACACCTTCTTCGTGCGGCTTCCGGCCAGCTACGCCGGCGGTCTGCTGATCTTCCTGCTGCTCACCACGGTGGTGCGGATCAACTGGCGGCCCTTGGCCTGGGTCGGGCTGGTCAGCTACTCGCTCTACCTGTTCCACCCGGTGGTGCTGTACCCGCTGTTCAAGCTCTTCGAGGGGCTGGGCCTGCGGCACGTGAACCTGGCGCCGCTGACCCTGCTGACCTTCGTCGTGGCCATCGCCTTCTCGGCGGCGGTCTTCTACGCTGTCGAGCGGCCGGCGATCGGGCTTGGCCGACGACTGACGCACCGCCCGCGGGCCGCGGTTCTGACGCCCGCCGAGGAGGTCGTCTAGGGCGGGGGACGAGGCATGGCCTTCGAAGGTTTCCAGCTGTCGCGCATCGACGTGGGGGAGGCGACCCTGCGTGTGCGGTACGGCGGTTCTGGCCCGCCGCTCCTGCTGCTGCACGGCTACCCCGAGACCCACATGATGTGGGGCAAGATCGCCGGCGACCTGGCCCGCGACTTCACCGTCGTCGCGCCCGACCTGCGCGGCTATGGCGAGAGCTCCAAGCCCAAGACCACCGACGATCATGAGCCCTATTCCAAGCGCGCGATGGGGCGGGACGCTGTGGCGCTGATGGCTGGCCTAGGCTTTGAGACCTTCAATCTCGCTGGGCATGATCGCGGCGGCCGGGTGGCCTATCGGCTGGCGCTGGACCGGCCCGAAGTCGTGCGCAAGCTGTCGGTGCTCGACATCATCCCCACCGCCGATGTCTGGCGGTTGGCCGACAGGCGGTTCGCGCTCGCTTATTGGCACTGGTCGTTCCTGGCCCAGGCCCATCCGTTCCCCGAACATTTCATCGCCGCGGACCCGGTGAACTTCGCCTTCCGCATCGCCCAGGGCGCGCGCTATTTCGACCCGCACGCCTATGCAGATTATGTGAAGGCGCTGGGCGACCCGGCCGTCGTACACGCCATGTGCGAGGACTATCGCGCCGGCGCCCGCTACGACGTCGCCGCCGACGAGGCCGACCGCGGCGTGCGCAAGATCGCCGCCCCGGTCCAGGTGCTGTGGGGCTCCAGGGGCGCGGTGGGCGCCTGGTACGATCCCTTGGCGATCTGGCGCGACTGGGCCGACGACGTCACCGGCCAGGCCATCGACGCCGGGCACTTCATTCCCGAGGAACGACCGGCCGAGACCCTGGCCGCGTTGCGGGCGTTCTTCCTCTAGGCGGCCGCCGGCGGATTGGCCGCGTCGCCGATCCAGTCCGGCCGCTCGGTCCGAACCAGCTGTCCGTCTGCGGTGAGCTCGCCGTCCACGATCCGGTCCAGCCGGACCAGGGCGATGGCGCGGCCGTCACGGCCCGACAGCACCTCGCCGGCGCGGCGCTCGCCGTTCAGCACCTCGGAGCCCGAGGCCGGCGGCGCGCCGTCGAAGTCGATCGGCAACATGCGGCTCTTGATCTGGCCCCGGCGCTTCATGCGCGAGGTGGTTTCCTGGCCAATGAAACAGCCCTTCTTGAAGTCGATGCCGTTCAGGAGGTCGAAATTGGCTTCGATGGGGTAGGTCTTCTCCACGCCCCAGTCGGCGGGACCGGGCACGCCCAGCGCCAGGCGATGGACGTCGTAGTCGGCCTCCTCGGCGTTCGGCGTCGCAGCCACGCCATAGCCGCGCCAACCCAGGGCCGGGAGGCGCGGATCGACGATCCAGCCTGCGCCGGGGTCTGAGCCGAAGGCCGCAAGCACCGGGGTCTCGTCGGCGGTGATCTGAACCTTGGCCCGCAGCCGGTACATGGTCAGGCGCATGATCAGCGCCTCGCGATGGGCGGCTTCCACGTCGATCCAGGCCCCGTCGCCCTGGCCGACCACGAACAGATCGAACAAAAGCCGGCCCTGCGGGTTCAGCAGAGCGCCGAACCGCGCTTCTCCAGGGGCCAAGGTTTCGACGTCCTGGGTCAGTAGTCCCTGCAGGAAGCCTCGCCAGTCCTCGCCGGACACCGCGATGAGCGCTCGGCTGGTCAGGGCGGCGATGGAAGGATTTGTCGTCATGGATCAGCAGTTAAGGGCTCGGCGGGTGGAGCGCCAGCGGCAGGAGCCCTATAGAGAAGCGATGGCGCACGGGTCCTTCCCGATTCTGTTCATTACCGCGACCCGAATTGGTGATGCGGTTCTCTCCTCCGGCCTTATCCGCCGACTGTTGGAAGAGATCCCCCATGCTCGGTTCACGATCGTCGCCGGCCCGGCCGCCGCGCCGCTGTTCGCCGACACGCCGAACCTCGACCGGGTCATCGTTTTCGAGAAATCCAAAAACGGCGGCCATTGGCTGCGGCTCTGGCGCCAGGTGCGCCGTCGCAAGTGGGGCCTGGTGGTCGACCTGCGCGGTTCGGCGATCTCGCAGTTCCTGAAGCGCGACCGCCGCGCGGTGTTCAAGCGCAGCGCCGGCGCGCCGGTCCACAAGGTGGTCGAGGCCGCGCGCCTGCTGAAGATCGAGGGCGATCCGCCCGCGCCCTACCTGTTCACGTCCGAAGCCACCGAGGCCTACGCCCGCGAACTGACCGCCGGCAAGGGACCGATCCTAGCGCTGGCGCCCGCGGCCAACTGGGGCGGCAAGACCTGGCCGGTCGAGCGCTTCGCCCAGGTGGCGATTCAGCTGCTGGACGGCCCGCTGTCAGGCGGACGGCTGATGCTGCTGGGCGGGCCCGACGACGCCACCGCGATCTCGGCCCTGCGCAGCGTAATCCCGCGCGAACGGACCATCGACCTGGCGGGGAAGGTCGAGCTGCTCGCCGCCTATGCCTGCCTGAAGCACGCACGGCTGTTCATCGGCAACGATTCGGGCCTGATGCACCTGGCCGCCGCCGCCGGCACGCCGACCATCGGTCTGTTCGGGCCGTCGGACGAACAACTCTATGGCCCGTGGGGCCCCGACACCCGCGTCGTGCGCGGCCCGCGCAGTTTCGAACAGATCCGCGCGGTTGACCCGGGGCTTTCGCAGGCGCTCTGTCACATGATGGACCTTCCGGTGGAGACGGTGACCGCCGCCGCCAAGGACCTGCTCGCGAAAACCCAGACCTAACTCAAGACCCAGGACGACACATGCCCGAGACCTTCGACCTCATCGTTAGGGGTGGCGAGGTGGTGAACCACGCCGGCCGCGGGTTCGCCGATGTGGGCGTGCGCGACGGAAAGATCGTCGAGATCGGCGACCTGTCGCAGGCCTCGGCCGGCGAGATCTTCGACGCCAAGGGCCTGACCGTCCTGCCGGGCGTCATCGACACCCAGGTCCACTTCCGCGAACCGGGCCTGGAGTGGAAGGAAGATCTGGAGACCGGCTCGCGCGCCGCAGTCCTGGGCGGCGTGGTCGCCGTGTTCGAAATGCCGAACACCGAGCCGACCACCACCGACCCGACCTCGCTGACCGACAAGCTCGCCCGCGCCAATCACCGCATGCACTGCGATCACGCCTTCTATGTCGGCGGCACCCACGAGAACGCGCCGTTCCTGGGCGAGCTGGAGCGTCTGCCCGGCTGCTGCGGGATCAAGGTGTTCATGGGCGCCTCGACGGGCAGCCTGCTGGTTCAGGACGACGAGGGCATCGAGCAGGTCCTGCGGCACGTGAACCGCCGCGCGGCCTTCCACTCCGAGGACGAGTACCGCCTGGCCGAGCGCCGGCCGTTGGCCCGCACCGGCGACTGGACCAGCCACGAGGAAGTGCGCGACGCCGCCTCGGCGCTGGAATCCACCCATCGCCTGGTCCGTATCGCCAAGGCGCTGGGCAAGCGCATCCACGTCCTGCACGTGACCACGGCCGAGGAGATGACCTTCCTGGCCCACCACAAGGACGTCGCCACCGTCGAGGTGACGCCGCAACACCTGACCCTGACCGCGCCGGAAGCCTATGAACGGCTGAAGGGCTACGCCCAGATGAACCCGCCGATCCGCAACGCCTATCACCAGGCTGGCCTCTGGCACGGGATCGCGGCCGGCATCGCCGACGTGCTCGGCTCCGATCACGCCCCGCACACCAAGGAGGAGAAAGCCCGGCCTTATCCGGCCTCGCCCTCGGGCATGCCCGGCGTGCAGACCCTGGTGCCCATCATGCTGACCCATGTGGCGGAAGGCCGGCTGTCGCTGGAGCGCTTCGTCGACCTGACCAGCCATGGCGCGAACCGGGTGTTCGGCATGGCCGACAAGGGCCGTCTGGCGGTCGGCAACGACGCCGACATCACCGTCGTTGACCTCAAGGCCCGCCGCACCATCCGTCACGAGGACATGGCCAGCCGGGTCGGCTGGACGCCCTTCGATGGTTTCGAAGCCAAGGGCTGGCCGGTGGCCACGATCATCCGTGGCCGGGTGGTGATGCGCGACGACGAGATCGTGGCGCCAAGTTTGGGCGAACCGGTTCGGTTCTCGGAAACACTCGGCGGTTAAGCTCTCCTCCGTGGGGAAGGTCTTGGCGCTGCGGCGCCAAGCGTGACAGGCTCAGTCACGGTTTCGGGGGAGTACATGTCGCGGTCCGACGCCGCCGTCGAGTTGGACGGCCAAGGCCTGACTTTTGTCCAGAGCATAGAGCCGCGAGGCTTTCTCTGGCTCAGCCTGAAACATGGGCTGCTGAATCTCGTCACCCTGACCACGCATCGGTTCTGGGGCCAGAGCGAGGTTCGCCGCTGGATCTGGAACGCGACCGATCTCGACGGCGAGCCGCTGGACTATGTCGGCGGCGGCCTCGAACTGTTCCTGGGTTTCCTGCTCAAGGTCCTGACCATCGGCGGGCCGTTGCTGGCCGCGGTGCTGGCGGTCCAGGCCTGGGGGCCGTTGTGGGGCGCGCCGGTCGCCGCCGCGGCCTGGCTGATCATCGCCTTCATCGACGGCTTCGGCCGGTTCGGGGCGTTTCTCTACATGGCCAGCCGCACTGAATGGCGCGGCGAGAACTTCGAACTGGAAGGCTCGCCCCTGGCCTTCGCCCTGGCCCATATGCGCGACGCCTCGCTCTGCCTGGCGACCTTCGGCTGGTGGCAACCCGTCGCCCATCGCCGGCAGGCGCAGAGCCTGTGGGGCGGCCTGACCTTTCAGGGCCGGAACTTCCGCTTCGACATGGCCGCGTCCAATCGCAGTCCGGTCTACAGCGCCTACGCGATCGGCTGGTTCGGCACGGTCATGGTGCTGCTGTTCGGCGCCGGCGTTCTGCTGGGCCTAGCGTCCGGGTTCTTTCCGACCCCCGAGGTCGGCGCGGCGCCGAGCATCGGACAGCTGCTGGCGCTGTTCGCCCTGGCGGTCGGGCTCTGGGTGCTGCTGACGGTGATCTGGGCGCCTTATCAGGCCGCGCGCCGTACTTCGATCGCCGCCGGGCTCGGCTTCGCCTTGCCGATCGGGTGGGGGGACATGGCGCGGCTGAACGCCGTCAACGCCTTCCTGCGGTTCGCATCGCTGGGCGTCCTGGCGCCCGTCGTGCAGGCCCGGACCAGCGCGTTCTTGCTGGCCCGGCTGCGCGGAACCTTGACGGCGCAATAGCTCGCCCGCCGAGCAAATCTATCTCGAACGCAGGCTGGCGGGCCTCGCGTCGGGCGGTTAAGGCTAGGGCATGGACGCCAAGATCCGCCTTTCCGACGCCCCTTTCCGCGACGCTCGTTACGCGCCCCGGCAGCTTCTGGTGGAGGACCGGCCCGGCGGCGAGCGGGTGCTGACCAACCCCACGGCGTTTTCCACCGAATTCACCACACTCACCCAGGCCCTGGACCGCTGGGCGCGCGAAGCGCCGACCCGGACCTGGCTGGCCGAGCGTTCGGGCGAGGGCTGGCGGACGGTGTCGTTCTCGCAAACCCGCGAGGCGGTGCGCGCCATCGCCGGCGGTTTGCGCGAGTTGGGCGTCGTCGGAACGCGGCCGCTGTTGATCCTGGCCCGCAACGGTATCGACCACGCGCTGGTGAAGTATGCGGCCATGAGCCAAGGCATGCCCGTGGCGCCGGTTTCTCCGCAATACGGCCTGCCCGGCGCGAACCTCGCGCGGCTGGCCCACGCCGTCGAGGTGCTGAAGCCGTCGGCGATCTACACCGAGGATGCGGCGCTGTTCGCCGAGGCGCTGGAGGCGCCGTTCCTGGCCGGCCTGCCGGTGATCGCCGGCAAGAACGCGCGGCCGGGCGACGCGCCGCTGGAGCGGTTGGCGCGGGCAGGGGGCGTCGACGCCACCGCCCGGCCGGACGACCACGCCAAGTATCTGCTGACCTCAGGCTCCACCGGCCTGCCCAAGGCGGTGATCTGCCTGCACCGCAATATCGCGATCAACTCGGCCCAGATCATGGCCTGCTTCGCCGACGACGAGCCGCCGGTGATGGTCAATTCCGCGCCCTGGAGCCACAGCCTGGGCGCCAACTCGATCCTGCACATGTCGCTGCATCGCGGCGGCACGGTCTATATCGACGCCGGCCAGCCGACGGCGGGGCGTTTCGCCGAGACGGTGCGGAACCTGAGGGAGGTTTCGACCACCTATCACAACATGGTCCCAGCCGGCTGGATGCTGCTGGCCGGTGAGCTCGAGCGTGACGAGGAGCTGGCGCGGACCTTCTTTTCGCGCGTGCGCGTGCTGCAATATGGCGGCGCCTCGCTGGGCCAGGACATCTCCGACCGCATCCAGGCTGTGGCGATGGCCACGGTCGGCGAAAAGATCAGCTTCGCCTCGGGCTATGGCGCGACCGAAACCGGCCCGACCGCCTGCAATGTTCATTGGCAAAACGAGCGGATGGGCCTGATCGGCCTGCCGGTGCCAGGCACCTCGGTGAAGCTCATCCCGTCGGCGGGCAAGCTGGAGTTCCGGGTGAAGGGGCCGCAGGTGACGGCCGGCTATCTGGGACGGCCGGAACTCTCCGCCGAGAGCTTCGATGAGGAAGGCTTCTACCTCCTGGGCGACGCGGCCCGGTTCGTGGAGCCGGCCGAGCCCAGCCAGGGCATGGCCTTCGACGGCCGGATCTCGGAGAACTTCAAGCTGGCCAGCGGCACCTTCGTCGGCGTCGGCGACCTGCGGATCAAGGCGGTCTCGGCGGTCGGCGACGCCGTCACCGACGCCGTGGTCTGCGGCGAGGGCGCCGAGGGCGTGGGCCTGCTGTTCTATCCCAACCCGACGATGACGCCGCAGGAAGTCGTGGTGGCCGTGCGCATGGGGCTGGAGCGCTTCAACGCCCAGGCCAAGGGCGCGGGCGGCCGTATCAGCCGGGCCCTGGTGCTGGACAGCCCGCCCGACGCGGGCGCCGGTGAGATCACCGACAAGGGCTACATCGCCCAATCCCTCGCCCGCACCCTTCGGGCCGAGGCGGTGGAGCGACTGTTTTCCGATCCTGTTTCATTTGACGTGATGGTGTTCTGACATGAACGGCGCCGACGCCCTGATCGAGACCCTGGTGGCCAACGAGGTCACCGCCTGCTTCGCCAATCCGGGCACCAGCGAGATGCAGTTCGTCAGCGCGCTGGATCGCCAGCCCGCCATGCGCCCCGTGCTCTGCCTGTTCGAGGGCGTGGCGACCGGGGCGGCCGACGGTTATGGCCGGATGGCCGACAAGCCGGCCTGCACCCTGCTGCACCTGGGGCCTGGCTACGGCAACGGCCTGGCCAATCTGCACAACGCCCGGCGGGCCTTCACCCCGATCGTCAATGTGATCGGCGACCACGCCACCTATCACCGCCAGTACGACGCGCCGCTGAACTCCGACATCCCGACCATTGTCGGGCCGAACTCGATCTGGGTGAAGTCGGCCGACACCCCCGACAGCGTCGCATCCATCGCGGCCGAGGCGGTCAGCGCCAGCTATGGCCCGCCCGGTGGCCCGGTCAGTCTGATCCTGCCGGCCGACGCCGCCTGGCTGCCGACCTCGACCAAGCCGGTGATCGCCGACGTTCCGGTCCGCGCCGCGCCGGCCGGCGACGCCGTGGAGGCCGCCGCCAAGGCGATCCGCGCCGCGGCCAAGCCCGTGCTGCTGCTGGGCGGCCAGGCCACCAGCGCCGCGGCCCTGGTCCAGGCCAGCCGTCTCGCCGCCGCTGGCGTGCGCGTGCTGACCGACACCTTCATCGCCCGCCAACCACGCGGGGCCGGCGTTTTCCAGCCCGGCCGCATGCAGTATTTCGGCGAGGCGGCGCTGGCCGATCTGCAGGGCGTGGACCTGATGGTCTATGTCGGCACGGTCATCCCGGTGGCCTTCTTCGCCTATCCCGACCGGCCGAGCGTGCTGGTCCCCGAGGGCTGCGCGACCCTGACGCTGTCGACCCGGCAGGAGGACTCGGTCGCGGGCCTCGCCGCTTTGGCCGACGCCCTAGGCGCGCCGGCCTCAGGTTCGGTGCAACCCTTGAAGGTGGCCGACGCCGCCCCGACCGGACCGCTGACCCCGCAATCGGCCGGGGTCTCCATCGCCCGCCACCTGCCGGAAGGCGCGATCATCTGTGATGACGCGGTGACCTCGGGCGGCGGCGTCGCCGTGCCCTGCGGTACGGCCCAGCCGCACGACGTCCTGGCCCTGACCGGCGGCGCGATCGGCATAGGCGGCCCTCTGGCCATTGGCGCGGCCGTGGCCAAGCCTGACAGCAAGGTCGTCTCGCTGAACGGCGACGGCTCGGCCATGTATACGGTCCAGAGCCTGTGGACGATGGCGCGCGAGAAGCTGGACGTGACGGTGGTGGTGTTCGCCAACCACAGCTACCGCATCCTCAACATCGAGATGGGCCGCACAGGCTCGGGCAATCCCGGTCCCTCGGCCTCCAAGCTGCTGGACCTGGGCGATCCGAAGATCGACTGGGTCTCGGTGGCCAAGGGCCTCGGTGTCTCGGCCGTGCGCTGCGAGACCGCCGAAGACTTCGACGCCGCCTTCGCCCGCGCCATGGCCGAGCCCGGCCCGAAGTTCATCGAGGCGGCGATCTAGGGCGGCCTTGTTAGGCTCACGCTAAGGCTGCATCCCGCAACTAGCTCGCCCATGTGGCGCCCGACGACCAGCACGTTCCGTCCGTCCGAGACCGTTCGCGCCATCGCGGCCGGGCTTCCCGTGACGCTCAAGACCGTGCGCTGGAAAGTCACCCTGACCGCGGTGGCGGGGGGGAGTTTCTTTGGCCTGTTTGGCGCGATGCTGTGGTTTTCGGGGACCAACAGGTCGGTTGGCGGCCTGGGCATGGGCGCAGCGGTCTTGGCGCTGGGCGTCATGTTGCTGGAGTGGGTCCACCCAACGACGGTGATCATCAGCGGGGACGGTCTCGTGATCCGCAGCGCGTTGGGGCGGAAGGCGTCGATCCAGCTCTCGGAGGTTGAGGGCTTCAGCGAGCAGCCGATGGGAGCCCTTCTGCGCGTGTGCGCCTTCAGAAGTAGGGCTTACCCCCTTGGGGCCTTGCCCATGAACCTCCCGATCTTGCCGGGAGACCTGGCCTGGGCGCTCAATCGCCGGCGCGAAGCCCTCCTGGGCGACAGGCCCTCAGTCGCGGCGGAATAATTTTGCACTGCAGCGTTGAATTATTGTGCGTCGCAACATAGATTGTTTCCAGCGAAAGGAAGCGATCATGCTGTTTGCCGATTTTGAGAACGTCGAAGGCCAATTGGCCACCTATCGGGTTGTGAACGCCTTCATGGGCAAGGTTCTGGCTCGACTGCGCGGCTTCACCAGCGGCCACCTGACCTCGTCCCACGCTTAAGGCCGCATTCAGCCTCCAGGGCTGAAGCCAGAAGAGAAAAGGCCCGCAGGTTCACCTGCGGGCCTTTCTGTTTCAGACGCCGCGTTCAGCGCTCACGAAAAAGGCCCGGGGTCGCCCCCGGGCCTTCGTCGTTTTCGCTAGGTCGTGCCGCTTAGGTGTTGCCCGGCAGCTTGCAGTCCTTCGAGAAGGCGCAGCCGGTCGTGGTCAGCGGGCTCAGGTCCGCGCCGTACTCGATGATGTAGCCCTTCAGGCCATCCGAGCAGGCCACTTCCATGTAGGTCGTGCCCTTGGCGGTCTTGCCGATGATGCGGCTGTTGGAGACCGTGCACTCGTTCTTGCCGAGCTTCTTCAGGTCGCCAGTGACCAGGCTGTAGCCGGCCTCAGGCTTGGTGAAGGAGCAGCGATAGCCGGCGATCGGGGCGCGGGCGCAGTCATAGACGATCGGCTTGTCGTTCGGGCCGCCGAAGATGCCGACGCCGCCGTCCGGACGGTTAGAGCAGGCCATCTCGACGATGTCCTTGCCGGCCGGGCCGGGGAACGGAGCGTACTTGGAGACTTCGCAGTTGAAGCCGGCGGTCTTGGCCAGACGCGTGTAGAGGCCGTTCTGCTCGGTGACCGCTTCCTTGGAGTCGGTCAGGGTGCAGCCGCCCATGACGGTCGAGGCCTTGGCGCACTCGTAGGTCTGAGCCAGCTTGCCGGCGTCGACACGGTACATGTAGCCCTTGCCGTCGGTGCAGGCGGCTTCGAAGAAGGCCGAGCCGGTCTGCGATTGGCCGACGTACTTCTTTTCCTTCACGGTGCAGCCGTTGTTGGCCGAGGCCGCGAGGGTGTCGACCACCGCCAGACGCGAAGCGGCGTCGCGCAGGGTGCACTTAATGTTGCTGTCGGCGCCGTCGTACAGCATGCAGTCGCTGGCTTCGACGGGCTTGGCGGCGTCCATCGGGGCGCTGGACTTGATGATGTAGCCCTGGCTGCTGCCCTGGCAGGCGACTTCGATATAGGTCGCCGTGGCGCTCTGGCCGACGCCGCGAACCTGCTCGGGCGTGCACTGGACCTTGGCGGCCGCGAGCAGCGGTTGCAGGTCGGATTTCGGATCGGCGTTGCCCGGCAGCTTGCACCCCAGCGTCGACGGCTTGCCGTCCGGTTGCGGGGTGTTGGCCTCGATGCAGGTGAAGGAGGTCGTCGCGCCGCCGGACGCGGCCGACAGGACGAAGCCGACGCCTTGGTCGCAATCGATTTCGTAGTAGCTGGTGGCGGTCTTGGCCTTCTTGTCCTCGACCTTGCCCACGAAGCGGGCGTCGGTGACGTTGCAGGCGATGCCGGCGGCCTTCGCAAAGGCGGGCGCTTCGGCCATCCCCTGGGTGCGCGCCTTTTCCGTAATCTCCTCGACCTTCTTGGGCGCGGAGGTGGCCGCCGGCGCCAGGGCCAGCAAGGCCAAGGTGGCGGCCAGCCCGGTGATGAATGGCCTCATGGGTTTAAATCTCCTGGGTGGTTCCCTAAGGGCGGACATAAGCCTCCGACGGCTCTATGGGTCAAGTTCGTCGTGAACAGCGTCTGAACCAAGGCGCTGGTTGCGTGCATTGAGGGTTTGCGCCCGCCCCCGGCGCGTCGGAAAATGGCGCCCGACGATTACGAGGAGACGGGTTTTGCGCGACGGATTTGAAGAGGCCTACGAACAGGCCCCGCGACCCAAGCTGAGCTATCCCTTTGAACACGGCCCTGAAACCGGCCAAGCGATCGATATCGCCCCCGGGGTCAAATGGCTGCGGATGCCGTTGGGCGGCTCGCTGGCCTTCATCAATGTCTGGGCGATCGAGGAAGAGGGCGGCTGGGCCATCGTCGACACCGGCATGGGCGGCCCCGACACTCAACAGGCCTGGCGCAAGGCCTTCGCCGAATCACTCGGCAACCGTCCGGTGACGCGGGTCTTCGTGACTCACATGCATCCCGACCACATCGGCATGGCCGGTTGGCTGACCCGGAAGTTCCAGTGCCGGCTGTGGATCACCCGCCTGGAATTCCTGATGTGCCGCTCGCTGGCCGCCGACACGGGCCGCGAGGCGCCGGCCGACGCCTTGAACTTCTATCGCGCCGCCGGCTGGGACGAGGAGGCGCTGGAGAATTACCGCGCCAAGTTCGGCGGTTTCGGACGCGGCCTGCACGCCTTGCCCGACAGCTTCCGTCGCCTGAACGACGGTGACCAGATCGAGATCGGCGGCCGGACCTGGCGGATCGTGGTCGGCTCGGGCCACTCGCCGGAGCATGCCTGCCTGTGGTGCCCGGAACTGAAGCTGTTCATCTCCGGCGATCAGGTGCTGCCGAAGATCTCCTCGAACGTCTCGGTGTTTCCGACCGAGCCGGACGGCGATCCGCTGACCGAGTGGCTGACCACGCTGGAGGCGATCAAGGGCCGGGTGCCCGACGACGTGCTGGTGTTGCCGGCCCACAACGCGCCGTTCCACGGCCTGCACGCCCGGATCGACCACTTGATCGGCGGCCACGAGCGGGGCCTGACCCGTCTGCGCGCGCTGTTGGTCGAGCCCAAGCGGGCGGTGGACGCCTTCCCCGTGCTGTTCCGGCGCAAGATCGACGAGTGGGTTCTGGGCATGGCGACCGGCGAGAGCCTGGCTCATCTCAATTGCCTGTTGGCGCGCGGCGAGGCGGTGAAAGAGACCGATTCAGCCGGCGTCGTCTGGTACAGGGCGGCGGCCTAGGTATACGCTGTAAGCATTAGGGAGCGCTTTTAATGTCCGATCATATTCTCATCGAAAAGTCCGGCGGCGTGCTGACGCTGACCATGAACCGCCCGGACAAGAAGAACGCGCTGACCCGCGCCATGTACCAGACGCTGGGCGACGCCATTGACCAGGCGGCGTTCGACAAGGATGTCCGCTGCGTGGTGATCCAGGGCAATGGCGACATGTTCACCGCCGGCAACGACCTGGCCGACTTCGCCGCGGTCAACGCCGGTGAATCCAGCGCCAGCGAGGCGCGGCGCGGCGGCAATCCGCTGTTGGCCGCCCTGGCGCGCGCCAAGACCCCGCTGATCGCCGCCGTCAACGGCCGGGCGGTGGGCGTGGGCACGACCATGCTGCTGCATTGCGACCTGGTCTATGTGGCCGAGAACGCCCTGCTGACCACGCCGTTCGTCAACCTGGCCCTGGTGCCGGAGGCCGCCTCCAGCATCACCCTGCCCAGCCGTATCGGCCACACCCGCGCCTTCTCGATGTTCGTGCTGGGCGAGGCCGTCGACGCCAAGAAGGCCGTGGAGTGGGGCATCGCCAACGAGGTGGTTCCGCTCGACCAACTCCGCGCCAAGGCCCGCGCGGCGGCCGAGGCGGTGGCGGCGCGTCCGCCCGCCGCTGTGACCATCACCAAGGCCCTGATGCGCGACGAAGTCGGCATCGCCACGCGCATGGACGAAGAGGGCGTGCACTTCGCCGCCCAGCTCAAGTCCCCGGAAGCCAAGGAAGCCTTCGCCGCCTTCGCCGAGAAGCGCGCGCCGGACTTCGGAAAGGTCGCCTAAGCCCCATGATCAAGTCCCGCTTCGAAGCCTTCACCCCGGCTCGCATCGTCGTGAACAACCACGACCTCGCCGGCTGGAACATCATCGTGACAGGCGGCGCCAGCGGCATCGGGGTGGAGACAGCCCGAGCCCTGGCCGGAGCGGGAGCCGACGTCATGCTGGCGGTCCGTGACCGCGTGGCGGGCGAGCGCGTCGCCGCCGAGATCAACCAGAGCATCGGCGCCGACCGCGTGCTGGCCGGGACCTTGGATCTGGCCAGCTTCGGCTCGGTCGGCTCGTTCGTCGACGCCTGGGGCGATCAGCCGCTGGACGTGCTGATCAACAATGCGGGCGTCATGGCCACGCCGCTGCTGCACACCGCCGAGGATCTGGAGCTGCAGATCGGCACCAACCATTTCGGCCACTTCGCCCTGACCATGGGCCTGACCCGAGCGCTGATGAACGCCTCTGACGAGGACCGCCTGGCGCGCGTCGTGCAGCTTTCGTCGATCGGCCATCGGCGCAGCGGGATCAACTGGGACGACATTCACTACCGCACGCGGGCCTACGACAAGTGGGAGGCCTATGGTCAGTCGAAGACCGCCAACTCGCTGTTTGCAGTGGGCTATTCGGCGCGGTTCGAGGAACATGGGGTCACCGCCAACGCCGTCATGCCCGGCGGCATCATGACCCCGCTGCAGCGCTACCTTCCCAAGGAGGAGATGGTCGCTATGGGCTGGATGAATGAAGAAGGCGATATCCGCGAGGGCTTCAAGACCACTGAACAGGGCGCTTCGACCAGCGTCTGGGCGGCGGTCGGCGACGAGCTGGAAGGGATCGGCGGCCTCTATCTGGAAGACTGCCGTGAGGCCGGCCCCTGGACCAAGGAAGACCCGGTCCACGGGGTGATGCCGCACGCCCTCGACCCGGAGAGCGCCGAGCGTCTGTGGGCGATCTCGGAAGAGACCACAGGGCTGGGTTCATAGGCCTGAGGAGCGGGGCTTAGGTCTTCAGCGCTTGCGGCTCTTCGGCGCCTTGGCCCGCAAGGCGGCGTCCAGGGCCCTGGTGCTCCAGACCCGCATCTCGTCCGGGTCTTCGAGCGCGTCCAGCGGGACGCTCCAGTAGCTCATCGCCTTGTCGCCGCCGAACGGCTTGAAGGGCTCGCAGCCGGCCGCCTCGAAATCGGGGCGGCTGACCTCGTCCGCCTTGAAGTAGAGCCCGTCGTCGGCGATGAGGGCGAAGAACAGGTCATGCCGCGAGACGCCGACCCCGCCGAACATCCGGCGGTGGGTGATCCCGCCCAGGGGCGAGAGCTGTTCGAGCACATAGTCGAGGAAGTCGGGAGAGACGGACATGGGCCAGGAGAAGAGCGCCGTAGGCGTTGGCGTGCAAGTGCGGACCGCGACGCCTGCCGACGCCCCGCTGATCTACGGCTTCATCCGCGCGTTGGCCGAGTACGAAAAGCTGCTCGACGAGGTCGAGGCGAGCGAGGCCGATCTGGCCGGACACCTGTTCTGCGAGACGCCGCGGCTGTTCTGCGACATCGCCGAGGCGGACGGCAAACCGGTCGGGTTCGCGATCTGGTTCTACAACTACTCGACCTTCAAAGGCCGTCACGGGATCTATCTGGAGGACCTGTTCGTGGTCCCGCAGGCGCGTGGGCTGGGGGCGGGCAAGGCCCTGCTGCGGGCCTTGGCGAAGCGCTGCGTGGCCCAGGGCCTGGCGCGCCTTGAGTGGTCCGTACTGGATTGGAACGCGCCCTCCATCGCCTTCTACGACTCGCTGGGCGCGGACGCGATGAACGAGTGGATCACGCGGCGGATGACCGGCGAGCCCCTGAAGGCCCTGGCGGCCGGCTAGAGCTTCAGCCCGAACTTCGGCCCGATCCAGGTCATGGCGAAGTAGAGCCCGATGGTCATGGCGCAGCCCATGGCCAGCGCCGCCCAGAATGGCGTCCCGCGCCGCAAGAGGGCCGGGATCAGCAGGAACATCGGCAGCGACGGCAGCACGAACCAGAAGGTCGCCTCGGCGTGGGCGGCCATGCGTTGAGCATCGCCCGTGTCGCGCCACAGCCAGATCATGCCGAGGATCGAAACCAGCGGCAGGGACGCCACCAAGGCTCCGAAACCCGGGTTGCGCTTGGCGATCTCGGAGACCGCCGCGATGATCGCGCCCGACAGCAACGCCTTGATGATCAGATAGGCCAACCAGAATCCCCCAGGCTCAATCGCCGCGAACTTGCCGCGTGATACGCCGGGTGGCCGAGAGGATAAAGGCCGGTCATGAGGGATAGGCTCACGGCCTGCGCGGCGGGCTAGGCCAGGTCCGAGATCGCCAGCCGCAGGTTGGTGTCCAAGAGTTCGTCGGCCAAGGCGCCGTCAGGGACTGCGCGGGCCAGCATCAGGGCGCCGACCATGCGGGTGACGACGCTGAGCGCCTGCTCGCGACGATCAGGACCAGGCGGCAGGCGCGCCTCGACCGAGGCGATCATCTGTTCGACCCCGGCGGCGAAGACGCTCTTCATGTCGCCCGATTGTCGGCCGACATCGCCGCCCAAGGCGGCGGCGGGGCAGCTCTTGCCCGGAGCCTTGCGCGCTGCCTGCGAGAGATAATGGGTGAGCATTTCGGGCAGGTCGCAGGCGCGTTCGCGGTGGCCGGCCATGGTCGCAAAGGCGCTGCCTAACGCCTCGGCCGCCAACGCCTCCTTGGACTTGAAGTGATTGTAGAAGCCGCCGTGGGTGAAGCCCGCCGCCTTGGTCAGGTCCCCGACGCTGACCCCGTCGAAGCCGCGTTCGCGAAAGAGGCTGGAGGCCGCGCCGACGATCCGTTCGCGGTTCTCGCCAGCCTGCGTCTTGGTGATCTTCATGGCTTGCCTCTTGACGATCTGTCGGACTCAATGATGATAGTCATCATTGTTGAAGTCAAGGCGGCGCTGTAGCCGCCGTTCAAGGAGCCGTTCGATGCCGCTTTGGAAAATCTATCACCCGGTCGGAGCGTTCAGCGCCGAGCAGAAGAAGGGCCTGTCGGAGGCGATCACCGGGCTCTACGCCCGCCTGCCGAAGTTCTATGTGGGCGTGGTGTTCCAGGAGGTCGCCGCGGACTCGTTCTATGTGGGTGGCGAGCCGGCGGACAATTTTGTGCGCATCTGGGTGGACCACATCGCCCGCACCCTGCCGACCGCCGAGGCGCGGACCTGGTGGATCGGCCAGTGCGACGCGGCGCTGGCCCCCTATATCGGTGAGCGTGGGTTCTCCTGGGAGTTCCACATCGACGAGACCTCGTACGAGCTCTGGTCGATCGAGGGGCATCGCCCGCCGTTGCCAAACACCGATGACGAGAAGCGCTGGGTCGCCGAGAACAAGCCGAGTCCGGTCGGACCGCGCGAGCTCGCCTGAGCACAGCGCGCCTTAGGTCGCCGAAAATCGGAGTTGATCTCTGCTTCGCTCGCCCCTCAAGGTTGTGCAGCCTAAGGGAGAGAAAGATGAAGCAGATCGTTGTCGTCGCCGTCTTCGCCTTGCTTGCGTCTGCCTGTGATTCCGGAGCCAACAAGGACGCCCAGAAGGTCGCCGGTGTTCTGACCGGTGACTCCAAGGGCGCGGCTTCGGACAATCCGATCTGCAAACTGTTCAAGCCGGGCGAACTGGAGGCCTACGCTGGCGAAGCGCTCAACGCCGGTGGCAATGCGGGGCTGGGCTACGCCTGCCAATGGACGGCCAAGGACGGCGAGGGCAATGTGATGGTGACGATCGTTGGAGCCGACGACGCCGAGATCCCGAGCCTCGCACCCGGCTTCCGCAAGCTCCCCGACATCGGAACTCGCGGCTTTGTCGTCAACGACATGGGCTGGGCGGCCGGCGCGGTTCGCGGCAAGGACTTCGTGAAGGTCTCGATCTCTGGTCCGAAAGCCTCGGACGCCACCGCGATCGCGCTCCTCAAGGAAACTCTGAAGCGACAGCCCTGATGCGGGCGGGCCAGGCGCGAGGGCCTTCCTAGACCGAGATGTCGATGATCATCGGCTTGGCCGGTTCGCCGCGCTTGGCGGCTTCGGCGGTCTCGGTCTTGAGCGCCTCTTCCATGGCCTCCTTCACGCGGCGGGCGACCTCGTCCTCGATGGCCGAGGGTTCGGCGTCGGGGGAGGAGGCCATGACCTCGGCGCGGACCTTCTCGCGCAGCTTTTCGAGCTTCTGTTCCTGAGCCCAGGCGTAGATCCCCTTCTCACGGATCTCGTCGAGGAGGGCGTGCTGGCTGGACTTGGCGGTCTCGGCCTTGCGCTCGGCCTCGGCGGCCGCGGAGGGTTTTGCCGAGTCGGTTTTGCCGATCTGGCCGATCTTGCTCAGCGGATCGGCGGAGAAAAGGCTGTTGGCGAGGCTGGAACCGCCGACTTGCATGCGAACACTCCCTAGGTCGATTAGAGTGGAGCAAAGGCTGGGCCAACCAGCGGTAGCGGAGGAGAACGCCATGAGCGCGCCACCCAAGACGGTGCTGCAGGCCACCCCGGAAGAGGAGGCCGCGATCCGCGCCGCCGTGCGCGGGGCGGGCGGCGAGGGGCTCGTCGTCGCCGGACCCCAGCACGTGGCCGGCCTAACGAGACTGCTGGCCGACCCTAAGGTCTCCGATCCGATCTACGACCTGCCTCGGCCGATCACCGAAGAAAGCGTCGGCCGCTGGATCGAGCAGAGCGAGGCGCTGCGCCAGAAGGGCGAATGCCTGCTGACCGTATCGCTGGACGAGGCCGGCGAGGTGGCCGGCTATTCACGCTTCACAGTCTGGCCGGACCGCTCGTCGGCGGAGATCGCCGGCGCGCGGCGCGCCGACCAGCAGAACAGCGGCCAGGGCCGGACCGGCGTCGGGCGATCCACCGCCTTCATGTTCGAAATCCTGGGCGTGCGGCTGATCGGGCTGACCGCGGCGCTGGACAATGTGCGTTCGGCCGCCGCCATCGACGGGGCGGGTTTCGAGCGGAAGGGGGAGCGCGAAAGCGTCCGGCCCGACGGCTCGATCCGCCGCTCGATCTACTGGGAGATGACCCGCGACCAGTGGACGCGGCTGCACCGGCTGTAGCGCCGACACGAAAACGGCGGCGGCCCCGAGGGACCGCCGCCGCCAAGATCGTCACCGACCGATGTCGGGTCTTAGCCGGCCGTGGCCGGCGCAGCCGCCGCGCCGCCTTGGCTGGCGGGAGCCGGACGCGAGAGCGGGAAGAACTTGTCGGCCATGGCGGGCATGGCTTCCGACAGGATGGTGTCGACGCTCCAGCCCGAGTCCTTGGTCTCGGTCGCGATCGGACGGGGCTGGCTGTAGAGGGTGATCGTTTCGCCCGAGGCGCCGAAGATCTGGCCCGAGATGTGGGCCGCGGCCGGGGTCACCAGGGCCACCGACAGGCGGGCCGGCTGGTCGGCGCGGATCTTCTCGGCCATCACCGCGCGGCGGGCCGCGGCGGCTTCGTCCTTCACCGGCACCGACTGGGTCATGCGGGTCCAGGCGATCGGGGCCAGGCAGTTGGAGCGGATGTTGTTGCGCGCGCCTTCCATGGCGATGATCCGCGACATGCCGGCGATACCCATCTTGGCCGCGCCGTAATTGGCCTGGCCGATGTTGCCCAGCAGTCCCGAGGTCGAGGTGAAGAACATGTAGGCGCCGTCGTTCTGCTCACGGAACAGCTCGATGGTCGCGCGGGCCACGTTGAACGAACCGCGCATGTGGACGGCGATGACGGCGTCCCATTCGGCTTCGGTCATCTTGTGGAACATCACGTCGCGCAGGATGCCGGCCGGATTGATCACGGCGTGCAGACCGCCGAATTCCTTCTTGGCCTGCTCGACCATGCCGTAGACGGCGTCGAGGTCGGTGACGCTGTCGGAGTTCGAGACCGCTTCGCCGCCAGCGGCGCGGATTTCCTGGGCGACCTGTTCGGCCGGACCCGCCGAGCCTTCGTCGCCGCCGGCCAGACTGCCGCCGAGATCGTTGACGACGACTTTCGCGCCTTCTTGCGCCGCGATCAGCGCGCAATCACGGCCAATGCCGTTGCCGCCGCCGGTAACCAATACAACCTTGCCTGAAAGAGCGCCCATGAACCTATCTCCCTAAAAGAATACCTTGTTTGTTATTCGAGCCGGTCAGCCTTGCGCAAGGCGGGAAACAGTTTGGCCCAGGCGCCGGTGACGATCAGCGCGCCGACACCGCCGAAGATCGCCGCGCCCACCGGGCCGAAGAACCGCGCCACCACGCCGCTCTCGAACTCGCCCAGCTCGTTGGAAGCCCCGATGAACAGCGACGACACCGCCGCCACCCGGCCGCGCATCTGGTCGGGCGTGACGATCTGGATCAGGGTCTGGCGGACATAGACGCTCAGCATGTCCGCGCCGCCCAGCACGGCCAGAGCGAACACCGACAGCGGCAGGGATTTCGACAGGCCAAAGACGACGGTGGCGGCGCCGAAAACCGCCACGCCGGCGAACATGATCAGGCCCGCATGCCGGCGGATCGGGTAGCTGGCCAGCACCACGGCCACCAGGGTCGCGCCGATCGCCGGGCCGGCGCGCAGGATGCCGAACCCCTCCGGCCCCACATGCAGCACATCGCGGGCGAACACCGGCAGCAGGGCTGTGGCCCCGCCCAGCAGCACGGCGAACATGTCGAGCGAGATGGCGCCGAACACGATCTTGTTGGTCCAGGTGTAGACCAGCCCCTCCTTGATCAGCGCCCAGCGCGAACCAGCCTGGGCTACGGGCTTGGCGTTACCCTTGATCAGGAACACGCAGATCGCGGCCAGCACGTAGAGGCAGGTGGTGACGCTGTAGGACAGGCCGGTCGAGTGGGTCAGCAGCAGGCCGCCGATCGCCGGCCCGACGATGGAGCCGCCCTGCCAGGCCAGCGAGTTCCAGGCGATGGCGCGCGGCAGCAGGCTCTTGGGCACCAGCATTGGTCCAAGCGCCGTAGAGGAGGGGCCCATGAAGGCCCGGCTGGCGCCGAACAGGCCAGACAGCACCAGCAGCAGCGGGATCGAGGCGAAGTGGAAGATCGCGGCCGCGGCCAGGACGACGGCGGTTGTGATCTCGCCGGCGTAGCAGATCAGCAGCACCTTGCGCCGGTCGTGCCGATCTGCGGTCTCGCCGGCGAACGGCGACAGCAGCAGCACCGGGATGAAGGCCGCCAGTCCGATCATGCCGACATAGAAGGCCGACTGCTTCACATCCATGGTTTCGCGGGCCACGGCGTACATCTGCCAGCCCAGCGCCACGCTCTGGATCTGGACGCCCAGGGTCGCGGCGACGCGGGCGGTCCAGAACTTCACATAGTCGGTGCGCTTGAGGAGGTCGCGGATGGAGACGGGCTGGTCGGGCTCGGGGAGGAAGGCGTCGGTCATGGGCGCGGCAACTTGGGGCGCCGGGGCGCGCGTAGCAATGGCGCGGAAGCTAGACCGTCAGAGCCAGCCGGCGGGCCTGCGCCTCCGCGGCGCTGAAGTAGACCAGGCCGTCGCCCCAGTCGTGGACCACCGCATCGGCCGGCGGCTTGGCCGCTTCGCCGCAGAGGAACGCCAGCTCCTTGGCGGTCAGCACGCCCCAGCGCGCGAGCGCCTGGTCCGGGGTCGGATCAGGGCGCGGGTCGGCCGTGGCGCCGGGCAGGGCGGCCTCAAGGCCCGCGACATAGTCCTCATAGGGAACCCAGCCGGCCACGGTGTGCTCGCCGCCGGGCCCCTTGAAGATCAGGGTCGGCAGGGCGTAGCGGTCGTGGCCCTCGGAATGCTTCAGCTCGCCGTTCATCGGGCTGTCGTGCTTGAGGTTGCGCACATAGTCGTTGGGGCGGCGGGTCTCCTCCCAATCGGCGCGATAGGCGGCCGCGACCTCGGGGCGCTGCTGGTCGGCGCGCCAGCGGGCGTGATCGAGACCCGGCACGCCCTGGGTCGCCGCCTCGAACTCGTCGGGGGTCTGCGGACCCAGGCCGAAGATGAAGACCTGCTCGCGGAACCGGCGCAGCACAGCATCGGCGACGTCCTGGCCCTGCAGTTCGGCGGCCTTCACCGCCGCGCCGGCCGGATCGGTCGATTGCAGCATCAGCCGCATCGGGTTGGGATAGGGCATGTCGGTCAGCCGCCAGACACGTTTCCAGTAGGCCCGCATGGGTTCGGCGGCGCTGACGCGGTCCCAGTCGTCCTTGCCGGTGGCGGCGTCGCCGACCAGCCCGCCCATCACCTTGCGCCAAGCCAGGTGGTGGCCGTGGCGCCAGTCGAGCCGCCGCAGCAGCGGCTCGGCGCCCCAGGCCGTGGAGCAGACCAGGTCGGTGTATTCGACGACTTCGATGCGTTCCATGGCGGGTCTCCCGGCGGCTGTGCCGGCAGCCTTGACCCGAGGGGTGGGCTTGGCAAGGCGAAAGCCGCGGCGCAAAGCGAGATTGACCTGCGCCTGTCATGGCCTTATGCGCCGCGCCTTCTAGTGAATTGATCGGAACGACGTCCATGCGACGCCAACGACGAACCGAGCGCGCCAGCCGCGCCAACTGAGCCTCCGTCCCGCAGCGCTGCACGCGCGGCGACGGATCCTTTAGTCCCCGTCGTTCGCAAAGCCGCTCATGATCGTTCCCGCCGAACAGGCCCTCTCCTTCACCCACGAACAGCCCCACGACGCAGACGCCATCGAGGCGCTGCTGGATCACGCCTTCGGACCTGGCCGTTTCACCAAGGTCTCCGAGCGCGTGCGCGAGTTCGCCGAGTTCCGCCCCGAAATGTCGTTCTGCGCCTGGGAGGGCCCGCGTCTGGTGGGATCGGTCCGCATGTGGGCGATCCATGTGGGCGGTCGTCCCGCGATCTTCCTGGGTCCCCTGGCCGTGCGCGCCGAGGGTCGGAAGTATGGAACCGGCGGGGAACTGGTGCAGCGCGCCAGCGCCGCGGCCCAGGCCGCCGGCTATCCGGTGCTGCTGGTCGGCGACGAGCCCTATTTCGGTCGGTTCGGCTATTCGGTCGCCGCCGCCAGGGACGTGCGCCTGCCCGGCCCGGTCGATCAGCGCCGGGTCCTGGCGCTGGGCGCGAGCGATCTCGCCGGACCTGTCACCGCCTAATCGCGTCTTAAGGCGCCGCTTGACCCTGCGTCGCCATTGAGGCGGAGCGTCCGGGGGCTTACCTTCTCCCGCATGGGAGCAACCACAGGAAGACCCGGCCTCGAAGGCGTCATCGCCGCGGCCAAGGCGCAGGCGCCCGGACGCGGCCTGCCGCCCGTGCATCTATGGAATCCCGCCCATTGCGGTGAAATCGACATCGTCATCCGCAAGGACGGCCTGTGGTTCCACGAAGGCTCGCCGATCGGCCGCGAGGCGCTGGTGCGGCTGTTCTCCACCGTGTTGCGCAAAGACCCTGACGGCTTCCACTTGGTGACCCCGGTGGAGAAGATGAAGATCACCGTTGAGGACGCGCCCTTCATCGCCACCCGGGTCGACCGGGAGGGCGAGACCCTGAAATTCCTGACCAATGTCGGCGACGAGGTCGAGGCCGGACCCGATAACGAGATCCGGGTCGATATGGACGAAGCCACCGGTGAGCCGCGCCCCTATCTGCACGTCCGCCGGGGACTTGAAGCGCTGATCGCGCGGCCGGTGTTCTACGAACTGATCGAGTTGGCGCAGGAGCGTGAGACCCCCGAGGGGCCGCGCCTGGGCGTCGCCTCCAACGGGGCCTGGTTCCCGGTCGGCCCGGCCGGAGCGCACCGCCTGTGAGCCCCACCGCGCCATCAGGCGAACTGCGCGCCTGGATCGAGCAGCATCTGGATCCTCTCGAGGGGGATCACGCCACCCAGGCCGCGTCGGACTTCGACCTCGGACCCAACGCCTTTCCGAACGAGCCCGTCGAACTGATGCCGGCCGCCGTGCTGGTCGGGCTGATTGAACGGGAGGGCGGCTATTCGGTGCTGCTGACCCGCCGGGCCGACACCCTGCGCCGCCATACCGGCCAGATCGCCCTGCCGGGCGGCCGTTGCGATCCTGGCGAGACCATCTGGCAGACCGCCCTGCGTGAAGCGCACGAGGAGGTGGGGCTCGCGCCCGACTTCGTCTCGCTGGCTGGCCTGTCCTCGCCCTATCGCACCGGCACCGGGTTCTTGGTGACGCCGGTGGTGGGGTTCATCCAGGCGGGGTTCTCGCTGGAGCCCAACCCGGCCGAGGTGGCCGATATCTTCGAGACGCCGTTCGGGTTCCTGATGGACCCCGCCAACCACGAACAGCACGAACGCCTGGGGCCGCAGGGCGAGACCCGGCGATTCTACGCCATGACCCACGAGGACCGGTTCATCTGGGGCGCGACGGCGGGAATGTTGCGGGCGCTCTATGAGCGGCTCTACGGCGCGGCGGTGGCCTGAGGTGCTGATTTTTCGTCTCCTGCTGATCACGGTCCCCTTCATCGCCTGGTTCATCTGGCGTGAGGTCGCGCACAGGACTGGAAGGCCGATGGGGGCGACGCCCTGGGTCTGGCTGGTCGCGGCCGCCGGGCTGCTGTTCGGGCTTTCGCTGATGGCGACGGCCCTGTTCCATGTCGACAACCGCGGGGAGACCTATGTGCCCGCGGAAGTGACCTCGGGCGGGCGTGTCTCGCCCGGCCATTTTGACAAGAAGGCGCCCGCCCCGTGACGGACAGCATCGGCCATAAGCCCTGGATGACGACCGCAGCCCCGGTGTTCGACGCGCTGGAGGCCAAGGGCGGGGTAGGGTGCGCCCGGTTCGTCGGCGGCTGCGTGCGCAACGCCATCCTCGGCGCGCCGGTCGACGACCTCGACATCGCCACCACCCTGACGCCTGACCAGGTGACGCAGGCGTTGGCCGCCGCCGGCCTGAAGGCCGTTCCGACCGGCGTCGAGCATGGGACGATCACCGCCATCGCGGCTGGAAAGCCCTTCGAAATCACGACCTTGCGCCGCGACGTCGCCACCGACGGGCGCCGGGCGGTGGTGGCGTTCACGCAGGACTGGAGCGAGGACGCCCAGCGTCGGGACTTCACCCTGAACGCGGTCTACGCCGACCGGGAAGGCGCGCTCTTCGACCCGACCGGCGTGGGTGTGGCCGACGCCAAGGCGGGCAAAATCGTCTTCGTCGGCGACGCGGCCACGCGGATCGAGGAGGACTCGCTGCGGATCCTGCGGTTCTTCCGGTTCCTGGCCTGGTACGGCAAGGGCGAGCCGGACGCCGCGGCGCTGGCCGCCTGCGCGGCCGGCAAGGACTTGCTGAAGAATCTAGCGGCCGAGCGGGTGGCCAAGGAGCTCCTGAAGCTGCTCGGCGCCGATGATCCGCGCCCCGCCGTCGCCCTGATGGGGGAGACAGGCGTGCTCTCGCAGCTGCTGCCGGCCGCCCAGGATCTGGCGGCCTTCGACGCCTTGGTCGAGGTCGAGACCGAGCAGCTCTTCACCAACGATCCGCTGCTGCGGCTGGCTACCCTGATCCCGGGCGATCAGATCGGCGCCGGCAAGGCGGCCGAAGCCCTGCGGCTCTCCAATGACCAGAAGGAGCGGCTGATCCAGGCGATGGGCAAGACGCCGCGCATCACCTCCTGGATGAGCCCGCGCGAAAGCCGCCGGGCGGTCTACCAGATCGGCGTCGGGACCTTCTCCGACCGCATCAAGCTGGCCTGGGCTAACGCCGGCCGCACGGGCGCCACCCACCAGTGGCGCGGACTGCTGGCCCTGGCCGAAAGCTGGACCCCGCCGCCGTTCCCCCTGACCGGCGAGGACGTGATCAATTCGGGCGTGCCCAAGGGGCCGATGGTCGGCCAGGTGCTGCGCGAGGTCGAGGCCTGGTGGATCGACCACGACTTCATCGACGACAAGTTCTCGGCCATCGAGAAGCTGAAGGCCGTGGCGCAGGGGATGGCCTATTGAGCGCGAGCAAGGGACGCATGAAACTCGGCATCCTGGAGACCGGCGAGCCGCCGGAGGGCGTCAAGGAGCGGTTCGGCGACTATCCGTCGATGTTCCGCAGGCTGTTGGGCGAGAGCGCCTATGACTACGCCACCTTCGACGTCGCGGGCGGCGGGCTGCCGACCTCGGTGGACGCCTGCGCGGCCTATGTGGTCACCGGCTCCTCGGCCGGCGTCTATGACCCGCTGCCCTGGATCGACCCGCTGAAGGACTTTCTGCGCGGCGCGAAGGGGCAGGTCCCGCTGGTCGGGGTGTGTTTCGGCCACCAGATCATGGCCGAGGCGTTCGGCGGCAAGGTGATCCAGTCTCCCAAGGGCTGGGGCGTGGGCCTGCATCGTTACCGAATCGGCCAGCCACAGGCCTGGATGGACTCAGGCGAACCGGTGGCGGTTCCGGCCTCGCACCAGGATCAGGTGGTCGAGGCGCCGCCCGGCGCCAGCGTGATCGGCGGCAACGACTTCTGCCCGATGGGCATGCTGGACTACGGCCCGGCGCGGGCGATCTCGCTGCAACTGCACCCGGAGTTCGATCCGGCCTACGCAAGGGCCCTGATCGAGAACCGTCGCGGCTCGCGCTACACCGACGAGCAGGCCGACAAGGCGGTCATGAGCTACGAGCAGCCCGACGACCGCCTGCGGGTCGGCGCCTGGCTCCAGCGGTTCCTGGAAAGCGCCTAGCGGGCGCTGACCTAGAGCCAGCTCACCAACGGCGGCATGGACGACAAGATCGTTTCGATATTGCCGCCGGCCTTCAGGCCGAACATCGTCCCGCGGTCGTAGAGCAGGTTGAACTCGACGTAGCGGCCGCGACGGACCAGCTGTTCCTGGCGATCCCGCTCGGTCCAGGGCTCGCTCATCCGATGGCGGACGATCTTCGGGTAGACCTCGAGGAACGCTTCGCCCACGGCGCGGGTGAAGGCGAAGTCCTTCTCGAAATCGCCCGAGTCATGCCGGTCGTAGAAGATCCCGCCGACGCCGCGCGTCTCGTTGCGATGCGGCAGGAAAAAATACTCGTCGCACCAGGCGCGGTATTTTTCGTGCCAATCGGGGTCAAAGGCGTCGCAGGCGGCCTTCATCGCGGCGTGGAACAGGATGGCGTCGTCGGCCTCCTGGCTGCGCTGCTCGTCGACCATGGGGGTCAGGTCGGCGCCGCCGCCAAACCAGCTCACCGCCGTCGAGAGGAAGCGGGTGTTCATGTGCACGGTCGGCACGCGCGGCGAGCGCGGATGGACGATCAGGCTGATGCTGGCCGAGACATAGGACGGGTCCTGGTCCGCGCCGGGCATCTCGGCGGCCATCGCCGGGGCGAACCGGCTGGTCGCCGCCGAGGTGTGGACCGCGGCCTTTTCGAACAACCGGCCCTTGAAGTGGCCGCCAATGCCGCCGCCGACCCCGGTCTCACGCGTCCAGGGGCGCATGTCAAAGCGGCCGGCCGGTTCGGGATAGAGATCGGCGGGCGCCTCGTCCTCAAGCAGCTCCAGCGCCGCGATAATGCGCAGCTGCAGGGCTTCGAACCATTCCTGGGTGCGCGCGCGGCGCGCTTGGATTTCGGGAGGCAGGGTCGTCATGCGGCTGCCTTAGGAAATTGGCCCGTCTGACGCAACGCCTCGGAGAGCCCGATCGCGGCCGAAACCGTCACGTTCAGCGAGCGTCGGCCCGCCGTCAGCGGAATGAAAACCCGGGCGTCGGAGGCCTCGTGGACCTCGTCAGGGACGCCGACGCTCTCTCGGCCGAACAGCAATATGTCATCTGGGCGGAAACTGAAGTCGTGCAAAGGCGTCGCGCCCTTGGTGCTGAACAATACAATTCGTCCTTGCCGGCTGGCGTGAAATTCGGCCCAGCCAGGGTGGCGCGTAACGTCGGCCGGTTCGCCGTAATCCATTGCTGCGCGCCGGATAGCCTTGTCCGAGAGGGGGAATCCGCAGGGCTCAATTACGTGCACTGAGACCCCCATACAGGCCCCGAGGCGAAGAGCCGCGCCAAGGTTTTGCGGAATGTCCGGTTGAAAAAGCGCGAGCAGCATTCTAAGCGGTCCAGCCACGGGATTAGCCGGGGCTCGGGGCGAATCGCGGAAGGTGGGGTGCAAACCGCAATCCACAACTCTTCCGAAGGTTTCGCCCTTGCTCCAGCGTTCATGTTCCGATGGCCTTACCAGAACGTCTGGCAGGGTCGAAGGCGGGATCGCTCCGGTTTTCCGGTAAGATCCGAAGGGTCGCGGTCCTTGCGGCCCCAAACGAAGGGTAGCTTTAAGGTGGCCGACACCGTCGTGGGCGCAAATCCCGATACGCATGCCGCGGGCGACGACCCGAACCGGCGTGATTTTATTCATATCGCAGCGGCCGTCGCGGCCGGCGGCGCCGTCGCGAGTCTCGCCTGGCCGTTCATCGATCAGATGAACCCGTCCGGCGATACGCTGGCGCTCGCCTCGGTCGAGTTTGACTTGACCAAGGTCGAACTCGGCCAGCAGGTCGTGATCAAGTGGCGCGGCAAGCCGTTGTTCGTCCGTAAGCGCACCGGCGCTGAGATCGCCGCGGCGATCAAGGACGACAAAGCCGATCTGCGTGACCCGCAGACCGACGAAGAGCGTCACAAGCCGGGCAAGGCCGAATGGCTCGTAGTCATCGGCACCTGCACGCACCTGGGCTGCGTGCCCACGTTCGGCGGCGGCGACTTCGGCGGCTGGTTCTGCCCCTGCCACGGTTCGCACTACGACACCTCCGGCCGCATCCGTAAGGGTCCTGCGCCGAAGAACCTCGCGGTGCCCGACTACGCCTTCCTCTCCGACACCAAGGTCAAGGTGGGCTAAGACCGATGAGCGGACATTCGAACTACGAACCCAAGACCGGCATCGAGCGTTGGCTCGACACCCGTCTGCCGATCGTGCGCCTCGCGTACGACAGCATCATTGATTTCCCGACGCCGAAGAACCTGAACTACTGGTGGACCTTCGGCGGCATCCTGGCGGTCTGCCTTGGCATTCAGCTGGTCACCGGCATCGTGCTGGCCATGCACTACGTGCCGCACGTCGATCACGCCTTCGCCTCGGTCGAGCGCATCATGCGTGACGTCAACTACGGTTGGCTGATCCGCTACATGCACGCCAACGGCGCCTCGATGTTCTTCATCGCGGTCTACATCCACATGTTCCGCGGCCTCTACTACGGATCCTACAAGGCTCCCCGCGAGGTTCTGTGGATCCTGGGCTGCGTGATCTACCTGCTGATGATGGCCACGGCCTTCATGGGCTACGTGCTGCCCTGGGGGCAGATGAGCTTCCACGGCGCCGTCGTGATCACCAACCTGTTCGGCGCTCTGCCGATCGTGGGCGAAGCGATCACCACCTGGCTGTGGGGCGGCTTCGCGGTCGACAACCCGACGCTGAACCGCTTCTTCTCGCTGCACTATCTGCTGCCCTTCATGATCGCCGGCGTCGTTGGCCTGCACATCTGGGCGCTGCACGTGCCGGGCAACAACAACCCGACCGGCGTGAACGTGAAGTCGAAAGAGGACACCGTTCCCTTCCACCCGTACTACACGGTGAAGGACGGGTTCGCGATCGTGGTCTTCCTGATCCTGTTCGCCAGCTTCGTGTTCTACAACCCGAACGCGCTCGGCCATGCCGACAACTACATCCCGGCCAACCCGCTGGTCACCCCGGCGCACATCGTGCCCGAATGGTACTTCCTGCCGTTCTACGCGATCCTGCGCGCGGTTCCGGACAAGCTCGGCGGCGTGCTGCTGATGTTCGGCGCGATCGCGGTGATGTTCGTCCTGCCCTGGCTCGACACCTCCAAGGTGCGCTCCATGCGCTACCGGCCGACGGCGAAGCTGTACTTCTTCATCTTCCTGCTGGCCTGCCTGATCCTCGGCTATTGCGGTGGTCAGCTGCCCGATGATCACGTCATCCCGCACCTGTCGACCTTCACTCTGATCGACGCGGACCTGAACAGCTTCGTTTGGCTGTCCCGTTTCGCGGCGCTCTACTACTTCGCGTATTTCCTGGTCATCCTGCCGATCCTGGGCCTCACCGAGACCCCGCTTCCGCAACCGGAATCGATCAGTGCGCCTGTGCTTTCGCATCCCGCCAACGCGCCCGCCGGCGCCGCGGCTTCGCCTGAAAAGAGGGGTTGAGCCTAAGATGCTGCGTAAAGGTATCGCGCTCGCGGCGCTTGGGCTGGCCATGCTGTCGGCCCCCGCCGCCCTCGCTGCTGGCGCCGCCGCGCCGGTGAAGCATGTCGAGTACAGCTTCGAAGGCCCGTTCGGTAAGTTCGATCAGGCCCAGCTGCAACGGGGCTACAAGGTCTATCGGGAGGTCTGCTCGGCCTGCCACTCGATGACCCTGATGAGCTTCCGGAACCTCGGCCAGAAGGACGGCCCGTTCTACGATCCGAAATATCCGAACCCGAACGACAATCCGTATGTGAAGTCGATCGCCAAGGATTATCAGATCAAGGACATCGATTCCGAAACCGGCGACGTGATCGAGCGTCCCGGCACCTCGGCTGATCGGTTCCCGTCGCCGTTCCCGAACGAACCGGCCGCCCGGGCCTCGAACGGCGGCGCCTTGCCGCCGGACCTCTCGGTGATGGCCAAGGCTCGCCACCACGGGCCGCAGTACATCTACTCGCTGCTGACCGGCTATAAGGAACCGCCCGCGGGTCTGAAGGTCGGCGTCGGCCAGCACTACAACCCCTATATGGCCGGCGACGTGACGGCCGCCTGGTCGGGTCCGCACGACAAGGTTCCGCCCGGCGGCTTCATCGCCATGGCCCCGCCGCTGGCGGCCGGTCAGGTGACCTTCGACGACGGCACCAAGTCGACGCTGGAGCAGGAAGCCAAGGACGTCGCCGCCTTCCTCACCTGGGCTTCGGAGCCCAAGATGCAGGAGCGCAAGTCGTTCGGCTTCGCGGCCATGATCTACCTGCTGATCTTCGCGGGCCTGCTCTATGCGAGCTACCGCAAGATCTGGAAGAACGTCGCCCACTAGGGCGGTTTTCCAAGCCAAGAACGATGAAGGCCCCGGATCCGTCCGGGGCCTTTTTCTTTGCCTAGCCGCCGGCCGGGCGCAGCAGCAGCCGGCCCCGTGGGAAGTCGAACCGCAGCCGCCAGCGCGCCAGCAGCGGCGCGCCGATCACGCCGGCCGCCGCAGGGCCGTCCATCACCAGTCCGCCGTCCAGGTTCTCAAGCAGCACGCCGGCGAAGGACGCGGCCCGCAGTTTCGCGCGGCCCTCGGCATAGGGCAGGACGTCCTGCGGCTTCGCCGCCCCTGGAACGCTGGCCAGGCGCGCATCGACGCGGACGGCGGTGTCGGCGCCGGTGGCGATGACGAAATCGCCGCCCAGGGCGTGGGGTCCGTCGGAGACCGCGGCCCGAGCAAGCGCGACACCCGCGCCGCGCACCAGCGGCAGCGAGGCCTTCGCCTTGAAGGCCGGCGCCTTGCGCAGCGGATAGATCGCGACCGTGCAGGGCGCGAAGCTGATGTCGACCACGTAGCCCGACAGCAGATCGGCGCCGATCACGCCGGCGATCGGCGTGGGAAAGGCCCCGGTCCGTGCGTCGAGGTCGACGACCTTGAACGGTCGGTCAATCAGGGTGAGACCGGCGATCTGCACCCGGCCATGCAGGGCGCTCTCGGCGATGCCCGCGCCCTGCGCCTTGGTCTCATGCAGTTGGGTGACCGGGGTCCCGGTGTCGAGAATGTAGTCTCCGGCCAGGCCGGCGATGGAAGCTGGCGCGACGATGACGCCCTGTTCGTACCAGCAGGCGCTCTCGCCGGCCCAGGCGCCGCCTGCCGACGTCAGGGCGGCCAGCAGGGCGGTGGAGGCGAGGATTGCGAGCTTCATGACGTCCGTCGGATGACTCTGGCGCGCAGCATAGCCAAGCCGCTCGCCCTCGGCGACAGCGCGGCCGCATGGGGGATCGGCTGCTCGTCCCTGACGGACCGTAGCGCGTCTTTTGGGCGGGCGTGAAATTTCCGACGCGGTCTGGCGCAAAGGCCGCCGACGGGCCTTATCGGCGCCCAAACCATCGGCTAAGTGCTGGGCATGGTGTTTACGCGGGCTTGGCGCGATTTCAGACGCATGCAGGACGTCGCCGTCGGCGCGGCGTCGCTGATCTATGCCGGGGCGGTGGTCAACGCCTTCCAGGTGCTGCCCGGAGGCGACGCGCTGATCGCCCAGCGGACCCTGGCCTGGCCCAGCGTCTTCCTGTTCGCCTGCCTGTCCTTGCCGCTGTTGGTGCCGTTCCTGAAGCGGATGCTGGCCCGCTATGTCTGGCTGAGCTTCCAGGCCGGGTTCGGCCAGACCCCGATCTCCGTGCTGACCGGGGTGGGGCTGCTCGCCGCCGCCGCGCTGTTCATCTACTGGCAGGTCTGGGCGGTCGGCCACGGCGGCCGCTATCCCGCCGGGGTCTTCTCCGGCTACGCCGCCGGGATCGGGATCCTGGCGGCCCAGGCGGTGCTGGTGCGCGCGCTGGAGACCGTGCCCGAGGTCCGCGCCCAGATCGAGGAACCGCCCTCCTAGATCGAGCTGCGTCCGCCGCCGTTGTTGGAGAACAAGGCCAGCGTCCTCAGACGGGCCAGGTGGGCGCTGTCGGCGTGATAGTCGGCGCGGCGATCGGAGACGAAGCCGTGCCCAGCCTCATAGAGGTGCACCCGAACGTCGGGATGGGCCTCGCGGATCTCTTCCACGCGTTCCAGCGGGATCGAGGCGTCGGTCTTGCCGAAATGCAGGATGATCGGAACCTTCGGCGTCTCGTCCTTCAGCTCGGTGATCCGCCGGCCATAGAAGGCCGAGGCCGCCGAGAGGCCGGTGCAGCGGCAGGCGGCCAGCCAGGTCGCCGCTCCGCCCCAGCAGAAGCCGGTCGCGAAGACCGGCCCTGAGAGGGCGTCTATGGCCGCTTGGGCGTCTCCGGCTACTTGGTCCCAGGGAGTCTCCTGAGAGTAGCCTACGCCCTTCGCTACGGCTTCCTGGCCGTAGTCGGCGGCGAACCCAGGCTCCAGGCGGTCGTAGAAGGCCGGGGCGATGGTTTCATAGCCCTCCTCGGCGAAACTGTCGGCCAGTTCGCGGATATGATCGGTGATCCCGAAGATCTCCTGGATCAGCACCAGCCCGCCGCGTCGGGCGTCGGTCGGCCTGGCGTGATAGGCGCCCAGCTCGAAGCCGTCGAACCCGCTCTTCAGAGTGATGGTCTCGCCCACGCTCAGGCGGCCTCGAACAGTTCGCGCGTACGGGCCCTGGCCAGGTCGGCGGCTTTTTCGCCGTAGCGCTCGGGGCTCTCATTGTTGAACCCGTGACCGGCGTCTTCGTAGATGTAGACCGGAACGTCGGTATGGTGCGCGAGGACGGCGGCCTCGACTTCATCGGCCTTGATCCCGGGATCGGTCCGGCCGAGGTGGATGATGGTCGGGCAGAGCGGCGTCAGGGCGGCGTTGGCCTGGACCAGGCTGCCGTAATAGCTCGACGCCGCGGCGACGCCTTCCAGCTTGCCGGCGCTCAGCCAGGCCAGCGATCCGCCGTAGCAATAGCCGACGACGAAGACCTTGCCACGCTCAGCCAGGAAGTCGCGGCAGGCGGCGATGTCGCCCAGGGCCTGATCCAGCGGCGTGGCGCGCGCATGGGTGACCCCGGCGGTCAGGCCCTCGGGATCATGGCCGGCTGTGAAGCTGGGCTCGCGGCGGTCGTAGAGGGAAGGGGCGACAGCCTCGTAGCCCGCCTTGGCCCAGCGCTCGACATCGGCGCGGATGTGGCGGTCGACACCGAAGATCTCCTGCAGGACGATCACGCCGCCCTTGCGCGGAGTGAGGGCCTGCTCGTGATAGGCCGAAAACTCGAAGTCGTCCGCGCCCCGAAGGGTGATCGTCTCGCCCATGTGTCTCTCCCGTTTGTGGCGGGACCTAAGCAGAGATCGCGGCGGCGCCCAACGGAGTTAGGAAGGCGCCGCCCATAGAAAACCTGCCGCGCTAGACGTTGAAGCGGAAGTTCAGGACGTCGCCGTCCTGGACGACGTACTCCTTGCCTTCCTGGCGGAACTTCCCGGCTTCGCGAGCGCCAGCTTCACCCTTGAGGCGGACATAGTCCTCGTAGGCGATGGTCTCGGCGCGGATGAAGCCCTTCTCGAAGTCAGTGTGGATCACGCCGGCCGCCTGCGGGGCGGTGTCGCCCTTATGGATGGTCCAGGCGCGGGCTTCCTTGGGACCGACGGTGAAGTAGGTCTGCAGGCCCAGCAGGTGATAGGCCTCGCGGATCAGCTTGTTCAGGCCCGGTTCGGCCAGGTCCAGGGTCTCCAGGAACTCGGCGCGCTCGGCCGGGTCCAGCATGGCGATCTCGCTCTCGATCTGGGCGGAGATGAACACATGGTCGGCGCCGTCACGCTTGGCGCGCTCGGCCACCATGTTCGACATCTCGTTGCCGGTCGCCGCGGAAGCCTCGTCGACATTGGAGACATAGAGGGCGGGCTTGGAGGTCAGCAGCTGGAGCATCCGCCAGGCCTTGTCGTCCTCGGCGGAGACCACGGCCTTGCGGGCCGGGCGGCCGGCGTTCAGCTCGACCAGGGCCAGTTGAACCAGGCGCAGGGTCTGGGCGCTTTCCTTGTCGCCTGCCTTGGCGCGCTTCTCCAGGTTGGAGACCCGCTTCTCCAGGCTCTCGAGGTCGGCCAGCATCAGCTCGGTCTCGATGGTCTCGAGATCGGCGAGGGGATCGACCTTGCCTTCGACATGGGTGATGTCGTCGTCGATGAAGCAGCGGGCCACGAAGGCGACGGCGTCGCAGTCGCGGATATTGGCCAGAAACTGGTTGCCCAGGCCCTCGCCCTTGGACGCGCCGCGCACCAGGCCGGCGATGTCCACGAAGTTGATCCGCGCCGGGATGATTTCCTTGGACGGGATGACGGCCGCCAGGGCGTCCAGACGCGGCTCGGGCACGGCCACGTCGCCGGTGTTGGGCTCGATGGTGCAGAACGGATAGTTCGCGGCCTGGGCCGCCGCGGTCTGGGTGAGCGCGTTGAACAGGGTCGATTTGCCGACGTTCGGCAGACCGACGATGGCGACTTTAAGGGCCATGTCGTCCTCTAGGATTGGGTCGGCGCCGGTTTAGCGGACGCGGGAGAAAATGTCGTCAGGCCAGTCAGCCGCGGCCCTGCGGGATGTCGCTCTTGTCGGCCGGGGCCAGGCGCATGACCTCGGTTTGGTACTTCTCGTCTTCGCCGGCGGCCAACAGCGGCGCGGCGTCGGCCACCGCCCCCAGCAGGTCGGCGACCCATTGCTGGTCGACCTTGTGGAAATCCGACAGCACGTGGCCCTGGACGCGGTCCTTGTGCCCCGGATGGCCGACGCCGAGACGGGCGCGGCGGAAATCGGGGCCGATATGGGCGGTGAGGGAGCGGACGCCGTTATTGCCCGCCGCGCCGCCGCCCGTCTTCATGCGGAAGCGGCCCGGCGCCATGTCGATCTCGTCGTAGAACAGTACGAGGTCGGCGGGCTTCAGCTTGTAGAACTTGAGCGCCTCAGCCGCAGCTCGGCCGCTCTCGTTGTAATAGGTCTGGGGTTTCAGGATCAGGGCGCGAACCGCGCCGCCTGGCGTCTCGATCTCCCCCTCGCGGACGAGGGAGGAGAAACGAGAGCGTTCGGGACCAAAGCGCCAACGGCGCCCGATCTGGTCCACGGCCATGAAGCCGATATTGTGCCGGTTGCCCGCATAGCGGGCTCCCGGATTACCTTGGCCGCAAAGGACAAGCATACGATCTCCTCGCGAAGAAGAGATCGTTTCGCTTACTCGGCGGTCGAGCCGGCTTCGTCAGCCGCGGCGTCGGCCGAGGCGGAAGCCGAAGAGCCGGCCAGGGTGGCGACGACGAAGTCGCGATCCAGGGCGGCGACGACGCCCTTGGGCAGTTCGAAGGCCGACATGCGGATGGTGTCGCCGATGTCCAGGCCGGTCAGATCGCAGACCAGCTCTTCCGGAATGGCGTCGGCCGGGCAGGACAGCTCAACGTCGTGACGGACGATGTTCAGCGTGCCGCCCTTCTTGAGGCCCGGCGAGGCCTCGTGGTTCTTGAAGTGCACCGGCACGGCGATCTTGATCAGCTGATGCTCGCCGACGCGGAACAGGTCGAAGTGCACCGGCACGTCGGTGACGGGGTCCATGTCGATCGCCTTGGCGATGACGGCTTGGGTTTCGTCGCCGTGCTTCAGGGTCACCAGGTGGCCCAGCAGCTTGCCGGTGTAGAGCGCCTTGCGGAACTCGTTCGCCTTCACGGCGACGGCCACGGGATCCTTGTCACCGCCGTACAGCACGCCGGGGACCAAGCCCGCGCGGCGGGTTTCACGCGCGCCACCGGTTCCAGTGCGCTCGCGGAGTTCAACGTTCAGGATGATATCGGCCATGGCCTTGCCTCAAAACGAAGCCGCCGCGCGATAACCCGCGCGGCGACGGAACGACCCCTTTGGGCCGAAAGGTGCGCGTAGATACACAAAACCCAGGCCCGTGGCAACGGCCGGTCGCGAGGAATTCTACCGCTTCTTGGCGGGTTTCTTCGCGGGCTTTTTCGGCGGGGTCACTTTGTAGGTCGCGTTGGGGCGCACGGTGGGCACGAACCGGGCCTCATAGGGCTCGGGAAGGCCGGAGGCTTTGATCACGCAGCGGGCCGTATCCATCATGGCGTGCTGGCCCAGGCAGAAGACGTCCTCGTAGTGCGGCTTGGCCACGGCCAGGCACTGATAGAGGTTCAGCTTGGCCATGTTGGCGCAGGACGCGATGTTCGGCTCGACCATGATGGCGTTGATGGTTTCGAGATTCGGTTCGCTGGCGTGGCCGAGGATGGCCAGGGCGGCGACGGCAAGGCTGCGAATCACCACCGGGGTGAAGGGCGGCGTGATCGGCGCTCCGGTCAGGCCCAGGGTGGGGCTGCCCAGCGTCGCCTGCTGCAGGCGGGCGGTCTCGGCGACGTCGCCCACCACCGGCGTGGCGCTCAGGGTCTTGGCCTGCGACAGGCGCAGGTCGCGGCCGACGATGTCGGACTTGGACCAGGCCTGCTTCTGCACGTCGTAAGCGGCCTGCTTCACCGTCTTGCCGACTTCGTAGAACTTGTTGCCGTCGGCCCCGAGGGCGGCGACCACTAGGCCCGCGGCGCTGCCGGAGCCCTGCAGCCCGACCACATAGGCCGGGTCCTTCATGATCTCGTAGGCGATCTGCTGGCGTTGCTCGGCGGAGCCGGCGTAGACGCGCACGCCGGCGACGAAGGCCGGGTCCTGCAGCGCGACGATGGCGCCGTAGGAGATCGCGCCCCGCAGGAACTGCTTGGGCTCATAGGAGGCGCCGACCTTCATGGCCTGGGCGATGGCCGGGCCGTCGACGAAGCCCGGCGCGATCGCCGAGGCGCGGTCCATGTAATAGCGATAGGCGCTGGCCTGCTCGATCAGCTTGGGCGCCAGGACGATCGGCGGCGCGGCCTTTTGGGCGGGCTTGGCTGGAGGCGGCGCGGCGCAGGCGCTCAGAACGGCGGCGATAGCGATAGCGGAGACCGTCAGGCCCGCGCGAAAAGCGGAATTCATCCTGCGCCTTCCCCAATTAAACAGGCGCGCGAAGCATCGCGCCGTGAACGGGCGAGAATGTGACCGCCCATGCTTAACGGAAATACACCAAGCTTGACCGTAACGAGGCCAATCCTGTGGATCAGTCGAAGAGTTTGGAGACCGATTCTTCGTTGGCGATCCGGCGGATGGCTTCGCCCAGCAGCTTGTCGCAGCTGACATAGCGAATCTTGCCGCCGTCGCCGGCGCGTTCGGGGGCTGGGATGGAGTCGGTCATGACCAGCTCCTTGAGCACCGAGTTGTTCACGCGCTCGACGGCCGCGCCCGACATGACGCCGTGGGTCACGTAGGCCGACACCTCCAGGGCGCCGCCATCGACCAGGGCCTGGGCCGCGTTGCAGAGCGTGCCGCCGCCGTCGATCATGTCGTCGAACAGGATGCAGCGACGACCAGCCACGTCACCGATGACGTTGGCCACTTCACTCTTGCCCGGACCCGAGCGGCGCTTGTCGACGATCGCCAGTTCGGCGTTGAGCCGGCTGGCCACCGCCAGCGCCCGGACCACCCCGCCCACGTCGGGCGAGACGATCATGATGTCGGACGGCTTCTCGTAGTTTTCCTTGATGTCGGCCGCCAGCAGCGGCGCCGACAGCAGGTTGTCGGTGGGGATGTCGAAGAAGCCTTGGATCTGACCGGAATGCAGATCCATGGTCAGCACCCGGTCGGCGCCGGCGCGCTCGATCAGGTTGGCGACCAGCTTGGCCGAAATCGGGGTGCGGCCCCCGGTCTTCCGGTCCTGCCGGGCGTAGCCGAAATAGGGCATCACCGCGGTGATCCGCTTGGCCGACGCGCGCTTCAGCGCATCGATGCAGACCAGCAGCTCCATCAGGTTGTCGTTGGCCGGGTAGTTGGTCGACTGCAGAATGAAGACGTCCTCGCCGCGGACATTCTCATCGATCGTCACCCAGACTTCGTTGTCGGCGAAGCGTTTGACCTGGGCCCGCGTGAGCGGGAGATCCAGGTGGGAGGCCACAGCCTCGGCCAGCGCGCGGTTGGAGTTGCCGGCCAGCAGCTTCATCAGACCCTCAGGGGCAATGGTGTCGGTGTTGCGCGGGCTTTTAGCAGGGCCATGCGGAGGGGCAAGAGCCCACGCGCCACAGTCGGTGCGAATGACGCGTCCGTGCCTCGCGCCACGGCCATGCTTCGTCTAGGGTGCGGCATGCCCAAAATCGGACTCCCAGCCTGGACTTGGCTCTCTCCCATCGTTGGCGCGCTGCTGTTGTTTGGCGCAAAGCTCGGCGGGCCGTTCAACATTGTCCTGGCCGTGGGGCTGATCGCCTGCGTGCTGGCCGCGGTGCACCATGCCGAGGTTGTGGCCCATAAGATCGGCGAGCCCTACGGCACCCTGGTCCTGGCGGTCGCGGTGACGGTCATCGAGGTGGCGCTGATCGTCTCGCTGATGCTGTCGGGAGGCGAGGCCGCCTCCGGCCTGGCGCGCGACACGGTGTTCGCCGCCATCATGATCATCCTCAACGGGATCGTCGGCCTCTGCTTGCTGGTCGGCGGCGCCCGCCACCTTGAACAGAAGTTCGGTCAGGCCGGGGTCAGCGCCGCGCTGGCCACCCTGGCCGCGCTGACGATCCTCACCCTGGTGCTGCCCAACTACACCACCAGCACGCCTGGCCCGGTCTACTCGGGAAGCCAGCTGGCCTTCGTCGGCCTGGTCTCGCTGGTGCTCTACGGAACCTTCGTGCTGGTTCAGGCGGTTCGGCACCGCGACTACTTCCTGCCCAGCGGCCCCAAGGCCCATGACGAGGAAGCCCACGCCGCGCCGCCGACGGCGCTGGACGCCTGGATCAGCCTTGGCCTGCTCGTCGTCGCGCTGGTGACCGTGGTGCTGCTGGCCAAATCGCTGGCGCCGACCATCGAACAGGCCGTGGCGGGCGCCGGCGCGCCGAAGGCGGTGGTCGGGGTGATCATCGCCGCCCTCGTGCTGCTTCCCGAGAGCCTGGCGGCCGTGCGGGCGGCGCGCGCCAACCGGCTCCAGACCAGCCTGAACCTGGCGCTCGGCTCGGCGCTGGCCTCCATCGGCCTGACCATCCCGGTGGTCGCGGTGGTGTCGCTGGTGATGGAGTGGCCGCTGTCGCTTGGCCTCGACGCCAAGGCGATGGTGCTGCTGATGCTGACCTTGATCGTCACCACCCTGTCGCTGGGCACCGGGCGGACCACCGTGCTGCAGGGCGTCGTCCACCTGGTGATCTTCGCGGTCTACCTGTTCACGACGATCGTGCCTTAGACGAGAGCGATGGCCGAGAGCAGGCGGCCGAAGTCCGGTTCGCCCTGCTTGAACGCCCGGCGGTTGGAGAAGAACAGCTCGCCCTCCGCGCAGGTGTCGCGGCCGACCCATTCGCAGGTCTCGACGCCAGCGGTGCGCAGGCGATGCAGGACGAAGGCGGGCAGGTCGAACATGCGCTTGTCGGCGGCTTCGCCGGGCATGAAGAACGCGGCGTTGCCCGCGTCGTCGGCCGTGAAGCGTTCGAGGAACTCCAGACCGACCTCGTAGGACGCCGGCCCGATGCAGGGGCCGACCACGGCGACGATCCGCGAGGGCTGCGCGCCTAGGGCCTGCATCTGGACGATGGTCGCTTCGGCCACGCCGGTCAGGGCGCCTTTCCATCCGGCATGGGCCGCGCCGACGACGCCGGCCCTCGGGTCGGCGAACAGGATCGGCGCGCAGTCGGCGGCCAGGGCGCCGCAGACCAGGCCTCGCCGGTCGGTCACCACGCCGTCGGCCTCAGGGCGGTTATCGCCCCAGGGGCCGTCGGCGATCAGGGCTGTGGCCGAATGGATCTGGTAGCAGGTGTCCAGCGCCTCGGGGCCGACCCCGAAATGCGCCGCCGCCCGTCGCCGGTTCTCCACGACGTCCTCGGCCGCGTCGGCCGAGCCGCGTCCGACATTGAGGCTGTCATAGATGCCGCTCGAGACCCCGCCCTTGCGGGTGAAGAAGGCATGGCGAACCCCCGCCAGATCGAGCAGGGGCGAGGTGATCACGGGCAGGTCGGTCAAGTCAGGTCCTCGAAACCGGGCGGGACGAAGCCCGGCGTATGGATGCAGGCGACCTTGAACAACTCGCCCATCTGGTCGGGAGAGACCAGGCGCTCGAGTTGCCGTTCGATCTCCTGGGCGCGGTCGGGGCGGGCGGCGGCCAGGGCCTCGGCGCGCGAGCCGACGCCCAGGCGCACCAGGAATTCGCCCTGGGTCAGGATCTGGGCCGTCCCGGCGCCTTGCGCGTGGGCGGCGGCCAGCACGGCGGGGAAGTCGGCGTGGACGGTGAGGTCGGCCTCGCCGGGCGCGGCCAGCGGGCTCTCCTTCTGGTGCTTGCGCAGCGCCTGGAGCGTGTCGCCGAAACCTGGCGTCGCGCGGCCATAGTCGATCAGCAGGGCCGCGCCGCCGTCGACGGTGATCCGCGCGGCGAGTTCGGCCCCCAGGGCGGCCTGGGCCGGGGCCTGTTCGAGGATGGCGCCGACCGGCGCCTCGCGCGGCAGCGGCGGCGTGTGGGCCAGGCCGAAGGCGAGCTCGCCGGCGTCGTCGACCCCCACCATGCGTTCGGCCCATCCGCGCTCGGTACGCACGAACTGGCGCGCGGGCAGGCAGTCGAGCAGTTCGTTGGCCACCAGCAGGATCGGTGCGTCGCCCGGAACCTCGGCCAGCGACGCCGCCCATGACACCCGGTCGCCCAGGGTCTGGCGCTGGCGGTCGCGCAGGGGCGTGGAGACCTCGACCAGCCAGACCTCGGCGGCGTCGGTGAACTCCGGCGACAGCCGCGCGGCGCGCAGCAGGTCGCTCATCAGGGTGCCGTCGCCAGGGCCGATCTCGACCAGCCGGAAGGGGGTGGGGCTGCCCAGCCGGATCCAGCTCTCGACCGCCCACAGTCCGATGAGTTCGCCGAACATCTGGCTGACCAGCGGCGCGGTGATGAAGTCGCCGCCCGCGCCCAGGGCCGGGCGCGTGGCGTAGTAGCCGAAGTCCGGGTCGTGCAGGCAGGCGGTCATGTACTGCGCGACCGTCAAGGGCCCGCTGGCCCGGATCTGGGCCGTCAGGCGGTCGCGCAAGGTCATGGCTTGGCTGGCGCCGGGGCGTCAGCCGGGGCGTCGGCGGCGGTCGCCAGCGGCTCGCGCAGGCCCCGCCAGATCAACCAGACCCCGCCAATGACCATCGGCGCGCTCAACATCATCCCCATGGTCAGGCCCAGGGGGAATTGCTCCAGATAGCGGTCGGGCTCGCGGAAGTTCTCCACGAAGGTCCGGAACACCGCGTAGCCCAGGAAGAAGACGCCGGCGACCACGCCGCGCCGCTGCAGCAGCTTGGCCCCATGGGTCGCCCAGCGCAGGATCAGGAAGAGCACGAGGCCTTCCAACGCCGCTTCATAGAGCTGGCTGGGGTGGCGGGTCATGATCCCGGCCTGCGGGAAGACGAACGCCCACGGCACGTCGGTGGGACGGCCCCAGAGCTCGCCGTTGATGAAGTTGGCGATGCGGCCGAAGAACAGCCCGATTGGCGCTGCGGCGGTGATCGCATCACCCATCCGCAGGACGTCGATCTTGTTGACGCGAGCGAAGGCGAAGACCGCGATCAGCACGCCCAAGGCGCCGCCATGGAAGCTCATGCCGCCGTTCCAGACCTTCAGGATCTCCAGCGGATCAGTGAAGATCAGCGACGGCGTATAGAAGAGAACGTGGCCGAGACGGCCGCCGAGGATGATGCCGAGCGTGATCCACAGGATCAGATCGTCCAGTTGGGCGGTGGTCGCCGGCGCTCCACGCGGCCCCCAGAGGCTCTGATTCTTGATCAGCCCCGCGACATAGCGCCACCCCAGCAGGATGCCGGCCACATAGGCCAAGGCGTACCAGCGGATTGCGAAAGGCCCGATCTGCAAGAGAACGGGGTCGAAGTCGGGGAACGGCAAGGCATATGTCTCCGAAAGCGTCGCCTGTGGGTTTAGACGAGAAGCCCTTCGCTTTCATCCCCCGCCGGGCCATATAGGAAGCTATGCAGACCCAGAATCCCTTCCTGGACGAATTCGCGAAGCTCACCAACGCCGCCATGGGCCTCGCCCAGACGGCCGGCGAGGAGGCTAAGGCCGCGTTCCGCAGCCAGGGCGACCGTTTCGCCGCTGAACTCGACCTGATCCGCCGCGATGAATTCGAGGCGCTCAAGGCCGAGATCGCGGCTCTGCGCGCCGAGCTCGAGGCGCTGAAATCCGCGGCGCCGAAGAAGGCCGCCAAGAAAGACTAGATTCCAAACACGCGAATGTGGCTCGCCCGGGGAAAGAAGCCGGTGACGGACACAGCGCGAAGCAGCTTAATTTCAAGATCGCAGGCGATTCGGGGGCCCGCTCGGCCTCCACGCCATCTGCGAAAGGACCGCCGGTCTTATGGACACGCCTCAGTCTGACGAAGACGTCCTGGTCACCCTCGACCCGCTCGACGTTGTCGAGCACGTCCTGACGGCCGAGAACCTCCAGTTCGATCGTACCGAGGATGGCGATCTCGCCTTCACGCTCGCCGGCGACTGGAAGGACTATGAGCTGTGGTTCGCATGGCGGCCGGAGGCTGACTGCCTTCAGCTCTGCCTGTCCATCGACCAACAGGTCACTCCGGAACAACGCCCCGCCGCTTTCGAACTGGTCTCGACGCTGAACCAGCGTGTCTGGCTCGGTCACTTCGAGGTCTGGGACGACGGCGAGATCATCTTCCGCCACGCCATGTCGCTGATGACCGGCGAGCGGCCGAGCCTGGCCCAGGCCGCGGCGATGATCGACGTGGCGATGGAGGCGGCCGACCGCTTCTATCCGGCCTTCGACTTCCTGGTGGGGGGCTCGAAATCGCCGGCGGACGCGATCGCCGCCTGCATGTTCGAGACTGTCGGCGAGGCTTAAGAGCGTTCCATGACGCCGATCCTGATGCTGGGCGCCGGCCGTATGGGCGGGGCGCTGATCGACGGGTGGCGCGCCGCGGGCGCCTTCCAGGCCGCCGACCTGTTGATCCGCGAGCCCTATACGAACCCGACGCTGGAGGCCGCGGCCGCGGCTGGAGCCTTGGTCAATCCGGCCGACCAGATCCTGAGCCGCGCCAAGACCGTGCTGCTGGCCGTGAAGCCGCAGATGTGGCGCGAGGCGGCGGCCGAGGTCGCCCAGCACCTGGCGCCTGACGCCGTGATCGTCTCCATCGCCGCCGGCGTGAAATCCACCGACATCGCCCAGGCGTTTGGCGGCCGCGCGGTCGCCCGCGTCATGCCGACGACGGCGGTGGCGATCGGCCGGGGCACCACCAGCATCTACGCCGCGAGCGCCGAGGCCCGCGCCCGGGCTCACGCCCTGTTCGCGCCGGTGGGAACCGCCGTCGATCTGGCCGACGAGGAACTTCTGCACGCCGCCACCGGGGTTTCCGGATCTGCGCCGGCCTATCTCTACGCATTCGTCGAGGCCCTGGAGGCCGCCGGCGCCGCGGCCGGCCTGCCCGCCGCCGACGCCTCGCGTCTGGCGCGCTCCACCATCGCCGGCGCGGCGGCCTTGCTGGCCGCCAGCGGCGAGGAGCCGGCCGAGCTTCGCAAGCAGGTCACCTCGCCCGGGGGGACCACCCAGGCGGCGCTTGAAGTCTTGATGGGGCAGGGCGGTTTCCCCGACCTGCTGCGCGACGCCGTCGCCGCCGCGGCGCGACGTTCCAAGGAACTCGGCGGCTAGTCCCCATCCCCCGGATCAGCGTGCCGCTGGCCGGAGGATGACGACCGTCTTTCTAGCTCGACCGCTTCCAGGTCTGCGCCTGGCAGACCACGGCGATGCAGCCCTCGACCTTCAGCGTGCCATCCGGATTGAGGCTTATCTTCGAGCCATAGGTCTTGCCGTTGGACGGGTCGTAGATCTTGCCGCCGGTCCATCTGCCGGCGCCGGCGGGTTTGAAATCGCGGATCATGGTCAGGCCGACGATCGGCCGCGTGCGCGCCGCCGCGTCGGGATTGTTGAGGTCCTTTTGCGGTTGGCCGGCCTTGTCGTTGGGCGCTTTCATCCACACGACCACGCCGCACATCTTGGCCTTATCGCCGCCACAGGGCGCGACGCGAACCTTGGCCGTCCCGGCCTGGACCAGCCAGGTTCCCTCGACCGGATCGGCCGCATGGGCCGCTGAACACAGAGCCGAGAAGGCCGCAAACGCGGCGGCGATATGGACCAACTTCATGCGACTCTTCCCCGTATGTTCGGCGAAGTGTTGCCGATGGAGAATGACGTGTCGATGAACGTCGCTATCCGGGCAGGCGCACGATGGCCCGCAGGCCGCCCAATGGCGAGCGATCCAACGTGACGTCGCCGCCGTGGCCGCGGGCCACGTCGCGCGCGATGGCCAGGCCCAGGCCGACCCCTTTTTCGTTCTGGTTGCGGGCGTCATCGAGACGGTTGAACGCCTTGAACGCGTCTTCGTAGCGGTCCTCCGGGATGCCCGGACCGTCGTCGTCGACGATGATTTCCACGCCGCCAGCGGGGCGGGCCGCGGCGGAGATTTCGATATGCTCGCCATGGGCGGCGGCGTTCATCACCAGGTTGGACAGCGCGCGCTTCAGGGCGGTAGGCCGGACATTGGCGGTGAGGTCGGGATCGGCGCTCACGCGGACCTGCGCCCCGGCGTGCAGGGCGCCCTGGCTGACCTCGTCGATCAGGGGCTTGAGCGGCACGATCTCGGCGGCCTCGCCGCCCTCGCCGCGGGCGAAGGCGAGGTATTCGTCGATCATGTGCTCCATCTCGGCCAGGTCGCGCTTCATCTCAGCGTTGCGCGGGCCAGGTTCGGCCAGGGCCAATTCCAGCTTCAGGCGGGTGAGCGGCGTGCGCAGGTCGTGGCTGACCGAGGCGAGCAGGGCGGTGCGTTGGTCGATGTGGCGCTGGATCCGCGACTTCATGGCCAGGAAGGCCTGGGCCGCCTGCCGCACCTCGCGCGCGCCATGCGGCTTGAACGCCGGCACGTCGATCCCGCGCCCGAAGGCGTCGGCGGCCGAGGCCAGGCGCTCGATGGTGCGGGTCTGGTTGCGGATGAACAGGATGGCGATGGCGGTCAGCAGGATGGTCGCCATCGCCATCCACAGCACGAAGATGTGGCCTTGGGTGGCGAAGGCGCGATCACGGGGGGCCAGGATGCGGATCACCCCCTGGTCGACCTTCACCCGGATGTCGACATAGGCGGGGTAGCGGGTCGTATCGAACCAGAACGGGGTGTCCAGCCGCTCGGCCAGGGCGCGTTCCAGCGAGCGGTCGACCACGGCGAAGGTGTTGGTGCGGCGGCCTTCCGGCAGGTTCTTGCCGGGCTGCAAGGCGATGGACAGGCTGAGCGACTTCTCCGCGCGGTCGGCCAGCCTGGCCATGGTCTCGGAATCGGGATCGTCCTGGTAGCTCTCGACCGCCCAGGCCACCTCGCCGGCCAGACCGTCGGACAGTCGGCTGGTGACGGTCTGCCAGTGGGCGTCGAAGAAGATCCAGGTCACCGCGATCTGCATCAGCGCCACCGGCAGCACGATGATCAGCAGCGAGCGCCCGAACAACGAGGTCGGCAGGCTGCGCTTGATCAGCCGCTGCATGTGGATCGGTTCGAGGCGGCGCGGGATCTTCATCAGTCGGGCGCCAGCAGGTAGCCGACACCCCGCACGGTCTGCAGGTAGCGCGGGGCCTTGGGGTCGCTCTCGATCTTGCGCCGCAGCCGGGTGACCTGCACATCCACCGCGCGGCCCGACGGATCAACGGTCTCGCGCGCCAACTCCAGGCGGTCGACCGGCTCGTGCGGGCTGCGGGCCAGGCGCTTGAGCAGGGCGACCTCGGCCTCGGTCAGGCGGATGGGCGAGCCGTCGCGGCTAAGCTCGCCGCGCTCAAGGTCGAACTGGCAGAGGCCGAGCGAAATCACGCCGTTCCCGGCCGCTGGCCGGGCCTGGGCGCGGCGCAGGATGGCCTCGATGCGCAGCAGCAATTCTTCTGGCTCGAACGGCTTGGGCAGGTAGTCGTCGGCGCCGCGCCGCAGGCCCTCGATGCGGTCCTCGGCCTCGCCGCGGGCGGTGAGCATCAGCACCGGCGTGCGGCCCGCCGCGCCCTTGCGCTCGCGCAGCCACCCGGTCAGCGAGAAGCCGTCCTCGCCGGGCATCATCACGTCGAAGACCGCGAGGTCGAAGTCCAGGGTCTCCAGCAGCTTGCGCGCCGCCGCGCCGCCTGGCGCGGCCGTCACCCGAAAGCCGTTGCGGCTGAGATACTCCTTCAGCAGGTCGCGGATCCGGTCGTCGTCGTCGACGACCAGCAGGTGGCGGTCCGGGGTCTCGATCGCGGCCATCAGGCGCCTCCGCTCTTCATCCGCCCGCCGGCCAGCGCCGACAGGATGCGCCTGACCCCGGCCACGCCGTCCAGTCCGCCCACGCGATAGGACCTGGCCAGTTGGGCGCGCAAGCGTTCGGCTATCCGTTCCTCGAAGGCCTGGCCAGCCTGCGTCAGGCTGGCGGCGCGTCGGCGGCCGTCCAGGTCGCCTGCGACCTTTTCGACCAGGCCCTTGGCCTCCAGGTCGGAGATGATCCGGCTGGCGGCCTGTTTCGACAGGCTGGTCAGGTGCGCCAGTTCTTGGACCCCGACGCCCGGCCGGCGCTTGAGCAGGAAGGCCGCGCGCCAGTGGGACCGGCCCAGGCCAAGGTTTTCGGCCGCCAGCCCGGCGTCGACACCGGCCCAGAGCGCGGCCTCGGCCAGCATCATCAACTCGAGCCCGGCGTCCAACTCCTCGTCGCGCAGGATGAGCCTGGGGTCAGCGGCCGCCATTACGGGTTGCAATCCATTTTGTTTGACGCGGCGGATCGGGAGGTTTGTAAGAGGGCTCTCTTGAACGGAGGACTTTCCCTCATGTCTTTACTGCCCTTCGATGACCGCGACGGATGGATCTGGCTGGACGGCCAGTTCGTGCCCTGGCGCGAGGCGACGGTGCACGTATTGACCCATGGCCTCCATTACGCCTCGGCGGTGTTCGAAGGCGAGCGGATGTATGGGGGAGAGATCTATAAGCTGACCGAGCATACCGAGCGTCTGTTCAAGTCGGCCGAGATCCTCGATTTTGAAATCCCGTTCACGGTGGCCGAGATCGACAAGGCCTGCAAGGACACCTGCGCCAAGAACGGCCTGACCGACGCCTATCTCCGCCCCATCGCCTGGCGCGGTTCGGAGATGATCGGGGTCTCGGCGCAAGCGACCAAGATCCACGTGGCGATCGCCGTGTGGGACTGGCCGAGCTACTTCAAGCCCGAAGAGCGCGCCAAGGGCATCCGCATGTGCTGGGCCAAGTACAAGCGCCCGTCGCCGGAGACCGAGCCGGTGCACGCCAAGGCCACCGGCCTCTACATGATCTGCACGATCTCCAAGCACGCCGCGGAGAAGGCCGGCTACACCGACGCGATGATGCTCGACTACCGGGGCTATGTCGCCGAGAGCACCGGCTCGAACGTGTTCTTCGTGAAGGACGGCGCGCTGCACACCCCGACGCCCGACTGCTTCCTGAACGGGATCACCCGCCAGTCGGTGATCGCGCTCGCCAAGAGCCAGGGCGTCGAGGTCATCGAGCGGCACATCAAGCCGGAGGAGCTGGCGGGCTTCACCGAATGCTTCGTGGTCGGCACCGCCGCCGAGATCACGCCGGTGGCGGAGATCGGCGAGTACAGCTTCACGCCGGGCAAGCTGTCGCTCTCGCTGATGGACGACTACGCCCGCATGGTCCGCCGCGAGCTGGTGGCGGCCTGACGAAAATCGCCGCCTGCCCCTGGTCGGGGCGGGCGGCGTTTTCGCAAAGCTGACAATGAAGTGGTCGGGGGGATCCGCCCTCCAGCAGACCCCTGGCGTCGCTTGTGCTCATCGCAGCAGCGCCACCTCAGATCAGCTACGAATCCCCCCGCGCCGTCGCCCCCATCGCGTCGACGGGGTTAATGCTGCGCCAAGAGCAGCTTAGCGTCCAGAGGGAGCCGCCAGAGAAGGGCGGAACAAGCGGCCGCGCCGACCTTTCGATCAGGCGACGCGGCCTTTGCCGTTAAATCAGCCAGGTGTCGGGGCGCGGATAGGCTTCGCCCTGCGACAGGTAGACCAGGCCGACGATGCAGCGGACGGCGAACCAGATGCCGACCACGCCCCAGATGAACAGGCCAAGCATCAGGAACGGGATGCCGACCAGCACCAGCGACAGGACTCCGCCGAACAGGATGAGGACGCCGGCGATCACGAACCAGGCGATCGAGACCCAGAAGGTCTTGATCAGGAAGGTGTAGTGGCTCCGCATGTTGGGGCTGGCGGCGTCGCGGTTCATGTAGGCGATCACCAGGCCGACCAGAATGGTGAGCCCGTTGACCAGGCCCAACAGATAAAGCCCGTAGATCACAGCCGGTAGGGTGCGGTCTTCACGGGTTACGACGGTGGTTTGGGTGTCGCTCAATTCAGTCTCCCAAGAGGAATATCTGACTGAAATGTGGCCCTGATCGCTCAGATTGCCAGCTTAAATCGCGTTCATCATCGGCTCGCCCTGCGCGTGCGCGGCAGCCAGGGCAGGACGGCGGCGCCCAGGATCACGATGAAGACCAGCCGGCAGGCCAGCGCCACGCCCAGCAGCCAGGCGCCGGCCAGGCCCGCGGCGAACAGCACGGCGAGCGCGCCCACCGCCATCAGCCCCATGATCCAGAGCAAGGCCTCGACATTGGCCGATGGCGCGCGGACCGGGCTGGCCGGCGCCGCGGCGCTGACCGCGGCCATGAAGGCGTCGAACGAGGCCGCGCGATCCTCCGCCCGGAAGTGCTCGCCGTAGCTGAACGAGGGGATGGTCAGGCGTCGACGCTGGAAGTGAAGCGTCGCCCCGCGCCCGGCCTGGACCACGCCGGTCAGGTGGGACAGCGGGAAGCGGCGCTCACGCGCGCCCTTGCGCTCGACGATCTCGGTCTTTTCCAGCGTCCAGACGGTCTGCGGCTGCAGAGGCGAGAGCCGCGCGGTGTGCGAGACCCCCAAGGGATCAGCCCCGAACGACGGTGATCTCGACCCCGGCGGCGGCGGCGTGGGGCGCGAGGGCCAGGGGCTTTTCGACCCGCACGCGGGCGCGCATTACGCGGCCGTCGGCCAGGCAGGCGCGCGCCAGGCGTTCGGCGAAGTCCTCGACCAGCTGGATGTGGCCGGCCGCTACGATGGCGCGGGCCGATTCACCGATGGTCTCGTAGTTCACCGTGTCGGCGAGGCGCGAGGCGCCGGCGGTCGGCACGTCGAGTTCGACATCGACGATCAGCGGCTGGGCGCGGCCCTTCTCGTGCGCATAGACGCCGATCTCGGCCTCGACCTTCAGGCCGACGACGAAGATCTTGGTCATGACCACGCGCCCATGGACTTCAGGAGTCGGGGCGTTGGGCGAGTTGTCTTGCAGCGATGGGAGAACCAAGTGCGCTCCGTGGAGGCTGGAAACCGGTCAGGCCAAGTGTTGGCCAGCGTCGACGGCGATCATCTGGCCGGTCACTGACGTCGCGTCAATGAGGTAGCGCAGCGCATGTCCGATCTCGCTGGGCGCGACGGGTTGCTTGAGCAGGGTGGAGGCGACCTCGTCGGCGAAGTCGGCGTCCTGCTGGTGGATCGAGGGTAGGGTGGGGCCAGGCCCGACGCCGTTGACGCGGATGCGCGGGGCCAGCTCCTTGGCCAGCATCTGGGTCGCCGCCCACAGGGCGCTCTTGGACAGCGAGTAGCTGAAGAAATGCGGCGAGGGCGCCAGCACCCGCTGGTCCAGGATGTTGACGATCAGGCCCGTGCGGTCGGCCGGCAGGCGCCGCGCGAAGGCCTGGGCCAGCACCAATGGGCTGCGCAGGTTGGTCTCCAGATGCGCGTCCCACGAGGCGCGGTTCATGCTGGCGAAGGAGTCGTCCTCGAACACCGAGGCGCAGTTGACCAGCAGGGTCACGGGACCAAGCTCGCCCTCGACCTCGGCGATGAGCGGGGCGGTGGCGCCCTCGTGGCGCAGGTCGCAGGCGTGGAGGGAGGCTTTGCGGCCACGAGCGCGTACGTCGGCCGCGGCGGCCTGCGCATCGTCGTCTATGGCGCGGACGTGGATGGCGACGTCAAAGCCCGCGTCGGCGGCGGCCAGCGTCAGGGCCCGTCCGATCCTGCGCGAGCCCCCGGTGATGAGGGCCGCGCCGCGCGGGGTGGTCGCCAAGGCCGTCTTAGTCGAGCCGGCCGAATTCGAAGTAGTTCAGCCCGCCGATGACGACGAGGAAGACGAGGATGGCCAGGATCGCGTCCATGAAAAACTCCGAGTTTGTCCGTCGGGCTTTAGAGGGCGCGGCGGTGGTTCGCAAGGGGCCGCCGCAGTTCCTCTGGCGGCAGGGGGGAGCCGATCAGCTATCGGGAGGCGCGCGTTTCTGTCGGGCGGGCCAAGGGGCGGGAGCGTTGTCGACGCTTGCCCCGCGCCCCGTGCGGGACCATGTTTCGGGGATGGAACCGCGCGCGGTGTTCAGGCTTTGCTATGTGGCGCTGGTGGCGCGGAACGGCAGGAGTAGCGCATGATCCGAGACCAAGCCTCCTTTGAAGCCGCGCTGCAGCGCGTGGCCGACCTTCTGGAACATCCTCCGGCGCATGGAACGCCGGCGGACCAGAAGTTCACGGAGCTCCTTCATGACATCGAGAGCTACAAGCCCGTGGTCGAGGTGGCGGCGCCCGAGAGCGTGTTCGCCCGCCTGGGCCATGAGGCCGAGGCCCTGGTCAAGAAGGCCGGCGATTTCCTCACGCAGCGCCAGGAGCGCGTGCGGCGTGAGAGCTTGATGACCTTCCCTGAGAACGGCGAAGGCATCGGGCCGACCACCGGGGTCTAACGGGGCGCAGGAGCCTGGATCGCGTCGAGAGCGGTCCGGAGGCCGTAATTCAGCAGACTGTCGAGGTCTAGGCGCTCGCCGGCGCCAGGCGTCGGTTCGCGGGCCCTTGTCGAATGACGTTCGGGCGGGCCAAGCTGAAAAGAAACGCCCGAGGAAACGCCATGCCGCTCCAGACCATCGCGCCCAGCGCCTTGACCAAGGTCGCTGTCGGGATCGATCGACCCGAGGACGTGGTCGTGGCCAAGGACGGCCGGGTGTTCGCCTCCGACCACCAATGCGCGGTCGCCGAAATCCTGCCGGATGGCTCGTTCAGGCGGATGGGTCCCAAGGGCGGCGCGCCCAACGGGATCAACATGGATCGCCAGGGCCGGGTGCTGATCGCCAATTTCGGCATCTATGACCGCGAGGAGGGGCCGCTGCAGCGGTTCGACCCGGCGAGCGGCCAGCACGAGACCCTGCTGGCGGAAGTCGGCGGCAAGCGGCTGACCTCGGCCAACTATCCGGTCATGGACCGGGCCGGGAACATCTGGTGCGCCAACTCCACGCACGCCGAGACCTGGCCCCAGGCGCTGGACGGCCGCGCCGACGGCTTCATCTTCGTGCTGCGGCCGGACGGCTCGTCGGAGATCGTCGCCGAGGGATTGAAGTTTCCGAACGGCATGGCGCTGTCGGCCGACGAGGCGTTCCTGTTCTGCGCCCAGACCAGCGGCGCCGACGTGATGCGGTTCGCCGTCCTGCCCGGCGGCAAGCTCGGCCCCGGCGAACGCTACGGCCCGATGCTCGGCAAGCTGCAGGAGGCGGGCGGCGCGCAGGTGGCGATGGCCGATCTTGGCTATACCGACGGGGTGGGCCTGGACGCCGAGGGCAACCTCTGGGTCTGCCTGCCGGCCGCCAACAAGGTGGCGGCGATCACGCCGGCGCTGGAAGTGGTGACCGTGATCGACGATCCGTCCGGCGAGGTGGTCAATCACCCGACCAATATCACCTGGGGCGGGGCTGATCTGAAGGACCTTTACATCGGCTCGATCCGCGCCGGATATGTGCTGAAAGGCCGTAGTCCGGTTGCGGGACAGCCCCATGTGCACCAATTGGCTTAGGGCTCACCCAAGGGAACTCGGGTATTGGGGCTTCCACAGTGATCATTGATCACTAAAATGCTTGTTTGAAAGCCGTCGGGGGTTCTCGTCGGCGCGCCGAAAAATCCAACGAACGCCTCCGGGAGGACGTCATGCGCGAATATCTTCAGTTCTATATCGATGGTCAGTGGGTCGATCCGGTCGAACCCAAGACGCTCGACGTCATCAACCCGGCCAACGAGAAGGTCGCCGGCAAGATCTCCCTCGGCGGCGCCGCCGACGTGGACAAGGCCGTTCAGGCCGCCAAGAAGGCCTTCGTGACCTGGTCGCAGACCAGCCGCGAAGAGCGCCTCGACGTCCTCAACCGCATCATGGCCGAGTACCAGAAGCGCTTCGGCGACCTGGCCACCGCCGTCACCGAGGAAATGGGCGCCCCGGCCTCGCTGGCGCAGCGCGCTCAGGTTCCGATCGGCATGGGCCACATCGGCACCGCCATCGCCGTGCTGAAGGACTTCAAGTTCAGCGAAGACCGCGGCCCGACGATGATCGTCAAGGAAGCGATCGGCGTCTGCGGGTTCATCACCCCCTGGAACTGGCCGCTGAACCAGATCGTCTGCAAGGTGGCCCCGGCCATCGCCACGGGCTGCACCATGGTGCTGAAGCCCTCGGAAGTGGCGCCGTTCTCGGGCCAGATCTTCGCCGAGATCATGCATGCGGCCGGCGTGCCGGCGGGCGTGTTCAACCTGGTGCATGGCGACGGCCTCGGCGTCGGCGTGCCGCTGTCCAGCCACCCGGAGGTGGACCTGATCTCGTTCACCGGCTCGACCCGCGCCGGCATCGAGGTGGCCAAGAACGCCGCCCCGACCGTCAAGCGCGTGGCTCAGGAACTGGGCGGCAAGAGCCCGAACATCGTCCTCGACGACGACGCCTTCGCCAAGGGCGTGGGCCGTGGCGTGGCCACCGTGATGACCAACTCCGGTCAGTCCTGCAACGCCCCGACCCGCATGCTGGTCCCGGCGGCCCGTATGGACGAAGCCATCACCGTGGCTCGTGAAGCCGCCTCGACGATCACCGTCGGTGATCCGAACGGCAACAGCCAGCTTGGCCCGGTGGTCTCCGAGGTTCAGTTCAACAAGATCCAGAAGCTGATCCAAGCCGGTATCGACGAGGGCGCGACCCTGGTCATCGGCGGCGTCGGCCGTCCGGAAGGCCTGGACGCCGGCTACTATGTGAAGCCGACCGTCTTCGCCAACGTCACCCCGGAAATGACCATCTCCAAGGAAGAGATCTTTGGTCCGGTGCTGTCGATCCTTGGCTACGAAAGCGTCGATCAGGCCATCCAGATCGGCAACGACACCGAGTACGGCCTGGCCGCCTATGTCCAGTCGGCCGACCTCGCCAAGGCTCGCGAAGTGGCTTCCAAGCTGCGCGCCGGCCAAGTGTCGATCAACGGCGGCGGCGGGGACCTGATGGCTCCCTTCGGCGGCTACAAGATGAGCGGCAACGGGCGCGAGTGGGGCGATTTCGCCTTCAACGAGTTCCTCGAAGTCAAGGCGGTCCTCGGCTACGCGCCGAAGGAAGCTGCTGAATAACAACGACAAGATCCGCCCCGCGTAGGGCGGACTGATCGGCAAGCGAAAGGGCGAGGGGGCTTAAGGCCTCCTCGCCCGATCCTTGAAAGGGCCTCCGCAGTCGCGGGCGCCCGGGATGAGCGAACAGGAAAGGAGTCCCCATGGACCCTCACATCAAGGCGATGGTCGACGAGTTGGCCGCAGCGGCGGCTGGTCAGCCTGCGCCGCCATTGGACGCCATCCCGCCTGAGATGATCCGGGCCGGCTACCGCATGCAGCGGACCGCCCAGAACCTGACCGCGCCCAAGGACGTCGAGGCCCGTGACCTGCAGGTCGATGGAGCTGACGGTCCTATTGGCGCTCGGCTCTATACGCCCGCCGGCGCGCCGGCCGTGACGCCGGGCCTCGTCTATTTCCACGGCGGCGGCTTCGCCATCGGCGACCTCGAAAGCCATGACGGCCATTGCCGGCGTCTGGCCAGCTTCGCGGGGATCCGTGTCCTCGCTGTCGACTACCGACTGGCGCCGGAACACCCATTCCCGGCCGGCCATGACGACGCCCTGGCGTCGGTGAAGTGGGTCTTCGACCACGCCGCCGAGCTCGGCGTTGATCCCGCTCGCATCGCGGTCGGCGGCTGCTCGGCCGGCGGCAACCTGGCGGCCTCGGTCTCCATCGACCTGAAGAACGATCCGAAGCGCAAGCTGGCCTTCCAGCTGCTGCTCTATCCCGGCATCTGGCCCGACGTGGAGACCCAGTCGCGCAAGGACCTGGACGGCCCGATCCTGACCAAGGCGGCGATCGCTTGGTTCGACAAGTGCCTGGCGGTCGGCGACCATCCCCAGGCCGCCCGCGCCAATATCGGCGCGAAGGCTGATGTGACCGGAACCCCTCCAGCCCTGGTGGTCACCGCCGGCTATGATCCGCTGAAGGACGAGGGTCGCGACTACGCCGCGCGCCTGAACGCCGCAGGCGTGAAGGCGACCCACGTCGAGTACGCCGACCTGGTGCACGACTTCTACTTGATGGGCGATGTCTCGCCGGCGATCACGGCGGCGGCCAAGGAAACCGCCGCGACCCTGAAGGCGGCGCTGGGCTGACAATTGGTGTCATCCCGGAAGTCGCGCAGCGGCTGTCCGGGACCCATAAGCGCCTGATCATACAAGGAGCGCACGGCGGATCGGCGGATGTGCTCGCGCCGCCGCGTGAATGGGTCCCGGTCTTGCTCCGCAAACCGGGATGACAATTGGGTTCAGTCGCGCAGCACCTTGCTGATGCTCCTTCGGCGGATCAGAGCCGTTCCATGCGCAGCCAGTTCGGTTTGCCGGCCCAGGATCTGGCGAAGGCCTGCCTCGCGGCGGCGGCGTCGACCTGGCGCCCTTGCGCGGCCTCGCTCTTAGCCAGGCCATAGAGCACCCAGCCGTTGTTGGGCGCCTGGGTGAGGGCGGCGCGGAACGCCTGGCTCGCCTCCTCGTGACGACCGGCGAGATATAGGGCCGCGCCCAGGGACTGATTGACCGGATAGTACCAGTAGGGCGGCTCCTGATAGGGGAGGCGCCGCTCGATCTCGATCGCCTTGCGGTAATGATCGATCGCTTCGTCGTAGCGCTTGGCGGCGGTGGCCTGATGGCCGCGCGCCACGTTTTCGGCCAGGGCCAGCAGGTCGCCGGCCGGCACGCCCTGCTCGATCATGCCGGCCAGGACGCCGGACTTGGCCACGGCCCGTATCGCGGCGACTTCTCCGTCGAAGCCCTTCGGATCATCCAGCTGGGCGTAGGCGACAGCCCGTGCGTAGCGCCACATGGCGGTGGCGTAGGCCAGGCGCGCGTCGGGCGCGGGCATGGCCAGGATCGCGCCCGGCTCGGCGAACTGCGCCATGGCCAGATAGGGGGCCGCGTCGATGGCCTGTACCCATCCGATCGCCGCCGAGGTCTCGGGGTCGAGGATCGTCCTGAGGCGCCGCGCCTCACTGATGGCGGTGTCCATGTCGCCGGCCATCTGCGCCGAGGTCACGATGAAATGGACGTTGTGCGGATAGTAGCCGTAGCGGACGAGGCTGTGGTCGCCGGCGCTGCGTATGAAGGCTTCGTCGGCCCGCGCCGCCGCCAGGTTCACCCGCACTGAATCAGCGTACCGCCCGCGGCCGTAGAAAATGTGCGACGGCATGTGGACGAGGTGCGCGGCGCTGGGCGTCAGGGGCTTGGCCAGGCGATCGGCGGCGGCCTCGGCGCGCTGCGGATCGGCGGCCTCCATGAGGTGGATAAAGAGGTGGGCGGCCTGCACGTGGGCGGGATTGCGGGCCAGCACGGTCTCGACCAGGCGCACCGCCTCGCCGCTGCGGCCGACCGGCGTGCGCTTGTCGGCCTCCCAGTAGTTCCAGGGGCTGGTGTCCATCACCGCCTCAGCCGCCAGAACGGCCACATCGTCGTCGGCGGGGAAGCGCCGGGCGACCTCCAGCATGGCGTCAGCATAGGCTCCGTCGAGGTCGGCGCGATTAGCCTTGGGGTCGCGCGAATAGCGGGTGGCCACGGCCTCGATCAGGGCGCGCTCCACCGGGGAGGCTCGGTCACGCAGGGCCATGGCCCTGTCCATGGCGTCCAGGGCCGCGCCGCGGTCGCGCTCGTCCATCGGGGCGTTGATGTTCGGTCCTAGCGCCACCGCCTCGCCCCACCAGCAGATGGCGCAGTCGGGGGCCAAGCGCTGGGCCGCGCGGAAGGATCGCACGGCGCCGGCGTGGTTGAAGCCGTAGGTCAACGTCAGGCCCTGGCTGAAGTATCGCCGGGCCTGGGGATTGGTGGTGGTGATCGGGAAAGCTGACCTGGTGAGGTCGTCATACAGCGGGATCGGCCCCGCCTGGCCGGCCGGCGCCGCGAAGGCCGCCGAGATCAGCAGCCGTCGCGCGAGCGAGCCCTCGGCGTCACGGTCCGTGCAGAGCGAGGCCGCCATGCGGCTAGGGTCCAGCGCGGCCAGGATTTCGGGCGAGATTTGAGGCTGAACCGGGGAACCGGCGAGCGTCAGGCCAAGCCCGGCGGCGAGCACCGCCTTCAACCCATATCCCATCTGACGTCTCCGCAGGATATTGATTGAACAGTGTTATTCTAAGTCTCGACACGGTCAAGCGCGAGCGGCCCGCCGCCCCCTCCGTCGGCGTCGCCGCCAGCTCCCCCAGCGGGGGAGCATCTAGGTTCAGTTAGATCCTCCCCTCTGGGGGAGGTGGCGCACGCAGCGCGACGGAGGGGGCTGCTGCAGGGGTCAAAGTCCCCCTCACCCGGCCAATAGGCCGGGAGCTCCCCCAGTGGGGGAGCATGTGCTAGCCGAGCAACACCGTCCGGATCGCGCCGGTCAGGCGGGCCAGCTCTTCGTCGGTCGTGACATAAGGCGGGGCGAGATAGACGACCTTGCCCATCGGGCGGATCCAGCAGCCCTGCTCGACGAAGGCCATGCAGAGCGGGCCGGTTTCCACCGGGTGATCGAACTCCACCACGCCGATGGCGCCCAGGGTGCGGACATCGACCACGCCCTTCGCCGCGCGGCAGGGTTCCAGCCCTTCGGCCAGGGCCTTGTTGATGCGGGCGACGTCGGCCTTCCAGGTCCCGGCCTCGAAGAGGTCGAGCGAGGCGTTGGCGGCCGCGCAGGCCAGCGGATTGCCCATATAGGTCGGGCCATGCATCAGGGCCGCGCCGGCGTCGTCGGACCAGAAGGCCTCGAAGATGGGCTTGCGCGCGATGGCGGCCGACAGCGGCAGGGTGCCGCCGGTCAGGGCCTTGGACAGGGTCACGATGTCGGGGATCACGCCCGAGCCCGTGCAGGCGAACAGGTCGCCGGTGCGGCCGAAGCCGACGAAGATCTCGTCGAAGATCAGCAGCACGCCGTGCTTGTCGGCAAGCCGCCGCAGGGTGCGCAGCACTTCGTCGCCGTGGAACAGCATGCCGCCGGCGCCCTGGACCCGGGGCTCGACGATGATGGCGGCGATCTCGGCGCCCTTCTGCGCCAGGGCTGCATCGAGCGCCGCCTCGGACGCCGCGTCCACTGGCAGATCGACCACATGCTGGGCCGGCATCACGCCCGCGAACAGGCTGTGCATGCCCTCCTCGGGATCGCAGATCGTCATCGTGGCCAGGGTGTCGCCGTGATAGCCGCCCCGGAAGCTGAGGAAGCGGTTCTTCCCCGTCACGCCCTGGTTGATCCAGAACTGCAGCGCCATCTTCATGGCGATCTCGACCGAGACCGACCCGCTTTCGGCGAAGAACACGTGGTCGAGGTCGCCCGGCAGCAGGGCCGCCAGCCGCGTGGCCAGGCGATAGGCCGGCTCATGCGCCAGTCCGCCGAACATCACGTGCGGGGCGCGTGCGAGCTGCTCGGTCACGGCCGCGGCGATGTGCGGGTGGTTGTAGCCATGCACGGCCGTCCACCAGGATGCGATGCCGTCGACCAGTTCACGGCCGTCCTCCAGGATGATCCGCGCGCCCTGCGTGCGGGCCACGGCCAGCGGGGCCGGAGCGGTCTTCATCTGGCAATAGGGCCGCCACACATGGGCCGCGCCCGTGGTCATCCAGTCCGGCTGCTTCGTCATACGCACGCTCCCAACATCTCCCAGGCGGGAGGGAAGGCGGCTTTAACCCAGGGCCAACCTCGTGCATACCGCGCGGCCATGACCGACAGCCTCACCGCGTTCGCCCAAACCAAGCTCACCGGCCTCGAGGCGCGCAGCCTCAAGCGCACCCTGGTTCCGACCCATCGGCTGGACGGCCTTTGGGTCGAGCGGAACGGGCGGCGGCTGCTGTCCTTCTCCTGCAACGACTACCTGAACCTCTCCCATCATCCGGCTGTGAAGGCCGCCGCCGTCGCCGCCGTGCAGGCGCACGGCGTCGGGGCCGGGGCCTCGCGCCTGGTGACCGGCGACCACCCGATCTTCACGCAGCTGGAGGCGCGGCTCGCCGCCCTGAAGGGCGCGGAGGCGGCCTGCGTGTTCGGCTCCGGCTACCTGGCCAATTCCGGGATCATCCCGACGGTGGTGGGGCAGGGCGACCTGATCCTGATCGACGATCTGGCCCATGCCTGCATCTGGTCGGGCGCGCAGCTGTCGGGCGCCCGCATCGTCGCTTTCCGCCACAACGACGTCGAAGATCTCGCCGCCAAGCTTGGCGCCCATCGCGCCGAGGCCGGCCGCGCCCTGATCGCCACCGACGGGGTCTTCTCGATGGACGGCGATCTCGCCCCGCTGGACAAGATCAGCGCCCTGGCCCAGGCGCATGACGCCTGGCTGCTGGTCGACGACGCCCACGGCCTGGGCGTGGTGGGCGAGGGGCGCGGCGCGGCGGCGATGTTCCCCGGCGCCAAGGTCGACCTGGCCATGGGCACCTTCTCCAAGGCGCTGGGCGGCTACGGCGCCTATGTCTGCGCCAGCCAGCCGGTGATCGACCTGCTGAAGACCCGCGCCCGCACGCTGGTCTACACGACCGGCCTGCCGCCGGCGAACGCCGCCGCGGCCTTGGCGGCGCTCGACATCATCGCCTCTGATCCGGAACTGGTCGCAGCCCCGCTGGCCAAGGCCCGCCGCTTCACCCGCGCCCTCAACCTGCCGGACGCCACCAGCGCGGTGGTGCCGATCCTGATCGGCGAGGCTGACCGCACCCTGGCCGCCGCGCGCGAACTGGAGACGCAAGGCTTCCTCGCCGTCGCGATCCGGCCGCCGACGGTGCCGGAAGGCACGGCCCGGCTGCGGCTGGCCTTCACCGCCGGCCATCCTGACGCGGAGATCGACCGGCTGGCGGCGGCGGTGCGCCCGCTGGTGAACGTATGAAACAGACTCTGTTTGTCTCCGGCGCCCACACCGATGTGGGTAAGACCTATGTCGCCTGCGCGATTCTGCGCGCCGCTCGCGCCAAGGGGCTGAGCGTCGAGGCGCTCAAGCCTGTGGTCAGTGGGTTTGATCCGCAGGACTGGGGCCAGAGCGATCCGGGCCGGCTGCTGGCGGCGCTGGACCGTCCGCTGACGCTCGAAACCCTGGACGCGATCTCGCCGCTGCGGTTCGACGCGCCGCTGTCGCCGCCGATGGCGGCGCGGCTGCAGGGCTATGACCTGCGCCTGGCGCAACTCACCGACTTCTGCCGCGCGGGCCTGACGGCCAGCGCCGCCGACCTCACCTTGGTTGAAGGCGTCGGCGGGGTGATGTCGCCGATTTCCGAGGACGCTACCGGGCTCGACCTGATGCAGGCGCTGGCCTTGCCGACCGTGCTGGTCGGCGGCTCCTATCTGGGCGCGATCAGCCACACCCTGACCGCCATCGAGACCCTGCGCGCGCGCGGCCTGGCGATCCACGCCGTGGTGGTCAGCCAGAGCGCCGAACCCGACGCGCCCGATTTCGTCCAGACCGTGGACAGCGTCGCCGCCTTCGCGGGCGATCTGAAGGTGATCGCGGCGGCCCGCGATGATCAGGCCTGGGCGGCTCAGCTCGTCTAGATGTGAGCTGCAGGTAGGTTGTCCATCCGATCCTGATCGAGGAGGCTGGAGTTGCGAAGCTTCAGCGAGTCGGAGGACCGGATGAACGTGCACAAGAATGCTCGCACGACGGTGCGCAGTCGAGCCGAGCTGGTTCGGCGGGTGCTGGAGGAGGGCCAACCGGTGAAGACGGTTGCCTTGGCCTTCGGCGTGGATGTGAAGACCGTCTACAAGTGGGTCGAGCGGTTCGAAGCCGCAGGTCCGAAGGGCCTGGAGGACCGGTCCTCCAGGCCGCGCCGGCTGCGCGAGCCGACGCCGGCGGAAACGGTTGAGCGGATCATCGCGCTTCGCCGTGAGCGGCGCACGGGCGAGCAGATCGCGCGCGAGACGGGGGTCTCGGCCTCGACGGTGAGCCGCATCCTGCGGGAGGCCAAACTCAGCCGGGCGAAGGACCTGGAGCCGGCCGCTCCGGTGGTCCGCTACGAGCGCGAGCACCCTGGCGAGTTGATCCACCTGGACATCAAGAAGCTCGGCCGCTTCGAGGCCGAGGGCCACCGCGTCACCGGCGACCGCCAGGCCGGTCGCTCCCGCGGCGCCGGCTGGGAGTTTGTCCATGTCTGCATCGACGACGCCTCGCGCCTGGCCTTCAGCCAGATCCTGCCCGACGAGAAGAAGGAGAGCGCGGTCGCCTTCCTGCTGGCGGCCGTGGCCTACTACGCCAGCCTCGGCGTCACCGTGGCCCGGGTGATGACCGACAACGGCTCCTGCTACAGGTCCCACGCCTTCCGCAAAGCCTGCGCCGAGCTCGGCCTGAAGCACATCCGCACCAAGCCCTACACGCCCAAGACCAACGGCAAGGCCGAACGCTTCATCCAGACCGCGCTCAGGGAATGGGCCTACGCCTGCGCCTATCCCAGCTCAGACCGCCGCGCCGCCGAGCTGCCGATCTGGCTTCATCGCTACAACTGGCATCGGCCGCATGGCGGGATAAAGTCACAAACACCCATCAGCCGGCTCGGCTTGGATCGGGACAACCTGTTGAGGCTCCACATCTAGATCACGCCCAGCGCGTCCCACATCGCCATGGCCAGGCCGAAACCGCGCATGTCGCCGGTGGTGGTGGGGGCCATTTTATTCATGACGTAGGCGAAGCTGGTGCGGGCATCCATGTCGATGATCGCGATCGACCCGCCATAACCGCCCCAGAAGATGGTGTTGGGGTTGGGCAGCGGCGTGACGCCGCCCGCGAGCCCGAAGCCGAGGCCAAAGCGGGCGGGCATGCCCAGGATCAGGTCCTGGCCCTCGACCTGCAGTTCCAGCGCTTTGCGGCAGCCGGCCTCGGACAGGAACCGCCGGCCCTTGGCGACGCCGCCATTGGCCAGGATCGCGTGGATCTCGGCCACTGAGCGCGCATTGCCGGTCCCGCCTGCAGCCGGGATCTCGGCCCCGCGCCAGGCGCGGGTGCGGGTCTCGCTGACGTCGATGCCGGGGTTGTTCGACATGTTGGCCTGAAGTTCGGACTCGGCGCGGTCGGAAATGGTCGAGCCGGGCGGCGGCGGGATCAGGTCGGCGACCCGGGCGTCCTCGGAGGCCGGCAGGCCGATGTGGAAGTCGGCGCCCAAGGGCCCGGCGATCTCCTCGCGAAACACCGTGCCCAGCGACTTGCCGGTGATGCGCCGCACGACTTCACCGACCAGGTAGCCCTGGGTCATGGCGTGATAGCCGGGCGCGGTGCCCGGCTCCCAATAGGGCGCCTGGGCGGCGAGCAGGCTGGTGGCCTTGTCCCAGTCGTAGAGGTCGTCCTTGGTGATCGGTTCCTTCCAGCCCGAGAGCCCGGCGCTATGGCTCATCAGGTGGCTGACCTTGACGTTCTCTTTCCCGGCGGCGGCGAATTCGGGCCAGTAGCGCGCCACCGGGGCGTCGAAGTCGAGCTCGCCGCGGTCGGCGATCAGCAGGGCGGTCATCGTCTTGGTCGTGGAGTAGACGTTGACGATGGTGTCCTGTTCCCAGGAGCGCGTGCGCGCCTCGTCGGCGAACCCGCCCCATAGGTCGACGACCGTCTCGCCTTCAAGCGTGGCGCAGAACGCCGCGCCGACGTCGGCGCCGCTGGCCAGATTGGCGTCGAACGCCTCGCGGACCGGCGAGAACCTGTCGTGTGCGAACCCGTCCGCGGTGTCGCGAGCCATGGCGCCTGCTCCCTGTTTTCAGTCTTCTGCGTCGAACCTACGACGAGGAGGCAGGGTCGCCTAGGCTTTGCAAAGGTCAGTCGGCGGCGCGGTCCCGTTTGCGCTGGGCTACGGCCAGGACGCTCATGCCGACCAGGGCTGAGAGCAGCGATCCGGCGATCACGCCCATGCGGACCTCGGTCTGGGCCAGGGTGTCGTTGGGATCGAAGGCCAGGCCGCCGATGAACAGGCTCATGGTGAAGCCGACCCCGCAGAGCAGCGAGACGCCGTAGATTTCCAGCCACTTGGCGCCGGTCGGGCGCCGGGCCAGCTTCAGGCCGATCACCACGGCGGCGACGCCGAACACGCCGATCTGCTTGCCGACGAACAGGCCGAGCGCGATGCCGATCGGCACGGGACTGAGCAGGGTCGAGAACGACAGGCCCTGGAACGAGAAGCCCGCCGCGGCGAAGGCGAACAGCGGCAGGATCAGGAACGCCACATAGGGATGCAGGCTTTCCATGAAGTGCTTCAGCGGCCCCTCGTGTCCCGGCTTGCGCGGGTCGATGGGCACGGTCATGGCCGCGGCCACCCCGGCCAGCGAGGTGTTGACCCCGCTCTTCAGGCAGAAGGCCCAGGCTAGGGCGAAACAGGCCGCGTAGAACAGGTAGGGCGCGGTCTTCCACTTCGACATCAAGGCCATCAGGCCGATGGCCGCCCCGGCGCCGGCCAGGGCGTAGAGGTTGACGTCGGCGGTGAACAGGATGGCGATCAGGGCCACGGCGCCAAGATCGTCGGCGATGGCCAGGGTCAGCAGGAAGATCCGCAGCGACGACGGCAGGCGCGGCGCGACCATGGCCAGCGCGGCCAGCGCGAAGGCGATGTCGGTGGCGGTCGGCGTCGGCCAGCCCTGGGGCGCGCCGCCGGCCCCGGTATTGAACAGCAGATAGACGCCGGCCGGGGCGACCATGCCGCCCAGGGCCGCCAGCACCGGTAGGGCCAGGCGCCTTGGATTGGAGAGCTCGCCCCGCAGAATTTCGTGTTTGATCTCCAGGCCGACGACGAAGAAGAAGATCGCCATCAGCCCGTCCTTGATCCACTTGTAGACCGGCTTCACCTCGTGGAAGGCGCCGATCTGGACGGGGATCTCGTGCTTGATGAAGGCGAAGTAGTGCTCGGCCCAGGGCGAATTGGCCAGGATCACCGCGGCCAGCGCCGCCGTCGTCAGGATCAGGCCTGAGGCGCTTTCGGTCTTCAGGAAGTCGAGCGTAAGTTTGCGAGCCATGCTGTCGGTTAGCATGACCGTACCGGCCGGGCACGGCAATCGGACGTTGTTGGCGTCGAAGTGATCGCGTCGGCGCGGCTTGCCCCGCGCGGGCGTGTGCGCCATCTGGAAGCCATGCCCGTCTCCCCCGCCTACCGCCCCGATCCTCGCGTCCAGCAGTTGGGGGGCGAGTTCGCCGATCCGGTGGCGGCCGCGGACTTCCCGATGACCACCCTGAGGTTTCGCAACGACCGGGCCGCGGCGAGCGTAGGGCTCGACACCCTGACCGACGCCGAGTGGATCGCGCATTTCGGGCGGTTCGAGCCGCTGCCCGGCAACCTGCCCCAGCCGCTGGCGCAGCGGTATCACGGCCATCAGTTCCGCGTTTACAACCCCGACCTCGGCGACGGGCGCGGCTTCACCTTCGCCCAGATGCGCGAGGCTGGAACGGGCCGGCTGCTGGAGCTGGGGACCAAGGGGTCAGGCCAGACGCCCTGGTCACGGGCCGGCGACGGGCGGCTGACCCTGAAGGGCGGCGTGCGCGAGCTGCTGGCCACCGCCATGCTGGAGGCGCTGGGCGTTCCGACCTCACGCTCGTTCTCGCTGATCGAGACTGGCGAGCAGCTGACCCGCGGCGACGAGCCCAGCCCGACCCGGTCGGCGGTGCTGGTGCGCCTGTCGCACAGCCACGTCCGTTTCGGCAGCTTCCAGCGGCACGCCTTTTTCCAGAGCGCCGAGCGGGTGGGCCAGCTCGTCGATCATGTGGTCGAGGTCTATTATCCGGAGCTTGCCGATGCAGCGGATCGGCCGACGGCCCTGCTGCAAGCCGTTATCGGCCGCGCCGCGCGGCTGACGGCTCGGTGGATGACCGCGGGGTTCGTCCACGGGGTGCTGAACACCGACAACATGAACATCACCGGCGAGAGCTTCGACTACGGCCCCTACCGGTTCCTGCCGCGCAACGACCCCAACTTCACCGCCGCCTATTTCGACAGCTCGGGTCTCTACAGCTTCGGCCGTCAGCCGGAGACGGTGTTCTGGAACCTGCAGCAGCTGGCCGGGACCTTCACCCTGGTCACTGATCAGGCGGGCTTGATCGAGGCCTTGAACAGCTTCGGGCCGGCCTATCGCACCGAACTGGCGACGGCCCTGTTGGCGCGCTTGGGTCTGACGAGTCGGTCGGCGGAAGCCGATGTCGCCCTGGCGAACGCGGCGTTCCGAGGCCTCGCCAGTGGCGGCGAGCGACTGCGGTGGGAGCCGTTCTTCTTCGACTGGTTCACCGGTGATGAGGCCCGCGCGTTGGCGAGCCTGCGCGGCGACATCTACGCCGGCGAAGCCTTCGCCGAGTTCCGGGGGCTTCTGAAGGGCTTCGAGCGCGAGCGCCCCGAGCGGCTGGCCGATCCCTATTTCGCCGCCGCCGAGCCCCAGGAGCTGCTCTACGAAGAGATCGAGGCGATCTGGGCCGACATCGCCGAGCGTGACGACTGGACTACGCTCCACGCCAAACTCGCCGCCATCGAGACGGCCCGAACCGCCTACAGCCTGGCCTAGGCTAGGCGGGCTTGCGCGAAGCCGTCTGGGCAAGGACCACCCCGCCCAGCGCGACGGCGGCGCCCAGCGCCTGGACTGGGCCCAGGGCCTCGGAGAACAGCACCCAGCCTAGCAGGGCGGCGACCACCGGCTGGACCAGAACCACGACCGAGGTGGTGGCGGCCGGCAGGCGGCCGAGCGCCCAGGCGATGGCGCCTTGCCCGGTCACGTGCATGAGCGCCAACCCGGCGACCGCCATCCAGCCGCCCGGGGAGCGGGGCATGAGATCTTCGCCCAGCACGACGGCCGCCAGCAGGAGCAGGGGCGCGCTGACCACCCCTGACCAGAACATGATCCGGGTCGCGCTGGCGGTGCGGCGTCCGGCGCTGATGGCGAGGAAGTAGGCGGCGTACCAGCCGGCGGTCATCAAGGAGAGCGCATCGCCCAGCGGCGGGTTTGACCCGGGGGCGTTGGCGCCGCGACCGATGGCCATCAGCCAGGCGCCGGCCACAGCCAGGGCGACGGCCCCGATGAACAGGTTGGCCGGACGCTGCTTCAGGAAGATCCAGGCCACCGCCGTCACCACCACCGGGGTCAGGTTGGTCAGGACCGTGGCGTTGGCGACCGAGGTGAAGGCCAGGGCGTAGTGCCAGAAGCCCAGGTCGCCGGCGAAGGCCAGCCCCGCCAGCAGCGCAAAGCCGTTCGCCTTGCCGACCCCGCCGTCGGTCCGTTGCGCCATGAGCGCCAGCAGCGGCAGGGCAAGGGTCACGCGCCAGAAGCCGACCGCGGCCGGGCCGGCGTCGGCCAGCCGCACCAGGATCGGCGCGAACCCGATCACCGCCGCGCCCGTCACCAGCACGGCCAGAGCCTTGAGCCGGCCGTCGTCTCGCACCGAGGTCGCCTCAGTCAAAGCCCATCTCCCGCCGCAGGGCCTCCGGCGTCACGCCGTGCGCACGCAGGTCCCGCAGCGTCTGGGCCTTGTCGCGCTTGGCGAAGCGCTTGCCGTCGGCGCCGGTGAGCAGGCGGTGGTGGCGATAGATGGGGGTCGGCAGGTCGAGCAGGGCCTGCAGCAACCGCTGGACATGGGTGGCCTCGAACAGGTCCTGTCCTCGGATCACATGGGTGACGCCTTGCAGGGCGTCGTCGACCACCACGGCCAGGTGATAGGCGACGCCGACGTCCTTGCGGGCCAGCACCACGTCGCCGCCCAGAGCCGGGTCGGCGGTGATCAGGCCATGTTCGCCGTTCGGGCCGTGGCCTTCTTCGCGGAAGGTGAGGGGGCGGCCGCCGAGGGCGGTCTCCGCGGCGTCCAGCGACAGTCGCCAGGCATAGGGTTCGCCCGCCGCGAGGCGCTGGGCCTCTTCCTCGGCGGGCAACGCCGCGCCACGCCAGGCGTCCATGGCGCCGTGCGGCGCGCGGCCGATATCCTCGGCGATATCCTTGCGGGTTCGGAAGCAGCGATAGATGAGGCCGGACGTCGCCAGCGCCGCGAGCGAGGCGTGATAGTCGTCCAGGTGTTCGGACTGCCGCCGCACCGGCACGTCCCAAGCCAGGCCCAGCCAGCTCAGGTCCTCATAGACGGCGGTCTCGAATTCGGGACGCGAGCGGGTGGCGTCGATGTCCTCGATCCGCAGGACGAACCGTCCACCAGCCGCGCGTGCGGCCTCGTGCGCGGTCAAGGCCGAGAAGGCGTGGCCGCGGTGCAGGTATCCGGTCGGCGAGGGGGCGAAACGGGTGATGAACACCCGTCAGCTTTAGTCCTGCTGATGCGACGCGAAAATGCCCATGTGCTCAAAAACGCCCCGCAGGAACGCTTCTTCGCCGCCCATGGTGATCTTCAGGTGGTCGAACTGCTTGAAGGCGACCATTTCGGCCAGGCCGTGCGCGGCGCACCAGGCCGCGGTGGTGGCCAGTTCCAGCTCGGTCTCGTCGAGCGGCGAGGCGCCGGCCTCGACCAGGGTGTCGCGAACCTGGCAATAGGCGCTGTCGTTGTCGGCGTGCAGGTGCTCGGGCAGGTTTTCCTTGTCGCGCGAGCAGTCGTACATCACGCGATAGAGCGCCGGGTTGTCGCGGGCGAACTTCACATAGGCCACGCCCAGCGCCGTCAGCTTGTCGCGCACCGAGGTCTGCTTGGCGCGGGCCTCGGTCATCAGTTCGTTCAGCAGGTCCCAGCCCTCGTGGGCCACGGCGTCCAGCAACTCGCCCTTGTCCTTGAAGTGGTGGTAGGGCGCGGCCGGGCTGACCCCGGCCTCTCGCGCCACCGCGCGCAGCGAAAGAGCGGTCGGCCCCTCGTTCTCTAGCAGCCGGCGAGCCGCATCGATCAGGGCGCGGCGAAGATCGCCATGGTGATAGGGCCTGTTGTCGGCGGCTGCAGCTTCTCTCATGGCGGGCACTCTAAATCTGAATCTGGACGGCGTAAAGATCATCTTGACGCCGTTTAGATCGCTGCTATCTTAGCATTGTTCAAATAACAAACGCCCCCGCTCCCCCGGGGGTTCAAACTGAAAGGTGTGTGTCATGTCTCTCGCTCGTTTGACCCATTTCGAACGGCTTATCGACCGGTTCGTCCCGGTGGCCCTGATCGTGCTCAGCATTGGGCTGGCCGTGGCCACGGTCTCAGTCGGCGCGTAACAGCCGACCAGGTCGTTATTACCGATTTTGGAAAGGGGGCCGTTTCGGCCCCCCTTTTGTTGCGCCGCGCGGCCTATGCAATTTCGCATAGCTTACATCGTAAAATGTATCTGTACATTGTTTAGATGCGGGCCTATCTAAGCATTGTCCAGATCGGACAGGGGCTCGGCGGAGGCCGGGGCTTAGAACCAAGACAAGGAATGAAACAATGTCTGCTCTCACCAATCTCGGCCGCTTCTTCGACAACTCCGTCGCGGTGGTCTTCGTCCTGATCAGCCTGAGCCTCGCCGGCGCGACCGCGGTCGTGGGCGTCTGAATGTCGGCGATCGGCGCCCTGTCCGGGCGATCTTTCCCGGACGGGGCCATTGCGCTCCAGGTCATGGAGCTGTCTTAATTTCTGGCCTATAATTCTCACGTCACGGGAGTCTCCCAAACGGGCGATTCGCCGGGAAGCTCGGATCGCGAAAAGGGGCCTGTCTTCAGTCTCTACGCGTACACCATAGGAGCAGGTGTGCTCCCTGGGAGGCCCGATCATGCAGGTGCTTAGCCACCCGCCGTCAGGTTGGCCTTGTCTCGTGCTGAATGCGGACTTCCGTCCCCTCAGCTATTATCCGCTGTCCCTCTGGCCGTGGCAGGAGGTGATCAAGGCGGTGTTCCTGGATCGTGTCGACGTGGTCTCGACCTATGACCAGGAGGTACGCTCTCCCTCATTCGCCATGCGGCTCCCCAGCGTCGTCTCGCTGAAGCATTACGTCCCCCAGGACCGGCCGCCGGCCTTCACCCGCTTCAACCTGTTCCTGCGCGATTCCTTCGCCTGCCAGTACTGCACGGTGAGCGACGACCTGACGTTCGACCACGTGGTGCCGCGCTCGCGGGGTGGGCGCACGACCTGGGAAAACATCGTCACCGCCTGCGCGCGCTGCAATCTGATGAAGGGCGGGCGCACGCCGGCCGAGGCGCATATGCACCCGTTCCAGAAGCCGCGCCGGCCGACGTCCCATGAGCTCCAGGATCGCGGCCGCAGGTTCCCGCCGCACCACCTGCACAAGAGCTGGCTCGACTACCTCTACTGGGACATCGAGCTGGAGGCTTAGGGGGGAGCTAGCAGCGCCCGACGTTCATCGTCCTCGTCATCCTAGGCCTTGTGCCTAGGACCCCTCTATCGGTGGCGAGGCGATGCAGGGTGAGGCGCATCGGCTGCGCCACCGTTTAATGTTCTGTGCGACGGTGAAAGGGGTCCTAGGCACAAGGCCTAGGATGACGAGGGGCCTACTTCGCCGGCAGGACCCGCATGGCCAGCATCTCGCGGTTAGGGCGGCTGATGCCGTAGAGCACGCCGGGCTGGCTCTCATCCCAGTCGATGGCCTGGCCTTCGACGGGCACGCTGATCGTCCCGACGTGGTCGAGCACCGATCCGCCCTTGGGCAGGGCCAGGATGTAGAGCTCGGGGTGATCGTGGCCGGTGATGTAGAGCCGCCCGTCAGGACCCCAGCCGCCGCCCGATGAGCTCATCGGCTTGAAGCGGTCGAGGATCGATTGCGGGAAGCTCCAGCTCTGCGTCTTGCGCCACTGGTCGTCGAACCGCACCAGGGCCGTGTGGCGGTGATCGCGCGGGGCCTCGCCGCCCTTGCCGTCATAGTTGGCGAAGGCCGCCCACCAGGCGCCGTCCTTGCGGTCGATCCAGGTGATCGAGCCGGTCCCGAGGCCGAGCGCCACGGTGCGCAGGTGGGTCATGGTCGCCGGATCGAAGAACTCCACCGAACTGGTTTGCGGAACCGCCGGGAAGTTGGAGCTGGCGCAGACCAGCTCCCTGCTGATCACCGCGCAGGAATTGATGTGCGGATAGCGGGCCGGATCGCCCTTCCACTCCGCCACCTTCATTCCGGTCTTCTTGTCGTATTTGGCGATGGTGGAGTTGGCCACGGCGTAGACGTGGTCACGGTCGACCGCCACGCCCTGCCGCGCCTCGGGGGCCGAGTAGCGGCGCAGGACTTCGGCCGAGCGCGACGGGGCTGAACCCGACGGGGCGGCGGCCTCCTGGGCCGAGGCGGCCGAGGCGACCAGCGCCCCGGCCAGAACCAGATATCTGATCATCGCCGTCGTCCTTAGAAGTTCAACGCCGCGCCGACCCAATAGGTGCGGCCGTAGTTGGCCCACTCCTGCAGGTAGCGGCGGCCTGGGCCGGTGACTTCCTGGCGGCCGGTGTTCGAGAGATTCTGGCCCTCGACGAAGACCGTCAGGTTGTCGGTGAAGCGCCACGAGACGCTGGCGTCGAACAGGTGCCGGCCCTTCCAATACTGGTCGGAGTTCGGGTTGGCGTCGTTGATCGTCTCCAGCTGGCCGCCGATGTAGTTGTGCGAGACCCGGGCCTCGAACGGGCCGCGCTGATAGTAGATCGACTCGTTGGTGGTGATCTCCGGCTGTTGGAACAGGCCGGTGACCCGCGGGCCGGCCGAGGTCAGGAAGGTGAACTCGGTGTCCAGCCAGGTGATGTTGCCGTTAAAGCCGAAGCCGTCGAAGGGCTCGGGCAGGAAGGTGAAGGCCTGCTGCACCGCGAATTCCACGCCGCGGATCTTGGCCGACTGCGCGTTGCGCGGGGTGGAGACCAGCACGCTCTCCGGGCCGCGGCCGACATCCAGGGTCTCGGTCGAGGACAGGGTGAAGATCTCATTCTCGATGTCCTTGGAGAACACCGCCAGCGAGACCATGCCGTCGCGCGGATAGTACTCGACCGACAGGTCGAGCCCCCGGCTTTCGCGGGCCTTCAGGCCCGGATTGCCGCGCGATAGGGTCGGCTGGCTGCCGTCGAAGTTCAGCCCCTCGGTGGCGGCCAGCGAGCCGTAGTCGGGGCGCCCGATGGTGTTGGTCCAGGCGGCGCGGACGACGAGGTCCTGCATCGGCTTCCACTCCAGGTGCAGGCTGGGCAGCCAGTTGCCGTAGGAGCCGGAGTTGCTGACCGGGGTCAGCTTGCCGCCGCTGTTGCGCAGGGCGTCGGATTCCACCTCGGTGCGCTCGTAGCGAAGGCCGCACAGCAGGGTGAAGTCGCCCCAGGAATAGCTGGCCTGGGCGTAGGCGGCGTAGATGTCTTCCTGGACTTCGTAGTCGCCGGTGGGGGCCGCGACGCTGGTGACGAACCGGCCGCGGTTGGCGTTGAAGAAGGTCATGGCCTGGCCCGCGTCGATGCGCGGCGAGACCAGATAGCGGCCGGCGATCAGCTCGCTGGGACCGGGCTTGTCGACCTCGGCCAGGCTGTAAACGAAGCCAGGCCCGGCCCGATAGGTGGTCTGGCTGGAGTTGAGCTCGCGCTTGGTGGTGCGCAGCAGGCCGCCGAACTTGGCCTTCAGGGCGCCATCATTCGCCCCGTCGTCGAAGGCCAGGTCGAACCGCGCCTGGCCGGTCTTCTCACTGGTCTCGGTCAGCGCGTCCCGATGCTGTTGCAGCATGTAGTTGGCCGGGTTGCGCATGGCCGCGTCGTTCACCGGGGTGAAGACCGGGAACAGCGGGTTGGCGGTGTCGTAGTTGAACGCGTAATTTCCGGCCTGGGCGTCGACCGTGCGGAACTCCACCGAGTGGTTGGGCACCTCGAGCGCGGCCTGCGAGTAGACGAGGTCGCCCGACGCCGTCCACTGCGGGGCGAAGTCCCAGGCGAACTCGGTCCGCGCCAGGCTGATCTCGCGCTTGGTTATCGGTTGGTTCAGCTGAACGACGCCGCGGCCGCGGGCGAAGAAACCGCTGGTCGGGGTCTGGTTGGCCACGTTGCCGATGGGCTCGATGCGATACTCGATCCGCTCTTCGTCATCCTCCATGCGGGCGAACAGGCCCGAGGCCTCCCAGCGGAAGGTGTCGCTGGGGCGGTACTCGATCTTGCCGTTCACGCCGCTGCGCTGCTTGGTGTTGTTGTACCAGAACAGGCGGCTGTAGGCCGGGACCTGGATGCCGTTGCCAGTCGGGGCGCCGGAGGCCACGGGCGCGCCGGCGGCGGTGTATTCGCGCACCGAGGGGTCCTGCGACTCCACCTGCGGGATGTCGTAGTCGAGCTGCTCGTGCGAGGCGCCGATGACCACGCCCCACTGCTCCTGGTCGCCGAAGGTCATGCCGGTGGCGAAGGCCAGGCGATAGGACGGCTTGTCATTGCGCACGCCGCCGCTGCGCTCGTAGTCGCCATAGGAGGCCATGCCGTTGAAGAACGGCCGGCCCAGGTCGAAGGCGCTGCGGGTGGTGACGTTGATGACCCCGCCGATGGCGTTGCCGTCATGCTCGGGGGTGACCGTCTTGATGACTTCCAGCCGCCCGGCCATCACCGAAGGCACGATGTCCATCGGCACGGTGCGGCCGCTTTCGTCGACCGAGGCGACCAGGGCGCCGTCGATCGTGGTGCGGTTATAGGTCGAGCGCAGACCCCGGATGACCGGGAAGCGCGGCTCGCCTTGGTCTTCCATCACCGAGATGCCGGGAATGCGGCGCAGGGCGGCGGCGGTGTTGTGGTCGGGCAGCTTGCCGATGTCGTCGGCCGACACGACGTCGGCGACCACGAAGGTGTCGCGCTTGACGGCGATGGCGGCGCGCTGAGCCTCGCGCGCGCCGGTGACGACGATCTCGTCGACCGCGCTGTCATTCGCCGCGGCGAGGACCTGGGCGGCCGCAGGCGTGGACAGGGCCGTACCGGCCAGCAGAAGAACGACGAAACCCGATATGTGTGGGCCGAAAGACATGTGCACACCCCCAGAACTGACAATGGGCGGACCACTAGGGAAGGCGCACGACGATGGGGTGACTGGCAGATGACGGGATTACGAAACACCGCGGTCCGCGGCCGTTTCGGTCCTCCCCCGCTGGGGGAGGTGGCGCGCGTAGCGCGACGGAGGGGGTAAAGTCCCCCTCAGTCAGCTTCGCTGACAGCTCCCCCAGCGGGGTAGCATCTGGGGGCTATTGGCTGCGGCTCATTAGAAATATCGCCAGCACCGCTTGGGCTGCGAAGATCGCGACGAGGATGTTCGCGAAGGGCTGCTTGCGGGTCTTGTGGCGGAAAACCTGCTGGGCCAGCACGGCGCCCAGCCCGCCGCCGGCCGCGGCCAGGGTCAGCAGGGTGCGTTCGGGAATGCGTTCCACGCCGCGCCGGGCGCTGGACTTGTCCCAGCCCATGGCCGCGAACGCCGCCAGGTTGGCGATCAGCAGATAACCGAGCAGGGCGCTCACGCGGCCGGCCGCGCCTCGCGCCACATGGCCCACATTTCCGGGGCGTCGGGGCGGGCCCGCAGCACCTCGATCACCTCGAAGCCGTGGCGGCGATAGAGCGGCAGGTTGGCGGGGCTGGAGGATTCCAGATAGGCGGGCAGGCCCTTGGCGTCCACGCGGGCTAGGCCGTGGGCCAGCATTCGCGAACCGACGCCAAAGCCTTGAGCCTCCGGCGTCACGCCCAGGAACCAGAGATAGGCGTGGGGCGGGCTCTTGGGATGATGCTCGTCCATGATCGCGCGCATGGCCGACATGCGCGGCAGGCGCGAGAAGCCGGTGGCCTGGAGGATGACCGGCAGGGTGCGCAGTTCCTGCAGCAGCGGCGTGGGGCCCAGGCTCTCTGAGGGCAGCCAGACCGCCGCCGCCCCGCCGGTCGCTGGCCGGAACACCTCGCCGTCGGCCAGCGCCATGGCGACCAGCAGATGGAAGAGTTTCAGCCGGGCGGCGTCGTGGCGCGCGTCGGTGCGCAGGAACCAGTTGAAGACCGGATCGGTGGCGAATGCGGCGGAGAGATCACGCGCCACGGCGGCGGCGTCGGCCGGACCCGCGGCGACCGGTGCGTCCGCGCCTCTGCGCAGCGCGGTGATCTCTTCGTCGGTCACAGCTTCTCGCTGATCTTGATGGCGGCCTTGCAGCCTGCGCGGATCACCGCCGAGAGGATCGGATAGCCGGGCGCGTCGCGCGCGCCCTCCTCAACGGCATGGTCGCGGTGGGCTAGTTCCTCGTCGCGGAACTTCGAGAGCTCGGCGGCGAGTTCAGGGTCGCGGCCTTCCAACTCGGCGATCTGGCTGGCGTAGTGCTGCTCGATCACGTTCTCGACCGCCTCGGTGCAGGCGTGGGCGGCCTTTTCGCCGAGCAGGGCGGTGCCGGCGCCGAGCGTGAAGGCCGCGGCGCGCCAGAGCGGGGTCATGACCGTGGGACGGACCTGATGCTGGTTCAGCAGTTGGTCGAAGCGCGCCAGGTGGACGGCCTCATGACCCTCCATCTCTTCCAGTTGGCCGGCGATGCGCTCGTGGCCCTTGGCGGCGCCCAGCACCGCGCGCTGGCCGCGATAGATGTGCACGGCCCCGAGTTCGCCGGCGTGGTCGACCCGCAGGATCTCGGCCAGGCGAGCGCTGACGGCGCCGACGCCGGGGCGGGGCGGAATGGGTTTCTCGCTCATGACGCTCTCCGTTCATGGCGCACGGCCAGCAGGCTGAGGATGGTCAGCTTCAGCGACACCAGCGCGTTCCAGCCGGCCATGGAGACGCCCAGGAACACCCAGGCGGCCTTGTCGCAGGCCGGCGCCTTGATCTTGGCCCCCTGCAGCAGGTCGGCCATCTGGCCGGCGCTGACCGATCCCGCGCCGCCCGAGCAGGCGGTGGGGCCGGGCCACCACTTCCACTCCGCGCCGGCATGATAGACCGCCACGGCCACCCCGACCGCGAAGATCAGGGCCAGGACCGCGTCGAACGCCGCGCGCCAACGCTCGCCGCCGCGCAGGCGGACCACGAACATGCCGATCAACGCCACCCAGGCCGCGACCCAGTAGATTTCACGGGCCCGCAGGCACAGCGCGCAGGGAGCCAGGCCGCCGAAGGTCTCGAACCCATGGGCGATGGCCAGCATCAGCAGCGACGACAGCAGCGCCCAGAGGCGCCAGCGTTGCAGGAATGGTCGGAGGAATGCGCTCATCGGTTCGGATAAGACCCTAAAAGCTGGGCGGCCCCAATAGGCTCTAGAGGAACTTCAACGCCACGACGCCGCCGACCAGCACCACCACGCCGATGGTGGTGTAGAGCGCCAGGCGCTTTTCGATCTCTTCGCGCACGGCCGGCCCGAAATACTTGATGAGGGTGGCGGCCAGGAAGAACCGCGCGCCGCGCGTGACCACGGAGGCCCAGATGAAGGTGAAGAAGGAGAAGTGCGCCAGTCCCGAGGCGATGGTCACCAGCTTGTAGGGGAGCGGCGTCAGGCCCTTGATCAGGATCACCCAGAGGCCCCAGTCGGCGAACCACTTCTCGAAGGCGGCCTGACCGTCGGCATGGCCCATCAGGGTCAGCAGCCATAGGCCGACTGGCCCGAGGTGGTAGCCGATGAAGTAGCCGAACATGCCGCCCAGCACCGAAGCGGCCGTGCAGATGGTGGCGTAGACATAGGCCTTCTCCGGCCGGGCCAGCACCATCGGCGCCAGCATCACGTCGGGCGGGATCGGGAAGAACGAGCTTTCGGCGAACGAAACCGCGGCCAGGGCCGAGGGGGCGTGACGCGAGCCGGCCAAGCCCATGACCCAGTCGTAGGTTTTGCGAAGCATGACGATCCGAGAAGAAGGTTGACGAGTTAGCTAGCAGCGATGGGCGGCCTTGTCTCTCCCGCCGGCGCTTGGCCTGCATCATTCGGGCCAGGCGCGGGGTTGCGCCGGAGGGCCAGGTGAAGAACAACGCCGCGCGAAGCCAACAGGTGCGATTGCTCCCCCTATGACCATGCCAAACGACCCCGCCCAGACGTGGGCCATCGCCGTCCATGGCGGCGCTGGAACCATCGAGCGCGCTCAGCTGCGCCCCGAGCAGGAGGCGGCCTACCGCGCGGCCCTGACCCGTGTGGTGGAAACCGGCGCGGCGGTTCTGGAGCAGGGCGGCTCGGCGCTGGATGCGGTCGAGGCGGCCATTCACCTGCTGGAGGAGGACCCGCTGTTCAACTCCGGCCGTGGCGCGGTGTTCACCGCCGAGGGCCGTATCGAGCTGGACGCCTCGATCATGGATGGCGCGACCCTGGCCGCCGGGGCGGTGGCCGGCGTCACCCGCACGCGCAGCCCGCTCTCGCTGGCCCGCGCGGTGATGGAGCGCTCGCCCCACGTGATGATGGTGGGGGCGGGGGCCGACGCCTTCTCGGTCAGCCAGGGCCTGGAGCAGGTCGAGCCCAGCTACTTCGCCACCCAGCGCCGCTGGCGCAGCCTGGAGAACTTCCTCAAGGCCCACGATCTGCCGGTCCCCGCCAAGCCGGGCGGATTGGACCGGCCCGACCCGGCGAAGGGCTTGGCGCACGACGAAGGCAAGCACGGGACGGTCGGCGTCGTGGCCCTGGACACCGCCGGGAACGTGGCGGCCGGGACCTCCACCGGCGGAACAACCGGCAAACAATGGGGCCGGGTGGGCGACAGCCCGATCATCGGGGCGGGGACCTACGCCTCCAACGGCGCCTGCGCGGTCTCGGCGACCGGCAGCGGCGAGTATTTCATCCGCCTGACCGTGGCGCGCGACATCGCCGCCCTGGTGGAGTTGAAGGGCATGAGCCTGCAGGCCGCCGCCGACGAGGTGGTCCAGAACAAGCTCACCGCGCTGGGCGGCGACGGCGGGGTCATCGCCGTGGCGCCCGACGGCCAGCTGGCCTGGAGCTTCAACACCAGCGGCATGTACCGGGGCCGCGCCTCGGCCGGCGGGCCGGTGAGCGTAGGCATCTACAAGGACGAGACGTAAGATCTGCGCCATGGCCCATATCGACCGACAAGCCGACCTGACCGAAGCCGCCGAGGAGGAACTGGAGCGCGCCTGCGCGCTGGGCCGCCGCGACATGGCCGCCTGCACCCCCTGGGGGGACACCTATGAGGGCTATACGCCGGCCGGGCGCGATGTTTGCTTCGAGCGCAACTATTTGTGGGTTGGCGATCTCGGTGGAGACATCTGCGTCGAGGTCGTGGTCTATTTCGCGGAGGCATATGAAAAGGGCGTGCGTCTGACACGCGTCATCCGCCGGGAGGACTGAATGAAGCTTGCATCGCTCAAGGGGGGCCGTGACGGTCGCCTTGTCGTGGTCTCCAACGACCTTGCCTGGTGTGCCGATGCGAGTTCGATAGCCCCGACACTACAGGCGGCGCTCGACGACTGGGCCACCGCCGAGCCCCTGCTGCGCGGTCTGGCCGAGAGCCTCGAGCATGGCGCCGTGCCGCGCGAACGTTTCCACGAGCACGACGCCGCCAGCCCGCTGCCGCGCGCCTATCAGTGGGCCGACGGCTCGGCCTATGTGAACCACGTGGCCCTGGTGCGGAAGGCGCGGGCCGCCGACATGCCCGAAAGCTTCTGGACCGACCCGCTGATGTATCAGGGCGGCTCCGACGGGTTCCTCGGGCCGCGTGATCCGATCCCGCTGGCCGACGAGGCCTGGGGTTGCGACCTGGAGGCCGAGGTGGCGGTGGTGACCGGCGACGTGCCGCAAGGCGCCAGCCGCGAACAGGCGCTGGAGGCTGTCCGCCTGGTGATGCTGTCCAACGACGTTTCGCTGCGAAACCTGATCCCTGGCGAGATCGCCAAAAGCTTCGGCTTCTTCCAGTCCAAGCCCGCCTCGTCCTTCTCGCCGGTGGCGGTGACGCCCGATGCGCTGGGCGCGGCCTGGAAGGACGGCAAGCTGCACGGCGCCATGGAGGTCGAGCTCAACGGTCAGCCGCTGGGCAAGGCTGACGCCGGCGTCGACATGACCTTCGACTTCGGAACCCTGATCGCCCACGCGGCCAAGACGCGGGCCCTGTCGGCGGGGTCGATCATCGGCTCGGGCACGGTGTCGAATCGCGGCGCGGACGGCGGTCCAGGAAAATCGATCCAGGATGGCGGGGCCGGCTATTCCTGCCTTGCTGAGCTGCGAACCGTGGAGACGCTCGCCCAAGGCGCGGCCAAGACGCCGTTCCTGAAGGTCGGCGACAAGGTCCGTATTGAGATGCGCGACGGGCGCCGGCACTCCATCTTTGGAGCCATCGAACAGGACGTCGCCACGCCATGACTAGGCCGTCCACGCTTTCAGAGATCGACGCCCCGGCGGGCGCCCTGCAGCTGGACGCCTATCTTCCCTATCGACTGTCGGTGGCCTCGAACGCGGTCAGCGGCTTGATCGCCCGGGCCTATGAAGACCGGTTCGGGCTTTCGATCCCGCAATGGCGGCTGATCTGCGTGCTGGCCGAGGATGGCGGCAAGACCCAGCAGGGCATTGTCGCGCGCACCGGCATGGACAAGGTGACGGTCAGCCGCGCGGCCCAGGGTCTGGCCAACCGGCGGCTGGTCGAGCGATCGGACCATCACGCCGATGGCCGCTCGCACCTGCTGAACCTGACGCGGGAAGGCGTGCGGCTGCACGTCGAGATCGCGCCCCTGGCCCTGGCCTACGAGGCGGCGTTGATCGCAGGCCTCGCGCCGGCCGAGGTGGCCTTGCTCAAGCGATTGCTGGGCCGGCTGCAGGCCGCGGCCGACGCCCTCTCGGGCAGCGGCGGTTCACCGGGATAGGCCGCCAAACCACGTCGTCATTCTCCGGCTGACGGAGGATGACGAGCGAAGGCGCGGTCGTTCGACGTCGCTGCCTAGTGCGCGGTCGCCGACTTCAGGCCCCAGCGGTGCGAGCCTTCGCCGAACCGCAGGTGGAAGCCGTACGTCGCCCTGCGGGCCTCATCACGCCAGGCTTCCTCGAACGAGATGATCATCGCGTTCTGGAGGTCCTCGGGGATGTTCTTCACATCGACGCCGATGTCGCGGGCGACATTGGCGATCACGTCGCGGCGATGCGCCTCCCCGCCGAAGAACAGCAGGGTCTCGCGGATGCGTTCGACAAGGTTCTCCGTCGTCGGACGCTGGGCCGCTTTGCGGCGCGGTTGTCTAAGAGCTTGGTCCATTCTAGTCCCCACCCAATGATGAGACGCTAGGGCTTTCCAGTTTAGCGGGTGGTTAATTGGGATGCTTAATCTCAGCTTGAGGTTGAAGCTGCGCTAACCACCTCCGAGCGCCACCGCCGTGTGATAGACGATGAACGCCGCCGTATAGGCCAGCGTCACCATGTAGACGAACATCACCACCGGCCAGAACCAGCTGTTGGTCTCGCGTTTCACGACGCCCAGGGTCGGGGCGCACTGCGGGGCGAACACGTACCAGGCCAGGAACGACAGCCCGGTGGCCAGCGACCAGTGGCTGGCCAGCACCGAGCCCAGGGCGCCGACATTGTTCTCGGCGTCGCCCACCGCATAGACGGTGCCGAGCGCCGCCACTGCGACCTCGCGGGCCGCCATGCCGGGCACCAGGGCGATCGACATCTGCCAATTGAAGCCGATAGGGGCGAGCAGGGGCTGGATCGCGTGGCCGATCATGCCGGCGAAGCTGTAGTCGATGGCCGGCTGGGTCGCGCCCACCGGCGCATAGGGGAAGGTCGAGAGCACCCAGATCACGATCATCATCGGCAGGATGATCCGGCCGGCGCGATTGAGGAAGATCTTGGCGCGCTGCAGCAGGTTGCGCACCACGCTCATCGGCTCGGGCAGCTTGTAGGTCGGCAGCTCCATCAGGAACGGCTCGACCGTGCCGCGCCAGAAGATGCGACGGGTGACGAAGGAGACGGTCAGGGCGCTGAGGATGCCGGCGGCGTAGAGGCCGAACATCACCAGGCCTTGCAGGCTGGCGAAACCCCAGACCGTCTGGTTGGGAATGAAGGCCCCGATGATCAGGGTGTAGACCGGAATCCGCGCCGAACAGGTCATCAGCGGCGCCACCAGGATCGTGGTCAGCCGATCCTGTTTGGAGTCGATCACCCGCGTCGACATGATGCCGGGAATGGCGCAGGCGAAGGATGTCAGCAGCGGGATGAAGGCGCGGCCGTGCAGGCCGGCGCCGCCCATGATGCGGTCCATCAGGAAGGCGGCCCGGGCCATGTAGCCCAGGTCCTCCAGCAGGATGATGAAGAAGAACAGCACCAGGATCTGCGGCAGGAAGACCAGCACGCTGCCGACCCCGGCGATGATCCCGTCGGAGATCAGGCTTCTCAGCATGTCGTTGGAGACATAGGCGCCGACGAACTGGCCGAGCGCGCCGAAGACCGCCTCGATCCCGTCCATGGCCGGCGTGGCCCAGGTGAAGACCGCCTGGAACATGACGAACAGCAGGCTGAGCAGGATGGCGAGGCCGGCGATCGGGTGCAGCAACACCTTGTCGATCTTGCCAGTCCAGGTGTCGGGATGCTCCGGCGGGCGGACATAGGTGCGCACGATGCGCTGGGCCTCGGCGTGGGCCTTGCGGATTTCGGCGGCGTTCGGCTCACGCCAGGTGTTCTCGCCGGCCAGGGCGCCGGAGGCGGCCAAGGCGTCGACCTGGGCGACCAGGTCCTCGACGCCGCGCTTGCGGGTGGCGACCGTGGTGACGATCGGGGCGCCGATCTCACGGCTCAGGCCCTCAAGGTCGATCCGCAGGCCTTGGCGCTGGGCGATGTCGTACATGTTGAGCGCCAGCACCATCGGGCGCCCGACCTGCTTCAGCTCCATGGCCAGCCGCAGGACCAGCCGCAGGTTGGTGGCGTCGGCCACGCAGACCACCACGTCGGGCGGGGTTTCGCCTGCGAGGCGGCCCAGCACCGCGTCGCGGGTCACCGCCTCGTCGGGGCTGCGGGCGCGCAGCGAATAGGTGCCGGGCAGGTCGAGGATGTAGAGGTTCCGGCCGGCGGCCGAGGTGATCATGCCTTCCTTACGCTCGACGGTGACGCCGGCGTAGTTGGCGACCTTCTGGCGCGAGCCGGTCAGGGCGTTGAAGAGGGCGGTCTTGCCGGAGTTCGGGTTGCCGACCAGGGCGACCCGGGCCGACATCAGGGTGTCGCTCACGATCTCGCTCCGTCCAGCAGGATGAAGACATCCTCGGCGTCGCGCCGGCGCAGGGCCACGCGCATGTCGTCCAGCCGCACGGCGATGGGATCGTGACGGATGGCGCCCTCGTGGATCACCTCGATCCGGGCGCCCTCGACGAAGCCGAACTCCAGCAGTCGGCGTTGCAGTTCGTGGACATCGACGCCGTGGGCGGTCGGCGAGCTTTCGGCGCGGACATCGACAATCGTGCCGACATCGCCCACCGAAGCGTCGCTCAGGCGTACGATGGCTCCCTCCACCAGGGCAGCCGCGGCTCCCGGCCGGGTCGAGATGTCGTTCATACGCAGGTCCTTAACGCGCACTATTTGCGAACGATTATCATTCGGAGTCGGCCGCGTCGAGGGGCGAGGACGCCGCGGAGGGCGTTCGTTCGAGCTTCAGCGTTTGCGAACGCGTCATGTCGGAGAGATTGCGGCGCGCGTTCTTCAAGGAACTGCAGCGCGTGCGGTGTGGTGCCCCCTCCCGGACTCGAACCGGGATGCCTCTCGGCGCGGCATTTTGAGTGCCGTGTGTCTACCAATTCCACCAAAGGGGCGTGAGCGACCATCTACGTCAGAGCTCGGCCGCGATCAACGGACCATCTGCATCAAGATGTATCCTTTGCGCTCAGCGCCGACGAACATCGGCGCTCTTGGGTTCGGCGGGCTGGGCGCCTCCGGTCAGGTCGGCCAGGATCGGGCAGTCGGGACGGTCGTCGCCGGCGCAGCAGTGCGACAGGTGGCGCAGGGTGTCGGCCATGGTCTGCATCTCGGCGATGCGGGCGTCGAGCTCGCCCAGGTGTTTCTGGGCGATGGCCTTCACCTCGCGGCTGGGGCGCTCGCGGTCGCGCCACAGCGAGAGCAGCTGGGTGATCTCCGGCATCGAGAAGCCCAGCGAGCGGGCGCGGCGGATGAAGCGCAGCTCGTTGATCTCGCGCTCGTCGAACTCGCGATAGTTGGACTCCGTCCGGCTGGCCGGGCGCACCAGTCCGATCTCGTCGTAGTAGCGGATCATCTTGGTGGAGACGCCCGAGGCCTTCGAGGCTTGGCCGATGTTCATGTCGTCCTCCTAGTGACGGGTTGCGACGGGCGGGCGGAAGGCCTTCAGCCGCAGGGCGTTGGTGAGCACGCTGACGCTGGAGAGCGCCATGGCGCCGGCTGCGAACATCGGCGACAACAGGATGCCGAAGGCCGGATAGAGCAGGCCCGCGGCCACCGGGATCAGCACGACATTGTAGCCGAACGCCCAGATCAGGTTCTGGCGGATGTTGTTCAAGACCGCGCGGCTCAGCGCCATGGCGGTGGCCACGGCCCGCAGGTCGCTGCGCATCAGCACGATGTCGGCGCTTTCGATGGCGACGTCGGTGCCCGCGCCCATGGCGATCCCGATGTCGGCCGAGGCCAGGGCCGGGGCGTCGTTCACCCCGTCGCCGACGAAGGCGATGGCGCCGTAGCGCTCGCGCAGGGCGCGGACCGCCTCGACCTTGCCGTCGGGCAGCACCTCGGCCACCACCTCGTCGAGGCCGAGCGAGGCGGCGACCGCGCGGGCGGTGGCGGCGTTGTCGCCGGTGATCATCACCACCTTCAGGCCCATGGCGTGCAGGGCGCCCAGGGCTTCCTGGGTGGTCGGCTTGATCGGGTCGGCGACGGCGATGATCGCCGCCAGCTTGCCGTCGACGGCGGCGTAGAGCGGGCTCTTGGCCTCGGCGCCCAGCCGCGCGGCGGTCTCCTGGAACACCGCGACGTCTAGGCCCAGCTGGCGCATGTAGCGATCAGCGCCGACCTGCACGCGGCGGCCGCCCACCAGCGCCTGCGCGCCGAAGCCCGGGACCGCCTCGAAGGCTTCGGGCGAGGCGATAGCGACGCCCCGGGTCTTGGCCGCTTCGACAATGGCCTCGGCGATCGGGTGTTCGGAGCGGGTCTCGACGGCGGCGACTAGGCCCAGCACCTCGGCCTCCTCGAAGCCCTCGGCGGTCTGCAGGTCGGTCAGGGCCGGGCGGCCAAGGGTCAGGGTGCCGGTCTTGTCGAAGGCCACGACCTTGACGTCGCGCAGGCCCTGCAAGGCCTCGCCCCGCCGGAACAGCACGCCCAGTTCGGCGGCCTTGCCGGTCCCGACCATGATCGAGGTCGGGGTGGCCAGGCCCATGGCGCAGGGGCAGGCGATGATCAGCACCGCCACGGCGTTGACCAGGGCGAAGGCGAGCGCCGGGCTCGGGCCCAGCAGCCACCAGGCGGCGAAGGTCAGCAGGGCGGCGGCGATCACGGCGGGCACGAACCAGCCGGTGACCTTGTCCACCAGCGCCTGGATCGGCAGCTTGGCCCCCTGGGCGGTTTCGACCATGCGGACGATCTGGGCCAGCATGGTCTCGGACCCGACCTTGGTGGCGCGGAAGCGGAAGGCGCCAGTCTTGTTCACTGTGCCGCCGACCACGGCGGCGGCGGTGGTCTTCTCGACCGGGATCGGCTCGCCGGTGATCATGGACTCATCGACGAACGAAGCGCCTTCCACGACCTCGCCGTCGACGGCGATGCGCTCGCCGGGACGGACCGCGACGACGTCGCCGGCCACCACCTCGGCGATGGGGATCTCACGTTCCTCGCCGTCCCGCACCACGCGGGCGGTCTTGGCCTGCAGGGTCATGAGCCGCTTGATGGCTTCGCTGGTCCGGCCCTTGGCTTGGGCCTCGAACAGCCGCCCGAGCAGGATCAGGGTCACGATGACCGCGGCGGCTTCGTAATAGACGTGGTCGGCGCCGGCCGGCAGCAGTTGGGGGGCGAAGGTGGCGAGCGTCGAATAGGCGAAGGCCGCGCTCGTCCCCAGCACCACCAGCGAATTCATGTCCGGCGTGCGGCGGATCAGGTTGGGGACGCCCTTGCGGAAGAACCGCAGGCCGGGGCCAAACAGCACCACGGCCGCCAGCACGAAGCTCGCCAGCCGCCAGGGCTGCTCGCCGATGTTCATGGCCAGCCAGTGATGGACGCCAGGGATGAAGTGGCGGCCCATCTCGATCAGGAACAGCGGCAGGGTGCCGGCCGCCGCGACCATCGCCGCGCGTTTCAGGGAGGTGATCTCCGCCTGCCGGGCCTGCGCCTCGCGGTCGGCCAAGTCAGGCGTGGCTTCGCCCACGGTCTGCGCCTCGTATCCGGCCTTCTCGACGGCGGCGATCAGGGCGGGGAGCTCGGCGGCGCTGGCCAGGGCGCTGATATGGGCGCGTTCGGTGGCCAGATTGACGCTGGCGGTCAGGACGCCGGGCACGGCCTTCAGCGCGCGCTCGACGCGGCTGACGCAGCTGGCGCAGGTCATGCCGCCGATCTTGAGGTCGACCTCGCGGGCCAGGGGTTCGTAGCCGGCCTTGCGGATCGCCTCGACCACCGCCCCGGTGTCGCCGCCCGCGCCGAACTCCACATGGGCCCGTTCGGCGGCGAGATTGACCGAGGCCTTGGCGACGCCAGGCACGGCAGCGATGGCTTTCTCCACCCGGCCCACGCAGCTGGCGCAGGTCATGCCCAGGACGGGGATTTCCAGCGGTTTCAAGATGGTGTCGGACATTGGCAGGGCCTCCTGGAGAGTAACGCCCAGCCTAGATGGACCTTCCCATCATGGGAGGGTCAAGGGTGTCGGATCTTTCTTGAGCGGCCTTGACCCTCCCATGGTGGGAAGCCCTATCTCACCTCGCGAGGCAGTCAGAAGAGGAGATCCCGATGCTTCGTTTCCAGGTCGAAGGCATGACGTGCGGCCACTGCGTGCAGTCCGTGACCAAGGCCGTACAGGCCGTCGACGCCAAGGCGCAGGTCCAGGTCGACCTCGCCGGCAAGAGCGTCAGCGTCGAAGGCAGCGACCAAAAGGACGCCATCGCCGCGGCGATCCGCGACGCCGGCTACGAGGTCGCAGCTTAAGACGTTCCTCTCCCTCGGGAGAGGCTAGGTGAGGGGGCCGCGTAGCGGCGCGTTTGCGTGAAGCGGCGTCGGGATCGGCGACGCCGTTCCCTTCACCCGATCTCTCCCTGGCGGGCAGAGGAGGACGTCGCCTAGTCCGGCTTCTGCCAGGCGGTTCCGGCGATGGCGCGGTCTTCGCCCAGTTTGAACAGCCGCTTCATGCTGGCGGCCTCGAAGTTCATGCTGCCGGCCTCGGCGTCCTGCGGGACCACGGCCATTTCGAAGTCCAGGTTGTTGCGTTCGGCGAAGGCCCGGTTGGCGGCGATATGGGTCCGCAGGGTGGTCTTCATCATGGTGTCGAAGCTGCGCCCCAGGATCGTGGGCGCCCGCCCCCGGGTGACGGAGAAGGACGGGTCGAGCTTGCCGTTGACGATGACGAAGATGCGGCCTCTCAGGGCCTGACCGTCCGGCGCCTCCCAGAAATACATCGCCTCCGGGATCGACACGAACGGCGCGGTGACGCCGCCGTCGACGTGCATCTCGTCGATCTGGCGATGGTCGACGCTTTCGGTCGGGATCATCACCGGAGGGAACACGCCCGGAATGGCGGCGGAGGCGACCAGCACCTCGCGGAACAGGTCCAGCGCCTCGGGGTTCTTGCGCGAGGCGATGGCCCCCATGTCCCAGATCACCGTCCGCTGGGTGTCCAGGTTGGTCGTGGCGATCAGCAACCTGCGGCCCTTGGCGTGCTCGGCGGCGATCTCGCGCAGCATCTCGGGGGTGCAGTAGGCCTCGACCAGCTCGCGCAGGGCGGCGGGATTGTAGATGCTGGAGGCGAACAGCACGCCCAGGCCGCGCCCCTTCAGCACCGTACTGGCCTGGCCGCCGGCATAGGCCTCGGTGAGGTCGTCATCCCACTTCGAGCCGAGGAAGGCGAAGGGCGCGATCAGGGCGCCGGTGCTGACGCCGGTGACGATCTCGAAGATTGGCCGGGTCTTGGCCTTGGTCCAGCCGACCATCACGCCCGCGCCATAGGCGCCGTCGGCGCCGCCGCCCGATATGGCCAGGATGTCGACGCGCCGGTCGCCGTTGCGCTCCAGCTGGCGGCGCGCCCGGGCGGTGAAGGCGACGGCGGCGGTGGTGTCGTTGGCGTCGAACCGGATGTCGGAGGCGCTGCCCGGCGCCGCGCGCCTGGCGTCGGCGGCGGTGAAATCCTCACGCGAGAACGAGGCGCAACCGGCCAGTTGTGTCGCGGTCAATACGATGGCGGCGACGGCGCCAAGGAGCCGCGACATGTATTCACTCCGCGCAATGCGCTTTGAAAGCTGACCGGGAGGCGACAGCGATCTCTTGATGCGTTGGCCAGGTGAAGAGTTCAACCGATCAATTGGCCGGCCGAAAGGCGGTTTCTAGGCGATGGTCAGTCCATGACGTCGACCAGGGGCCTGGTCGACGTCTGGAGGCGACTAGGGCAGCAGGATCGCCTGGGCGACCATGCCAAGGCCGACGATGCTGATCAGCCAGGCCAGCGAACGCACGTGAGGCACGCCCCAGGCGTAGAGCGGCACATAGGCGACCCGCGCCCAGAAATAGATCTGCGCGCCGAGCGCCGTGGTCTCGTTCTCCTTGCCGGCCACGTGGGCGATCAGCACGGCGCCGAGGAACAGCGGCAAGGTCTCGAATAGGTTGTCCTGGGCGCGCTTGAGCCGTTCAGCGCGGGCGCTCAGCGGCGGCATCTCGCCGTCGCGGGGTCCGGTGTTCCACTTCAAACCGTACTGGCCGGTCCGTGCGATATCGAAGAGCAGGATCTGGGCGAACGCCAGGACCAGGGTCCAGGCCGCCATCATCAGTCCGATTGTCATCGCCGACTCCCTTGATGATCAGGCGTCACTGTAGGCAGGCGCCGCCAGGGAAGTCACCATGTCCAGCGAACGCCGAGATTGCCCTCCAGGCTGCGGCGTTTGTGATCGCCCAGGCCATGGGTGTAGTCGGCCGCCGCGAACAGGCTGACGGAGGTCGAGACCCTGGCGACCAGGCCGGCGCCGAACTCCAGCGAGGTGGCTTCCTGCTTGACTGAGATGGCGTCGCCGCCGGCGAAGACCAACTGGTCGTCGCCAGGCAGGGTGCGCCATAGGTTGAGCTTGGCGTAGGGCATGAGCTGGGTCTCGCTCGCCTCGAACTCGCCGTAGAGCCGCGCTCCGATCCGTAGGGTGGTCGAGTCGCTGTCCTGGTAGCTGACGGTTGAGATCAGGTCGGCGGCGTCGTCGAACGACAGGTCCTGCCAGACCACCTGCGCCTGGGGCTCCAAGATCACGCGGCGGCCGAGGTTTATCGGGTAGCCGCCTTCCAGCGAGGCGGTGACGCCAACCCCTTCGGTGTCGAAGCCGAGGCCGCGGGTGGAGCGCAGTTCGGCGTCGTACCAGGTCCCCATGACCACGCCGTCGAGATACCAGCGCGACGGCGCGACGTGGGTCCAATAAGCGCCCAGGCTCTTACCCTCGACCGTCTGTTTGCCCGCGTGCAGACCCTCCCAGCCGACCACGAAGCCGCTGATGTCGCCGCGGGCCTTGGCGTAGCCGACGAAGGCGCCCAGCCGGTTGACGTGGCCGCCGTCGGAGCGCGCGCCATAGAGGTCGAGTCCGGTCTGGAAGCCGTAGATCTCGCCGTTGAACTCCGGCCGGGCGTCGCCGGCCCAGCCCTCGCGGGTGCGTTGGCCGATCAGCCGGCCCCAGCCCGCCGACAGGACGCCGCCGCCCTCCAGGATGTCCTGTTCGCCCTGACGTTCGTGGAAGGTGTCCAGCATGGTCAGGCCAAGGTTCCGTGCGACGGCGGGCAGGGCGGCGTAGACCGGCGCCTCGATCCGGTAGAGCCGCACCGGCTCTGGCGCGGCGGCTCCGGCGGCGGGTGGTTCCGGCGACGCGGGTTCGGGAGAGGGGGGAATGACCGGCGCGGGCTGCGGCGTCGGGGGTGGCGGCGCGCCGGGCGTCGGCGGGGGAGGCGGTGGCGGGGCGGGAGGCGGCACGGCGGCCGGCGCTGGCGGCGCGCCGCCCGGCAGCAGCGTCGAGCGCAGATACCAGTTCTCCGCCGTTCCGGCGCTGACGCCGCCGCGGAACAGGAAATACTCGTAGGCGCCGGCCGAGACCGATCCGCCGAGTAGGCCAAAGGCGCTGGAGCTCGTGGTCGCGCCGTTGACGGTCTCGACCAGCAGGATGCCGTCAGTCGCGGTCAATGCGCCGGCCCCGCCCAGGTTGGTGACGCCGATCCCGGTGGAGCCGCTGGCCGCGCCGCCCGACAGGATCAGGCGATCGGACGCCGAACCGTCGCTTTCCAGCACGCTGCGCACCAGCAGCCGCCCGCCCTGGCCGATATAGTCGCCGACGATGGTGAGGCGGCCGGTGGCTCCAGCGCCGCCGGTGGTGAGGTCGATGGTCCCGGCGTTGGCGACCGAGGCGCGCTGGCCGGCGGCGAACGGCCGGATCTGGCGGCCGGTGGGACCGGCGAAGATGGCGCTGGCGCCGTCGATGGTCAGGGCGCCGGTCAGGGTGTCGGCCCCGCCCAGCGCCAGGTCGGCGTCCAGGGACAGGCGCGCGCCGTTGGTCGCCGCGATGGTCTCCCAGTTCTGGAATCGGGCCAGGCCCGACATCTCGGTGGTGTCGAACGCCAGCCGGTCGGCGCCCGCGCCGGCGTCGATCGCCGTGGTGGCGGCCAGCCCGCTGGTCGTCAGGTTGCGCAGCGTGGCGGTGTCAGCCCCGGCGCCCAGACTGATGGCCCCGGTCACCGTGCCGGCTCCGGTCCAGGTCAGGGTGTCGGCGCCCGTGCCCGAGACGATCCCGCCGCCGATCGCGCCGTTGCTGATGGTGAAGGTGTTGGCGCCGTTGCCGAAGTCGACCTGGCCGCCGATGGTTCCTCCCGTCAGCTCCAGAAGGTCGGCGCCCTGTTCGGCGTTGACCCGGCCGTCGATGCTCCCGCCCGACATCCGCATGATGTTGTTGGCGACCCGCAGGTCGACCGAGCCGATGCGACCGCCAGTCATGGTGAGCAGATCGCCGTCGTTGAAGGCGCCGACGATCCAGCCGCCGGAGATCGTCGCCGTATCGAGATTGCCGCCCTGGTCGAGGGATTGGATCTGTCCGGCGGTCATGACGAAGGCGTCGATCCCGTCGCCCTGTTCGATATGGCCGGTGATCGAGCCCGAATGAACCTCCAGCCGGTCGGCCCCGGTCCCGAAGGTGACGGGTCCGGACACCGTCGCGTTTCCACCGGGGGCGAGGATGATGGTCGAGACCCCGGTCGTGTTGTTGTAGCCAGCGACCGTGCCGCCATTGAGGGTCAGGCGCTTCTGGCCGACCCCGCCGCGAAATCCGCCGGCGTAGGTTCCGTTGTTGATGGTGACGGTGTCGGCGCCGGCCAGCAGGTCCACCGCTCCGGCGACCGGGTCGGGCGCGGTCGCGGCGTCACACACCAAGGTGTCGTCACCGCCGGTGGCCACGGGCGCGCAGGCGGCCGACGCGGCCTGCGGCCATAGGGTCGCGAGCAGGATCGCCGTGGTCGAAAGCAGGGCGGCGGGGCGGATCGCACATCCGCGAGTGACCATGGACGTCATCATGCGCTCACTGAAAATCAACTATAGATAGAATTTGTGCGCCGCATTGGTGACCGAAATATTACCCAGGGGTGAGCTTGGCCGTGGGGGATGGCCTGGGGGACGGGCGGCCTTTAAGGGCTGCGGCTCTAGGAGAGCCTGTTGCCTGCCGAACCCCCAGCCCACGCCGTCCTGCAACGCAACGGTCTGGGAATCATCCTGCGCGTCGCGGCCATGGCCTGCATGGCCGGCCTCGCCGCCCTGGTGAAGGCCTGCGCCGAGCGCGGGGCGCCAGTGTTGGAGATCATCTTCTTCCGCAACGCCTTCGCCTTCGTGCCGGTGCTGTTCTACATCTGGCGCACGACGAGCTTCTCGGTCCTGAAAACCACCCGGCCGGGCGGCCATGCGACGCGCGCGAGCGTTGGCCTGGTCGGCATGGTCTGCGGCTTCACGGCGGTCTCGATGCTGCCGCTGACCGAGTCCACGGCGCTGTCCTTCGCCGCGCCGCTGTTCATGACCGCGCTCTCGGGCCCGATCCTCAAGGAGCGGGTGGGCCTCCATCGCTGGGGGGCGGTGATCGTCGGCTTTATCGGCGTGCTGATCATGATCCGGCCCGATCCCACCCACATGGCGACGCTGGGCACGGTCTTTGGCCTGGCCGGCGCGCTAGGGGCGGCCGGCGCGATGATCGCCATCCGCGAGATCGGCCGCACCGAGCCTGGCCCGACCATCGTCTTCTACTTCACCCTGGCGGGCATGCTGCTTGGCCTCGCCAGCCTGCCGTTCGGCGGTTGGGTGATCCCTGACGTCACCACGCTGGTGATGCTGGTCTGCACCGGTCTGGTCGGCGGAACCGGCCAGCTGCTCCTGACCGAGGCCCTGCGCCGCGCGCAGGTCGCGGTGGTCGCGCCGTTCGACTACACCCAGCTCATCTGGGCCTGCATCCTGGGCTATGTGTTCTGGGATGAGCTTCCGCGCGCCGCGACCCTGACCGGCGCCGTCGTGGTGGCCGCCAGCGGGGTCTACATCCTGCTGCGGGAAACGCGCCGCTTCCGGGTGGGCGGCCGGGGCGCCTGAAGCCTGGCCGTTGACGCAGGTTGTGATTGCGTAAAAGCGCATCTGAGGTTTCACAATACCGGTGTCGCGCCTTAGGGTCGCGAGCGCATCTGATCGGGGCGGAAGGCGACAGCTTGAACGACGAGGCCTTCACCTCGACCCAGCACGCGCCGGGACTTCGCGCCCGGCTGGTGGTCCTGGTGCTGGCCGTGCTGATCCCGGCGGTGATGACCGCGGGCCTGCTGATGTGGACGGTCTACCGCCAGCAGCGCCAGTCCGTCGAACGCCAGATGACCGAGACCGCGCGCGCCCTGTCGTTGGTGGTCGACCGCGAGATCGGACAGAAGGAGGTGCTGCTCGAGGCCCTTGCCAGCTCGCCCTATCTGCTGACCAACGACTGGGCGGCCTTCGACGCCCAGGCTCGGCAGGCGACCCGCCGCGGCGACACCTGGGTGGTGGTCTTCGACGCCGACGGATTGCAGAGGGTGAACACGCGTCTGCCGCTGGGCGCGCCCCTGCCCAAGGGCGCCGGGCGCGCGCCCGGCCTCACCTGGTCGCAGACCGACAACGGGCGGATGCAGGTCTCGAATGTTTTCCACGGCTCCGTGGCCAAGGAATACATCGTCTCGTTCAACGTGCCGGTGGAGCGGCCGAACGCGCGGCCGTTGATCCTGGCGGCTGGGGCGACGGCGTCGTCCTTCGGTCAGGTCTGGATGGATCAGCATTTTCCGCAGAGCTGGACCGGAACGATCGCCGACGCCCGCAACGTCGTCGTGTCGCGCAGCCGCAACGACGATGGGATGGTCGGCCGGTCAGCTTCGCCGGTCATGGCCGAGCACATCAGACGCCAGCTGTCCGGCGTCGCGGAGACCACGACATTGGACGGCGTTCCCAGCGTCACCGCGTGGAGCCGCTCGCCGGACTATGGCTGGGCCTTCATCGTGGCGGCGCCGCGCTCGGAGATCGCCGGCCAGGCGCGCCAGTCGTTGTTCTGGGGCGTGGCGCTGGGCGCCGCCTTCCTGGGGCTGGGCGCGATCTTGGCGATCTATGCGGCGAGAAGCTTCGCAAAGCCCGTCGAACGCCTGGCCGCCGCCGCCCTGGCCTGGACGGAGAAGCGACCGCCGGCGCCGTTCCCGACGGGCACCCGTGAGATCGACGCCCTGGCCGCCGCCCTCAGCGAAGCCGGGACCAAGGTGGCCGATCAGCGGGCCGAGCTGCTCAATCTCAACGCCTCGCTGGAGGTCAGGGTCGCCGAGCGGACCCGCGAACTGGCCGAGGCGACGGAGAACCTCGCCCAGGCCCAGAAGATGGAGGCCATCGGCCGGCTGACCGGCGGCGTCGCCCACGATTTCAACAATCTGCTGATGGCGGTGCTGGGCAATCTGGACCTGCTGTCGCGCCGGCTCACCGAGCCCCGGCACCTGCGCTATGTCGATCAGGCGCGCGCCGCCGGAGAGCGGGGCGCCAAGCTCACGGGGCAGCTGCTGGCCTTCTCCCGTCGCCAGCGGCTGGAGGTGAAGGCGATGGACATTGGCGAGGCCGTGGGCGCGGCGGCGGCCTTGCTGAGGTCCACCGTCGGGGCGGCCCATCGGCTGGAGGTCGAGGTGGCCCCCGATCTGTGGCCGGCGTTCGGCGATGCGACCCAGGTCGAGCTGATGGTCGTGAACCTGGCCCTCAACGCCCGTGACGCGATGGGCGCCGGCGGGGTGGTCGCCATCGCCGCCAGCAATGTCACCATCGCCGACCGGGCGCCGCGCGGCGAGGCGCCGTCGGTCGGCGACTATGTGATGATCGCGGTCTCCGACACCGGCGAGGGTATGACGCCGGAGGTCGTGGCGCGGGTCTTCGAGCCGTTCTTCACCACCAAGCCGGTGGGCAAGGGATCGGGTCTGGGCTTGCCGCAGGTGCTGGGCCTGGCCAAGCAACTGGGCGGCGGGGTGGAGATCGACACCGCCCCTGGCCAAGGCTCGACCGTGCGGGTCTATCTGCCGCGCGCCGAGGCTTTGGGCGGGCTGGAGAGCGCCGGCGAGATCGCGCCGGACGCGGCGATCTTGAAGGGGGTGAGGGTGCTGCTGGTCGACGACGACGTCCGCGTCCGGTCGGTGACCGCGCAGATGCTGCAGGACCTGGGTTGCCGGGTCAGCCTGGCGGAGAGCGGCGAGCAGGCGTTGGAGCGGATGCGCGAGGATTCCGACCTCCGGGCGGCGCTGGTGGATTTCGCCATGCCGGGCCTGAGCGGCGGCGAGACCGCCGTTGGGCTGCGCTGGGAGCGGCCGGACTTTCCCGTGGTGATCATGACCGGCTACGCCGACCTCGAAGAACTGGCCGAGACCTGGTCCGGCCCGGTGATGCACAAGCCGTTTTCGATGCTGGACCTCGCACGCCAAATGGCTCGGGTGATCTCGGAATAGCGCTCCAAAAACAGCGCCTTGGCTGCCCATTTCGCAGAAAAGCTCGCGTTGACAGACCATCGTTACGGGAGGATTCTCAGCGTCAGTAGGTCGGACGTGCGCCGCGCCTTTCGCCGGCTGGCGCGCTCGCCTGAAGGGCAGGAGGCCCAGCCATGTTCAAGCTGCTGACGGCCGCGAGCATAGCGGCCCTGAGCTGGGCGGCGGCGGACGTCGCCCATGGCGCGGTGACGGTGATCGGCGGCGGGCTGGCCCAGGCCTGTTCGGAGGCCGCCCTGGGCGGCCAGGACGATCCGCGGTTCCAGGAAATCTGCACCGTGGCGCTGGACACCGAATTCATGCTGCCGCGTGATCGCGCCGGCACCTACGTCAATCGCGGGGTCCTGAAGCTGCGGCGGGCCTCCTATTCGGAGGCCACTCGCGACTTCAACGAGGCGGTCCGGCTGCAGCCCGAAATGGGCGAGGCCTATGTGAACCGCGGCGCGGCCTCCATCGGCCAGAAGCGCTACGCCGACAGCCTGTCCGACATCAACAAGGCGCTGGCCTTGGGGGTGAGCGAACCGGAAAAGGCCTATTTCAACCGGGCGCTGGCCTATGAGGGCCTGGATGACGCCAAGTCCGCCTATTTCGACTATCAGAAAGCCCTCGAGATCGCGCCCGAGTGGCCCGCGCCGCGCGAGCAACTCACCCGCTTCTCGGTTTCGCGCCGATAGGGAGCTTTTGGCCCAGGTTGGGCGTTTCATGGACATGCGCCCGCTCCTCCTTTCCCTGGCCTTGCTGACGGTCTCCGCCGCGCCGGCCTTGGCCCAGGTCGACCACCAGTCGGCGATGCGCGACCTCGACGTGCTGAACCAGCAGCAGATTCAGTTGCAGCGGTCGGTCGCGCTGGAGAACCAGCTGAGCACCCTGGAAGCCAAGGTGCAGACCGAGCAGCGGCTGCGCGACATCGACGCCATTCGCACACGGCCCAGCCTGACCTTGCCCAGCGGCCCCCGCGCCGTCGGGACGACGAATGCTGACGGCTACGTCTCGATCCCTGACGACATGTTGGCGGCGTCCAACGCTCGGGTTCGCGCGGCGTCACAAAACAGGCGCTGACAGTTGCGCCATTAGGTCGCATCCTGGGAGCGGATCTGCGCGTTGAGCGTGCGGCGCCTCAGGAGGGACTGGCATGCGTTGGCAGGGCGGCCGCAAGGGCGGCAACATCGAAGATCGGCGGGGCGTTAGCGCCGCGGGCGTCGGAGGCATCGGGGTCGGCGGCGTGGTCCTGGCCCTGATCGGCTATTTCGTCTTCGGCATCGATCCCTCGACCACCATGTCGGTCGTGCAGGGCACAGGCGGCCAGCAGACCCAGCAACAGGCCGGCGTGCGCGGCTCGACCACCGACGAGGGGGGGCAGTTCGTCGACGTCATCGAACAGTCGACCACCGACGTCTGGACCCCGATCTTCGCCAAGGCCGGTCAGCAGTATCGGCGTCCCGCCTCGGTGGTGATCTACGACCAGGCGACCGGCACCGGCTGCGGCATGGGGCAATCGGCCATGGGGCCGTTCTATTGCCCCGCCGACCAGAAGATCTATCTCGACCTGGCCTTCTGGCGCGAGTTGGAGACCCGCTTCGGCGCCAAGGGCGAAGCTGCGCGGGCCTATGTCATCGCCCACGAGGTCGGCCATCACATCCAGCACCTGACCGGCCAGACCAACCAGGTCGAGCGCGGTTCGCGCGGGGCCGACAGTTCGGCCGTGCGGCTGGAACTCCAGGCCGACTGCTACGCCGGCGTCTGGGTCGCCCATGCGCCAGCCGTGTCCGATGGCCAGGTCTCGCTCGATCCGGCCGATATCGAGGACGGCATCCGCGCCGCCGCGGCGGTCGGCGACGACGCGATCCAGAAGCAGTCCCAGGGCCGGGTCATGCCCGACGCCTTCACCCACGGCTCCAGCGAGCAGCGGATGCGCTGGTTCCGCACCGGCGTGCAGACCGGCGATCCGGGCGCCTGCGACACCTTCAAGGCAGGAAGGCTCTAGGCCGCGGGAACCGGCTCCAGTCCCAGGCACACCGCCACGCAACGCCGCGCCAGGGCCTCGCCGGCGTCGATGAAGGCCAGGCGGGTGTCGCCGGAGCTCATGACCAGCGGAACCTCGGTGCAGCCGGCGATGATCGCCTCGGCGCCGGCCGCGGCCAGATCGACGGTCAGGGCGGCCATTTCGGCGCGGACCGCGGGGCCGACGTCGCCGCTCTTGATGCGCTGGATCAGGTCCATGAACATCTCCTGGCGCTCGGGCTCCAACGTGATCAGGCCCATGCCTTGGGCGGCGAGATACTCGCGATAGAGCTTCAGCGCCGGCCGGGTGCCCAGCACCCCGGCCCGGTGCGCGCCGGTGTCGCGGGCCGCGGCCGAGGCGGTGGCGATCATGTCAATCAACGGCAGGCCGGACGAGCGGCTGATCAGGTCGGCATGGGCGTGGGCGGTGTTGCAGGCGATGGCCAGCACCTCGGCCCCGGCGCCTTGCAGCGCGCCGGCCATCTCGGCCAACACCGGGCCGGGTTTGGCCAGCGGGTCGGTCCGGTCGGGCACCTGCGGATTGATGTCGACGATGGTGCGGATGTGGTCGCGGTCGCGCTCGGCCGGGGTGAGGGCCTGGAGCTTGACCAGGAAGTCGACGGTGGCGGCCGGTCCCATGCCGCCGAGAACGCCCAGGACGAGGCTCATCGCAGGGATCCTTCCATCTCGCCGTGATAGCCGAACAGGCCCTGCGCGCCGCCGGTGTGCAGGAAGACCACGGTCTCGTTCTTGAAGGCGCCCTGGCGGCCGAGCGCGATCAGGCCCTTCACGGCCTTGCCGGTATAGACCGGATCGAACAACAGACCCTCGGTGCGGGCGGCCAGTTTCAGGGCGTCGATCACGCCCTCGTCGATCAGGCCGTAGCCCGCGCCGACATAATCACAGTTGGCGAGCGTCATCTCGCGGGTGACGCGGTCTTCGTGACCCAGCAGGGCGGCGGTTTCGAGGGCCAACTTGTGGACGTTGGCTTCTTGGGTTTCCTTTGGCGCGCGCACGCCGATGCCCAGGACCGGGATGTTCGCGCCGATCAACGCCAGGCCCGCGACCAGGCCGGCATGGGTTCCGGCGCTGCCGGTGGCGGTGACGATGCGGTCGATGACCAGGCCCTGTTCGTCGGCCTGACGGACCAGTTCGATGGCGCAGTCCACATAGCCCAGAGCGCCGATGGCGTTGGAGCCGCCGCCGGGGATCACATAGGGCTTGCCGCCGCGGGCGCGGACCTCCTCGGCGGTCTTGGCGAGTTCGGCGTTCATGTCGGTTCCGCCGGGGACATTGCGGATCGAGGCGCCCAGCAGCCGGTCGAGCAGCACATTGCCTGAGCCGTTGTAGTCGACGGCCTTGGAGCCGGTCCGCTCCTCCAGGATGATCTCGCAGGCCATGCCGTGGCGGGCGGCCGCGGCGGCGGTCTGGCGCACATGGTTCGATTGAACTGCGCCCTGGGTCACCAGGGTGTCGGCGCCCTTAGCCAGGGCGTCGCCGAGCAGGAACTCCAGCTTGCGGGTCTTGTTGCCGCCGCCGGCCAGGCCGGTGCAGTCGTCGCGCTTGATGAACAGGCGGGGGACGCCGATCTCGGCGCCCAGGCGCGGAGCGGCTTCTAGCGGGGTCGGAAGGTGCGCGAACCGGGCGCGCGGAAATCTGGCGAGGTGCATACGAGAGGACTCCTTGGCCGCCTGACTAACATGCGGCCAAGGTCTGTCGCGAGCCCCAGGCTGTGGTCTAGGGCTTCACTTTCGGGGGCAGGGCGGCGATCTGCTCGGGGGTCAGCTTGGTGATGTCCTTGATGATGCAGGGCGACAGTCCGCCCGGCCCCATCTTGATCTTCAGGTCCAGGTCGAGGGGCCGGCAGATGATGTCGGTCCCACCGACGGTCTTCATGACCAGGGGATCGCTGGAGTTCGCCCCGGCCAGGCAGTTGCCCGACATGCCCAGGCGATAGACGTCCTTGGACCGGACGCTGAGATAAAGCGTCTGGTTGTCGCCCTTGGTGTGGTTCTTGATCTGGCTCATGCGGAAGCACTGCGAACTGGCGGCGGGCTTGGTCTGGTCGGCGGCGAGGGCGCTGGAGGCGCCGGCGGCCAGGGTGAGGGCGGACGCGATAATGAGCAGGCGTTTCATCAGACGGTTCTCCTGAGATTTTCGAGTATCGCCGAAATTGGGGCTGCATGGCGGCGCTTTTCATCTGGTTCATTCCCGCCTAAGAGTCGCGCTTGTCCTCGGGGGGCCGCGCATAGGCGGCTGAGAGGCGGGCGAGCCCGCGACCCGTAGAACCTGATCCGGGTCATGCCGGCGAAGGGAAGGCGTTTCGGGTGCGGTTCTGCGCCCGGATTTCCGTTCGCCGGCATAGCCTTTTGGCCTAGAGGAGCCGTGCCGGTGAACATCCAGACGCCCATCAAAGACGCCATTCCGACCGGCGAACGTCCTGGTTCGCGCAAGGTCTATCAACCGGGCGTGCTGTGGCCCGACATCCGGGTGCCGTTCCGCGAGGTGGCGGTGCATCCCTCGGCGGGCGAGCCGCCGGTGACGATCTATGATCCGTCCGGCCCCTATACCGACCCCAATGTAAAGATCGACATCGACCAGGGCTTGGCCCGCACCCGCGAGCCATGGGTGGTGTCGCGCGGCGACGTCGAGATCGTCGAGAACCCCCGCGAGGTGAAGCCCGAGGACAACGGCTTCGCCAAGGGCGAGCACCTGGCCCCGCAGTTCAACGCGCCGCGCCGCGTCTATCGCGCCAAGGCCGGCGGCGCGGTGACGCAGCTTGAGTACGCGCGCCGCGGGATCATCACGCCGGAGATGGAATACGTCGCCATCCGCGAGAACCTGCGCCGCCAGGAGAACGACGGCGCGATCCGTGACGGCGAGGATTTCGGGGCCTCGATCCCCGACTTCGTGACCCCGGAGTTCGTGCGCGACGAGATCGCTCGCGGCCGGGCGATCATCCCCGCCAACATCAACCACACCGAACTGGAGCCGATGGCGATCGGCCGGAACTTCCTGGTCAAGATCAACGCCAACATCGGCAATTCGGCGGTGCTGTCGACTGTGGCCGACGAGGTCGACAAGATGGTCTGGTCGACCCGCTGGGGCGCCGACACGGTCATGGACCTCAGCACCGGCCGCAACATCCACAACATCCGCGACTGGATCATCCGCAACAGCCCCGTGCCGATCGGCACGGTGCCGATCTACCAGGCGCTGGAAAAGGTCAACGGCGTGGCCGAAGACCTGAACTGGGAAGTGTTCCGCGACACCCTGATCGAGCAGGCCGAGCAGGGCGTGGACTACTTCACCATCCACGCCGGCGTGCGCCTGGCCTATGTGCCGCTGACCGCCAAGCGGGTGACCGGCATCGTGTCGCGTGGCGGCTCGATCATGGCCAAGTGGTGCCTGTCGCACCACAAGGAGAACTTCCTCTACGAGCACTTCGAGGACATCTGCGAGATCATGCGGGCCTACGACGTGTCGTTCAGCCTGGGTGACGGCCTGCGGCCGGGCTCGATCGCCGACGCCAATGACGCGGCCCAGTTCGCCGAACTTGAGACCCTGGGCGAGCTGACCCCGATCGCCTGGAAGCACGGCGTCCAGGTGATGATCGAGGGCCCCGGCCACGTGCCGATGCACAAGATCAAGGCCAACATGGACAAGCAGCTGGCCATGTGCGGCGAGGCCCCCTTCTACACCTTGGGCCCGCTAACCACCGACATCGCGCCCGGCTACGACCACATCACCAGCGCCATCGGCGCGGCGATGATCGGTTGGTACGGCACCGCCATGCTTTGCTACGTCACGCCGAAGGAACACCTGGGCCTGCCGGACCGCGAGGACGTCAAGGAAGGGGTGATCACCTACAAGATCGCCGCCCATGCCGCCGACCTGGCCAAGGGGCATCCCGGCGCCCGCATGTGGGACGACGCGCTCAGCCGCGCGCGGTTCGAGTTCCGCTGGGAGGACCAGTTCAATCTCGGCCTCGATCCGGAAACCGCGCGCGAGTACCACGACGAGAGCCTGCCGAAGGAGGCGTTCAAGACCGCCCACTTCTGCTCGATGTGCGGACCGAAGTTCTGCTCGATGAAGATCAGCCAGGAAATCCGCGACAGCGCCGCCAAGCAGAACGACGTGGCGACCGCGGGCATGGCGGAAATGAGCGAGAAGTTCCGGGCCGAGGGCGGGGAGATCTACGTTCCCGCCGCCGCGAAGGACTAGGCCTCCTACACCCGCTCATCCCGGCGAAAGCTGGGATGAGCCGGTTGCGACCGATTGCGACGCAGGCGCATTGGATGTTCGGCCTGGGCCCCGGCGTTCGTCGGGGTGAGCGGAGGGTAGTTTATGTCGACGATCGAACTGAAGGCCGGCGCGCATCTCAAGGGTGTCGATCTATCGGAATTCGATTGGACCGACTGCGACCTGCTCGACCTCGAACTGACCGACTGCACCATCCGGGACACGCAGTTCTCAGGCGTCGTCCTGCAAGGCGCGCGGTTTAAAGGCTGCCGGTTCATCCGCTGCCGCTTCGCCCATGCCGACCTGCGCGAGGCGGAGTTCGAGGACTGCGTCTTCACCGACGACGAGGGCCATGTCGGGGCTCAGTTCGCCTTCTGCCGGCTGGACGAGGGGCGCTTCCGTCGCTGCGACCTCTCCTTCGCCCGGTTCGAGCGCTCGACCCTCTACGGGATCGAGATGGAGGCCTGCAATCTGCGCGGGGCGGCGTTCGTGCGGGCCGATTTTGGCCGGGCGTTCGGGCGCAAGGTGGTGAAGTGTTCCGCCGCGCTGAAGGGCTGCAACCTGGAACTGGCTGACCTGACCCAGGTGCGGCTTCCCGACTGCGATCTCAACCGATCCAACTTCCGCGAGGCGGTGCTGGTCGATGCGGACCTGGAAGGCGCGGACCTGCGGGAGTGCGAGTTCTTCCACGCCCTGACCGTCGGCTTGAAGCTGGCGCGCGCCGATCTGCGCGGCGCCGAGGTCAGCGGTCTGAACCTTTCCGAATTGGGCAGCCTGGACGGGATGAAGGTTTCGGTCGACCAGCAGTACCGGCTGCTGACCGCCATGGGCCTCGACGTCTACGCCGAGTAGCCGTTAGTCGCGGTCGATGCGGACCTTGGCCTCGGCGGGCTCCGTCTTCCAGACCCGCACGGCGACGGCCGCGGTGATCGCGGCCAGGACCGCGGTGATCGCGCCGCACCATTGAAGCGTGTTCATGCCCTCGGCGGCGAACCGGCCGACGGCGGCGCTGACGAAGAACACCAGGCCTGCGGTGCCCCACTCGGCGCCCCAGCTCGAAAACAGCAGCTTCAGCATGAAAATATCCGTTGGATTGCGGCGTGCAGGCGGGGAAATAGCCGCATTCAGATGACGCCGAAATGTGGCATGCGGTCGCCGTCAGGCCGCGACCGCGACCGCCACGGCCTGTCGCTCGGCGACACTCTGCAGCACGCCGAACAGCTTGGCCGCCTCGATGGGCTTGGCCATGTGCAGGTCCGCGCCGGCCGCCAGGCTGGCGTCACGATGTTCGGGCAGGGCGTTGGCGGTCAGCATCACGATCGGGGTGCGGGTGAACCCGCGCTGGTGCTCGCGTTCGCGAATGGCGCGGACCGCCTCAAGCCCGTCCATGACCGGCATCTGCATGTCCATCAGCACCAGGTCGAAGCGCTGGGTGGCGAAGGCCTCGCAGGCCTCCTGACCGTTCTCGGTGCAGACCAGGTCGACGTCGAATTCGGAGAACAGCACCTGCACCACCTTGCGGTTGGTCGGGTGGTCGTCGGCCAGCAGGATGCGCAAGGGGCGGTCGGGCGCGGTGTCGGCGTCGGCGTCAGGCCGCGTCAGCGGCGTCGCCGAGGTCAGGGCCAGCGGCAGCCGAACGCTGAAGGTCGCGCCTTCACCGGGGGCGCCGTTGGCGGCGATCTCGCCCCCCATCAGGTCGACCAGTTGCTTGCAGATCGTCAGCCCCAGGCCGACGCCGCCATAGGCCCGGGTCGTCGATCCGTCGCCCTGCTGGAAGCGGCCGAACAGCCGGTCCTTGTCGGCCGGGTCGAAGCCGACGCCGGTGTCCTGAACGTCGATCCGCCAACGGCCAGGGCCCTCGGCGCGGACGGCGATCGCGACATAGCCTTCGTTGGTGAACTTCAGCGCGTTGGAGACGAGGTTGTTCAGGATCTGTTTGACCCGCACGGCGTCGCCGGTGACGGCCGCCTCGGCGGCGGGATCGACGTCGATGATCAGGTCCAGCGCCTTGTCCTCGGCCCGCGCGCTGGCCAAGGCGGCCACGGACCGGATGATGTCGCCGAGGTGGAAGGGCTGATGTTCGACCCTGACGACGCCGACCTCCATGTTCGAGAGGTCCAGCACGTCGGACAGCACGCGCTCCAGGGTTTCGCCCGAGCCCTGGATGATGCCGACCATTTCAGCCTGGGTGGGGGAGAGCGCGGTCCGCCCCAGCGCCGCGGCGATGGCGTTGACCCCGTTCAGCGGCGTGCGGATCTCATGGCTCATATTGGCCAGGAACTCGTTCTGGCTGCGGTGATTGGCGATGAACTGGGCCGCGGTGCGCCGGATCCTGACGATCATGACGAAGCCGACAATCCCAAACACCAGCAACACCAGGGCGATGGGCAGGGCGGCGGCGTGAGCGAGTTCCGCGCCGGGCTTGTGCGGGGTCCAGCTCAGCACCAGGGGCCGGTCGCTGCCGACGATAGGCAGCGCGACCCGTGCGTCGCCCGGGGCTGCGCGGGTTTCGCCGCGGCTGGCCTTCAGGTCAGCGAGTTGGAAGCGCTCCTGCAGGCGGCCGAGCGATTGGCCGTTCATCCTCAGCGCCGCGACGACCAGCGGCGCGTATGGCCCCTTCGGCACGGCGGTGGCCAGGTCCGGCTGAACCAGGGTCACCGAGACCAGATAGACCCCGTCCTCGTGCAGGATGAAATCGCTGGCCTGGATCGGGTGTGACACCAGGGTCTTGGCGCCTGCGCGGCGTAGGGCGATGGGGCCGCGTTCGGCCTCGGCGTGGCGCACGGCGGCGATCAGGCGTTCGGCGCCGCTGAAATGCCGAAATTCGGCGGGCGCCACGGTCGTCTGGCGCCGGCGGGCGTAGATCGGGCGATTGTCGCCGTCGAGGACGAAGAGCTGCTCGAAGTCGATGTTCTGGGCGAGATAGTCGTTCAGATTGGCGGCCGCCCAGGCAGGGTTGAACCGATTGTCCAGGTTGACGACCGCCTCATCCCAGGTCGTCTCCGGCAGGATGGAACGTTCGATCTCATGGATGCTGGCCAGCAGACCGCGTCGAACGAGGTCTTCTTCCTGCTTGCGGACGTCGTGATCGACCTGATGGGCCCAGATCAGCAAACAGCCCACGAAAACGGCCATCGCGCCGAGGGCGAGCCCAATCAGCGGTGCGAGCAATCGAAACTCAGACTCCCGCCGCATTCCCTGGTCCCGACCGGCAAACTCTGAGGTTCGACACTGATCGAAGGTGGTTAAGGGACGGTGTGGCCGAGCTTCATCCACAAAAAAGCGGCCGCGTCGCCGCGACCGCTTTCCTTGAGGGCGATTTGCCTAGTTAGGGCGTGATCGTCTCCGGCGTTTCCGTCGGCGGTATTACGGCAGGCTCCGAGACCACAGGCGCCGGCGTCTGTTCGGCCGGGGCTGACGCGGCCTCAGCAGGAGCCGCCACGGGCGGCGGAGCTACAATCGCCGCCGGAGCAGGGGCCGAGGTCTGGCCGAGCGCCGAGTAGGGGACCGGCGCGCTTGGCAGCGTCGCGCTGGCGTCGGCGGCGAAGCCGGAGGCCGCCTGTGCGGCGGGCGCCGGACGGGCCGCGGCCACCCGGACCGGAGGCGCCGCCCGAGCCGCGGGCCTCGTCGCCACGACGGCTTCGGGCGTCGTCGGCTGCGGAGTCTGGGCCGCCGCCAGTTCAGCGGCCACCGGAGCCGCCGGGTTTGTCACCGGAGCCTCGATCACAGCGGTCGCCGGAATAGGGTCGGCCATGATCGTCTGGCGCGGCTGCATGGCGAAATAGGTGACGCCGGCCAGCAGGACGACGGCGGGCACGCCGATCATCAAGGCGGGCGTCATACGGTTGGCGGTCTTCTTTCGCGTGGTTCGGGCGTAGATCGGCGTGCCGGCGAACATCGGCTGCTCTTCGGCGTGGATAAGCGCCTCGTCGGCGTGAAGCGTCTGCTCTCGAGGCGCGTCGAAGGCCTCTTCATTCCGCGCGAAATCGTCAGCGGTAAAAGCAGATCTAGAAAGGGGTCGGTATTCGGTAGACATCATACACCTCCCAAAATTATTGGTCGGTGTAAGAACGAGGTGGGTGTTCACATGTTCCGATATCTGAAAATCAGACAGCGATGTTTCTTGATCATTCCTTGAAAACTAACGCTTTTAATCGTCAATTTGCTTTCAATGACCCGGAATTTGTCTGATTTATTCTGACAATTTCGCGCAGAATGTCGCCGTGATATTCTAAGTGTCGCCATTAACTGGCCGCATTTCGCGCCCGGCTAATCCAGCAGTTCGGCGATCGAACGGACGATCCGGTCAGGCCTCACCAGGCTGCCCGGCGGCAAGCCTTCGCCCAGATGGTCGTGCCAGACGGCGTAGATGCCCAGGCGCTGCGGAGCCGTCACCTCCCACTCCAGATTGTCGCCGACCATCCAGGTCTCATCGGGGGTGACGCCCAGAACCTGCATGGCGTGCAGATAGGCCTGTTCCTGCGGCTTGCCGAATCCGGCCTCGCCCTCGATCTGCACATGGTCGAAGAGCCTGGCGAGGTCGAAGCGCTCGACCTTGGCGCGCTGCGGCGCGGCCGCGCCGTTGGTGACCAGGGCGAGCTTCACGCCCCGGCGCTTCAACTCCTCGATGGTTTCCACGGCGCCGGGGAAGAACTTGGCCTGCTCCTCGCGATAGATGTGGAAGCGTTCGCCGAACGTAGCCGCGAAGGCCGGGGTCAGGCCTGGGGCGCGATCGACCAGGGTCTCGAAGGCGGTGGCCACGGCCAGCTTGCGGCCCTCGGCCAGGTTCTTGCGCCAGTGTTCGGCGCGGATCTCGTCGGCCCAGAAGGCGCGGAAGGTGGTCTCCAGCGCCTGGCCGGCTTCCTCCGGCGTCACCGGAGCGAACACGCCCGCAAATTCCTCCGCCACGGCCTGCAGGATCAGGCGGCGCGAACCGAAGGAGATGATGGTTTCGTCGAGGTCGAACAGAATCGCGGTGGGCAGCATGGCGCCATCCTAGGCGGGGCTTTCGCGCCGCGCACTGAGTCCTCGGCGCCACGGTCGGCTTCGCCTGACACGTGTGCGACGTCCTGTGTTCATAGCCCCGCTTGACCCGTCCGGGCGGCCGCCGCCAAGGTGGCCCTGCGTCGGAGGGAATGTATGCGTATCAGGGCCCAGCTAGAGCGTGACTGGCGTTTCATACGCGGGCTCAATCGCACTCTGAAGCGCGTGAAGTCGATCGCGCCGACCTCGAACAATCTGCTGTGCGACGATCTCCAGGACGCGGTCGAGGAGTGGCGCGACAACCCGGCGCTGACCTTCGAACATAAGACGCTGACCTATGGCGAGATGGACGCGGTCGCCAACCGCTACGCCCATTGGGCCAAGGGGATCGGCCTGCGCCGTGGTCAGACGGTGGCGTTGTTCATGCCCAACCGGCTGGAATATTTCCCCATCTGGTATGGCCTGTCGAAGGTCGGGGTGGTCACCGCCCTGATCAACAACCAGCTCGCGGGTCTGCCGCTGGCCCACTGCCTGAACATCTCCGGCGCGGCGCATGTGATCGTCGACAGCGAGACCTCGCCGGTGTTCGAACTGGCCAAGGCGCAGCTCGATCGGCCCTTGCAGCAATGGGTGTTGGGACAGGCGCACGGCGATCAGCGTGACCTGACCCAGGCTCTGAAGAGCTGCAGCCAGCTCCCCCCCGACCGCAGCGTCCGCGAGGGGATGGTCGCCAAGGACACGGCCCTGCTGATCTTCACCAGCGGCACCACCGGTCTGCCCAAGGCCGCGCGGGTCACCCATGTGCGCGCCCAGCTCTATATGCGCGGTTTCGCCGGCTCGACCGGGGCGACCGACAAGGACCGCATCTATGTGGCCCTGCCGCTCTATCACGCCACCGGCGGCCTCTGCGCCTTGGGCGCGGCCCTGCTGAACGGCGGTTCGGTGGTGGTGAAGAAGAAGTTCTCCGCCACCCACTTCTGGGAGGACGTGGTCGCCGAGAACTGCACCATGTTCGTCTATATCGGCGAGCTCTGCCGCTATCTGATCAATCATCCCGAGACCGAGGACGAGGGCCGCCACAAGGTCCGGCTGGCCTTCGGCAACGGCCTGCGCGCCGATGTCTGGGCCGAGATGAAGCGCCGGTTCCGCATCCCTGACATCCTGGAGTTCTACGGCTCGACCGAGGGCAACATCTCGATGTTCAACTTCGACGGCCGGGTGGGCGCCATCGGGCGCTCGCCGAAGTGGCTGCGCGAGAAGGTGAACTACCGGCTGGTGCAGTTCGACGTGGAGAAGGAAGAGCCGATCCGCGCACTGAACGGCCTGTGCATCGAATGCGGCCCTGGCCAGATCGGCGAGTGCATCGGCAAGATCGGCCACGACGCGCGCAGCGAATACACCGGCTATGTCGACAAGGCCGCCTCGGACAGGAAGATCCTGCGCGACGTGTTCGAGAAGGGCGACGCCTGGTTCCGCTCCGGCGACCTGATGAAGACCGACGCCGACGGCTATTTCTATTTCGTCGACCGGATCGGCGACACCTTCCGCTGGAAGGGCGAGAACGTCTCCACCGGCGAGGTGGCTGAACAGTTGCAGGCCATTCCGGGCGTGGTCGAGGCCAATGTCTATGGCGTCGAGGTCGAGGGCGCGGACGGCCGGGCCGGGATGGCGGGCGTGGTCGTCGACAGCCAGTTCGACATCAAGGCGTTCGGGGAGATCGTCGCCCGCGACCTGCCGCCCTACGCCCAGCCGGTCTTCGTACGCATCCTGCCGGCCATCGAGACCACGGGCACCTTCAAGTACCGCAAGATCGACCTGGTCGCCGACGGCTTCGATCCCACGACCATCAAGGGCGCGGTGTTCTACAAGGACGGCGCCAAGGGCTATGTGAAGCTCACCAAGCCCGGTTTCGCCAAGATCATGGCAGGAGGCGTGAAGCTGTAAGACACGCCGCCTACGCTTGGGCGCGGACTCGCCTATATTGCCGACATGCCGACCGACGTGACCACCCAGGCTCCCCTCCAGGGCGCGGCCCTGATCAAGGACGAAGTCCGCCGCCTGCCCGATGCGCCCGGCGTCTATCGGATGATGGGCGAGGACGGCGAGGTCCTCTATGTCGGCAAGGCCCGCAGCCTGAAGAAGCGCGTCCTGCAATATGCGCAGGGCCGGTTCCACACCCAGCGCATCGCGCTGATGGTCGACCTGACGCGGTCGATGGAGTTCGTCACGGTCCGCACCGAGACCGACGCCCTGCTGCTCGAGATCAACCTGATCAAGCAGCTGAAGCCGCGCTTCAACGTGCTGTTGCGCGACGACAAGAGCTTCCCTGAGATCGTCATCCGCCGCGAGCACCCGGCCGCGCAGCTGCGCAAGCATCGCGGCGCGCACACGATCAAGGGCGACTATTTCGGGCCCTTCGCCTCGGCCCACTCGGTGACCAAGACACTGAATACGTTGCAGAAGGCGTTCCTGCTGCGGTCGTGTTCAGACAGCGTCTACGAGAGCCGCACTCGCCCCTGCATGCTGCACCAGATCAAGCGCTGCGCCGCGCCCTGCACCGGCCTGATCAGCCTGGAGGACTATGGCGGTCTGGTCGATCAGGCCGAGGCCTTCCTGCGCGGCAAGAGCCGGGTGGTGATGGAGCGCATGTCGCGGGAGATGCAGGCCGCCTCCGACGAGATGGAGTTCGAGCGCGCCGCGCGGATCCGTGACCGTATCCGGGCGCTGGCCTCGGTCGCCCAGGAACAGCAGATCAATCCCGAGACCCTGGAGGAGGCCGACGTCTTCGCCCTGCACGCCGAGGGCGGCCAAGCCTGCGTGCAGGTGTTCTTCTTCCGGGCGGGTCAGAACTGGGGCAACCGCGCCTACTTCCCCCGGGTCGACAAGAGCGACGAAGACCCCGACGTCATGAGCGCCTTCCTGGGGCAGTTCTACGACGACAAGCCGATCCCCAAGGTGATCCTGACCAATGTGGAGCCCTCGGAGGCCGCGCTGCTGACAGAGGCCTTTGGCCTGAAGGCCGGGCGGAAGGTCGAGATCAACCAGCCCAAGCGCGGCGAGAAGGCCCAGTTGGTCGATCACGCCCTGACCAACGCCCGCGAGGCGCTGGGCCGCAAGATGTCGGAGAGCTCGGCCCAGACCAAGCTGCTGGCCGGGGTTTGCGAGGCCTTCGGCATGGACGCGCCGCCCGAGCGGATCGAGGTCTACGACAACGCCCACATCTCGGGGACCAATGCGGTCGGCGGCATGATCGTGGCCGGGCCTGACGGCTTCCAGAAGAGCCAGTATCGCAAGTTCAACATCAAGGGGACCGAGCTCACCCCCGGCGACGACTACGGCATGATGAAGGAGGTGATGCGTCGCCGCTTCTCGCGCATGGTCAAGGACGAGGAGGCCGGCGAGGTCGCCGTGCGTCCCGACCTAGTGCTGGTCGACGGCGGCGCGGGTCAACTCGCGGCGGTGATGGAGGTCCTGGAGGACCTGGGCGTCGACGACATCGATGTGGTGGGGGTCGCCAAGGGGCCGGATCGCGACGCTGGGCTGGAAAGGTTCTTCATCCCCGGCAAGACGCCGTTCATGCTCGAGCCGAAATCGCCGGTGCTCTACTACCTGCAGCGCCTGCGCGACGAGGCGCACCGTTTCGCCAACGGCAGCCACCGCACCCGGCGCTCGATGGACATCAAGAAGAACCCGCTGGACGAGATCGAGGGCGTCGGTCCGGGGCGCAAGCGCGCCCTGCTGCACGCCTATGGTTCGGCGCGCGGCGTCTCGCGGGCCTCGGCGGACGATCTGGCCAAGGTGGACGGGGTGAGCGAGGCCCTGGCCCAGCGGATTTTCGATTTCTTCCGCAAAAGTTGAGCGCGGGCTAGAGTTCGGGCTGACGCTTCACAGGAGACGCCGATGTCCCGCCTCGTTCTCACCTTCGCCGCGCTCGCCGTGTTGACCCCGGCCATCGGTCACGCCAGTTCGCCGGACGCCTGGGCCGCGTTCCAGGCCGACGTTCGCGCCAAGTGTCTGGCCGCCGCGCAGGCCCAGGGCATGAAGACGCCGGAGGTGATTGTGCACCCGCTCGGCACCGAGGCCTATGGCGTCGCTGTGCTTCGTGAAGGCGCCGACAAGCGAATCTGCGTCTATGGCAAGCAATCGAAGAAGGTGGAGCTGACGCCGGCCACCTGAAGGCTCATCCGCGCGTTAGGACCGCCATGAAAGCTCTACCCAATATCCTGACCTCGCTGCGGCTGGTCCTGACGCTGTTCGTCTTCGTGGCCCTGGCCGCGGCCTCGGGCGCGATACCCTATGTCAGCGAGCGGCTGACTTCGGAAATGCAGTTTTCCCTGCAGCGCTGGGCCTTCTGGTCCTTCGTGATCGCCGCGGTGACCGACTTCTTCGACGGTTGGTTGGCGCGCAAGTTGGACGCCGTCACCGTCTGGGGCGCGATCCTCGACCCGATCGGCGACAAGGTGCTGGTCTGCGGCGCGATCCTTGGCCTGCTGGCGATGGGCGGCCAGCCGATGGTGGTGCTGCCGGCCGGCCTGATGCTGTTCCGGGAATTCACTGTCAGCGCCCTGCGCGAAGTGGGCGCGGGCCGCGGCGTGAAGCTGCCGGTCACCCTGCTCGCCAAGTGGAAGACCACGCTGCAGCTGACCGCCCTGGCGGCCGAGCTGCTGGTGGCGTCCTGGGGCGCGTTCAACCTGCCGGCCGACCCGGCGGTGCAGGAACCGGCGACCTTCATCGCCCATACGCTGATGTGGCTCGCCACCCTGGTGACGCTGATCACCGGCGCCCAGTACTGGGAACAGACCCGCAAGGCGCTCAGCGCGCAGGAAACGTAGGAGCTGTGGCTGCGTCCTTTTCCTCCCCTGCGTAGCGGGGGAGGAAAGAAGAACTCAGGCCGACGCCTTCTCGGCGACGCGGGCCTTCACGCGGTCCTGCCAGGCGGCGAGGTTCTTGTTGTCGGGGTCCAGGGCTTGCCCGACCGTGGCGCCGAACTGGATGAAGCAGAACAGCATGATGTCGGCCAGGGTGAAGCGCTCGCCGGCGATCCAGGTCTTGCCGGCCATCAGGCCGTCCAACCAGGCCAGCTTTTCCTTGGCGATTTCCTTCAGGTCGCTCGCGGCGTGCGGGATGGTGCGCATGCGGCTCTGGAACAGCGGCAGGCCCTCGGCGTAGCGGAAGCCGCTGGTCAGCGGTTCGCAGATGTTGAGGTCGAGGCGGCGCACCCACATGCGCGTCTCGGCGCGTTCTTCCGGCGTCGTGCCGATCAACGGCGGGGTCGGGTATTTTTCGTCCAGATATTCGCAGATGGCGGTGATCTCGGCGAGCACGGTCCCGTCGTCGAGTTCCAGGCAGGGCAGTTGGCCGGCCGGGTTCTTGGCGACATAGCCCGGCTGGCGGTTCTCGCCGCCGACCAGATCGACCTTCTGGGTCGGAAGCTCCACGCCCTTTTCGGCCAGGAACATGGTCACGACCGCCGGATTGGGGCCCACCGAAGAATAGAGTTTCATGCCGTCCTCCCAGGACTTCTGTTTGGGCGGCATATCGCCTGCTTTACGCAGCGGCGATCAAGTCGGTTTCTCGCAGGCTCACCATCAACGGCAGGCCGCCGCGCGGCCGGATCGCGACATCGGCCGTCGGGAACACCTCGTGATCGAGGACGGGCGCAAACTGGAACCTGGCCAGCCAGCAGCTGAGGATCAGCGCGGCCTCGGCCTGGGCGAACTGGGCGCCGATGCAGACCCGCGGACCCGCGCCGAATGGCAGGTACTGGAAGCGGTTACGGCCCGCCTTGGCCTGCGGGCTGAAGTTTTCTGGATTAAACAGGTCGGGCTCTTCCCATAGGCGGGTATGGCGGTGGAGCACCCAGGGCCAGATGCTGACCATGTCGCCCTTGCGGATGCGGTGGCCGCAGAGTTCGTCCTCGGCCAGCGCCACCCGGTCGATGCGCACGACGGGCGGATAGAGGCGCATCGCCTCTTCCAGCACCATCCGCAGATAGGGCAGGCGAGCGACCACCTCCTCGGGGCCGCCGCCGGCGGCGAACGCGGCACGGGCCTCGGCGGCGGCGCGGTCCTGCACCGCTTGGTCCTGGCTCATCAGGTAGAGGCTCCAGGCGAGCGCGTTGGCGGTGGTCTCGTGGCCGGCGATGTAGAAGGTCACGGCGTTGTCGAGCGCCAGCTTGGCCGCCGCGGCCGGGGACCTGCCCTCGCCGAACGCCTGCAGCAGCCGGGTCATGAAGTCGGGCGGCGGATCGGGGTCGGCCTGCCGCCGGGCGACGAACTCAGTCAGCCTGGCCAGGATGAATTTGCGGCCGATCTCGCCGCGGCGCGCGATGGGCGAGCGATCCAGCCAGGGCATGCCGATCAGGACGCCTAGCCGGTATTCCCCGACGGCGGCCAGCGCTGCGTGCATGTGCTCGGAGGCCTGCGCCGAGGTCAGGGAGGGCTCGTCGGAAAATAGCGCGCGGCTGATGACCTGCGCCGTGGTCCGGGTGGTCTCGGCGGCGACGTCGATCCGTCCCGGCGTCCAGCGATCGGCGGTGGCCTTCGCGGCCTCCACGAACAGCGGCATGAAGTGCGCCACGGCGCCGGGGGTGAAGACCGGGGCCATCAACCGGCGTTGCTCGCGCCAGGGTTCGCCGTCGCTGGTCAGCAGGCCCTCGCCGGTCAGGTTTCTGAGCATGCGCTTGACCAGCGGCGGTTTCGGATAGTTGGCGGCGTTGTCCAGCAGGACCCGGCCGATGGCCTCGGGATCGCTGATCAGATGCGTGCGCAGTGTGATCACCCTGCGAAACCAGTAATCACGTTCGAAGGCGAACTTCGGCCAGCCGACCAGAGCGTTCCGCGACATCTCGCCGAAGAACAGCCGCCAGATCGGCCGCAGGCGGTCCTCGCGCGCCGGCGCGGCCGGCCGGAAGCGGCTCTGGGCCTCGTTGGTCATGCCTGTCCCCTGGTCTCAACAAGGAAGGCTAGGCTTGGCGGCGCGCTCCGTCACACGACCTTTGATCACAGGGTCAGTGACGTGGGCTCACGACATCGGATTGGCGGGCGGCGAGGGCTCCGGCAGCGGGATGAACTCCTGGTCGTCGGCGTCGGGCAGCTTCATGCGCCCGGCCCGCCAGTCGGCCTTGGCCTGCTCCAGCCGCTCCTTGGTCGAGGCGACGAAGTTCCAGTCGATCAGGCGCGGGCCGATCGGCTCGCCGCCCAGCAGCATGACCACGGCGTCGGTGATCGCGGTGAACAGCACCGCCTGGCCGGGCAGGAAGACCATCATCTGGCCCTCGTGGTACTGATGGCCGTCCACCTCGACCACGCCCTTCGCCACATAGGCGGCGCGTTCGGGATACTCGGCCGGCAGATCGGCCCGGGCGCCGGCGTTCAGATGCCAGTGCACATAAAACATCGGCGAGTGGGTCTTCACTGGCGACTTGGCGCCAAAGGCCTCGCCGGCGATCAGGCGCGCCCACAGGCCGCCTTCCTCATAGGTCGGCAGCACGTCGGGGGCGTAGTGGTTGAACGAGGGGGCGATCTCCTCGTCCTCCACCGGCAGGGCGATCCAGGTCTGGATGCCGTCCATGCGCCCGCCATGTTCGCGCAGGGTCTCGAAGCGTTCGGAGTGGGTGATGCCGCGCCCGGCGGTCATCCAGTTCACCTCGCCCGGAAGGATGGGTTGGGTGACCCCGACCGAGTCCCGGTGGGTCATGGCGCCGTCGAACAGATAGGACAGGGTCGACAGCCCGATATGCGGGTGGGGCCGGACATCGACCTCCTTGCCGAACCCGGCCTGGAAGTCGGCAGGGCCCATGCGGTCGAAGAAGATGAAAGGCCCGATCATCCGCCGCTTGGCGTAGGGCAGGACGCGCCCGACCTCGAACCCGCCGAGGTCCTTGCGCCTTTGGTCGATGACAAGGTCGATCATTTTTCGCCTCCGCGCGTTTGCTCCCTGAAGGGCAGGGAGCAAATATGGAGGCTAGCCTTGCGCGCTCACATAGGGGCTGACAAGGCCGAGCGGCGCGGCGGTGGTGTGCTTCACCGAGCGGATCACGATGCGGCTCTCGATGTTGGAAACCAGGCCCAGCGACAGGATCTTTTCGCGCAGGAAATCGTCGAAGGCGTGCATGTCGCGGGTGACGACGCGCAGTTCGTAGTCGGCCGAGCCGGTCACGGTCGCGCACTGGACGACTTCGGGCAGCTTGGTGATCGCCGTTTCGAAGGCGTCGAGATTGTCCTTGGTCGGCAGGCTAAGCTTGACCGTGCAATAGACCTCGAAGCCGAGACCCAGCAGGTCGCGGTCCAGAATGGTCACCCGGCGTTGGATAATCCCGGAATCTTCGAGGCGCTTGATACGCCGCCAGCAGGGGCTGGAGGACAAACCGACCCGTTCAGCGATCTCGGCGACCGACAGTCCGGCGTCATGCTGGATAAGGTCCAGAATCTTGGCATCGACAGCGTCGAGGGCCTCGGACAATATTTCCTCCATCAAACGGCGCTTATGAGCGTCATTCTTGCCCCGAAATGCCCTTGGAGGGGCACGTCTTTGGCAAGCAATTCCATCGTGCTTATATGATCTTCTATAGCCATTAGGGAGCTAAAAAGGAAAGATATTGCTATGCGGCACGTGGATGTGACGCTCGACGACAAGTTCCTGCTCACGGAAGGTCGAGTCTTCATCACCGGGGTGCAGGCGCTGCTCCGGGTGATGATGGATCAGCACCGCCTTGATCAGGCGGCCGGCCTCAACACCGCTGGTTTTGTCTCGGGTTATCGTGGTTCCCCGCTCGGCGGCCTGGATCAACAGGCCCATCGCGCCGAGAAATTCCTTGAGCAGGCGCAGGTCGTCTTCAAGGAAGGCCTGAACGAAGACCTCGCGGCCACCGCCGTCTGGGGCAGCCAACAAGCCAACCTCTTCCCGGGCGCCAAGTTCGATGGCGTGACCGGCATGTGGTACGGTAAGGCCCCCGGCGTCGACCGAACGGGCGACGCCTTCAAGCACGCCAATTTTGCCGGGACCTGGGCCAAGGGCGGCGTCCTGGCCGTGGCCGGCGACGACCACAACTGCAAATCCTCCACCCTGCCGTCGCAGTCGGAATTCGCGTTCCAGGACTTCGAGATGCCGGTGCTGTCGCCGGCCGACGTGCAGGAGGTGCTGGACTACGGCCTGATGGGCATCGCCATGTCGCGGTTCTCCGGCCTCTGGGTCGGCCTGATCGCGCTGGCCGACACCATGGACAGCGGCGTGACTATCGATGTCTCCATCGATCGCCACCAGATCGTCGTCCCGACCAATTTCAATATTCCGGCCGGGGGCCTGGGCATCCGGCTCAAGGACCAGCCGCTCGACAAGGAACGGCGGCTCCGTAGCTTCAAGATCCCGGCCGCCCTGGCCTTCGCCCGCGCCAACAAGATCGACCGGGTGATGCTGGGCGCTGGCCGTCCGCGCCTCGGCATCGTCTGCCAGGGCCAGGCCTATAAGGACGTGATCGAAGCCCTGGCCGCCATGGGCATCTCGGCCAAGGAAGCCTCAGACCTCGGCGTCGCCATCTACAAGGTCGGCATGCCCTGGCCGCTGGAGCCGACCGGCCTGCGTTCGTTCGCCGCCGGCCTCGAGACCTTGATGGTCATCGAGCACAAGCGCCCGCTGATCGAGGTTCAGGCCCGCGCCGCCCTCTACGACTTGCCCGCTCACGCCCGGCCCAAGATCGTCGGCAAGACCGACGAGCAGGGCCATCCGCTGCTCTCGGAGCTGGGCTCGTTGTCGGTGGCCGAGGTGGCCTTGGCCATCGCCGACCGACTTCCCCCCGGCCCGCATATGGAGCGGGTCCATGACTATCTTTCCCGCGTCTCGGCCGCCTCCATGGCCGCCGTCACCCTGGCGGCCGAACAGCAGCGCAAGCCGTTCTTCTGCTCGGGCTGCCCGCACAACTCCTCGACCCGCCTGCCGGACGGCTCGCGCGCCCTGGCCGGGATCGGCTGCCACTACATGGCCAGCTTCTCCGATCCGCAGACCGACCTGAACAGCCACATGGGCGGTGAGGGGCTGAGCTGGGTGGGGGCCGCGCCCTTCACCACCGAACCGCATGTGTTCGTGAACCTGGGCGACGGCACCTACAACCACTCCGGTTCGCTGGCGATCCGGGCCTCGGTCGCGGCCGAGAGCCACGTCACCTACAAGCTGCTGTTCAACGACGCCGTCGCCATGACCGGCGGCCAGGCGGCCGAAAGCGGCTTCACGCCAGCCCAGATCACCCGCCAGCTCGCCTCCGAAGGCGTGGCCAAGACGGTGATCGTCGCCGACGACCCCAGCCGCTACGACGGCGTTCGTGATCTGGCGCCCGGCGTCGAAGTCAGGCCGCGTTCTGATCTGATCACCGTGCAGAAGGAACTGCGCGACACCCCCGGCACCACGGTCATGCTCTATGACCAGGTCTGCGCCACCGAGAAGCGCCGTCGCCGCAAGCGCGGCAAGATGGAGACCGCGACCAAGCGGGTGTTCATCAATCCGCTGGTCTGCGAGGGCTGCGGCGACTGCTCCAAGAAGTCGAACTGCGTCTCCATCGAGCCGCTGAACACTGAGTTCGGCCGCAAGCGGCGGATCAACCAGTCGAGCTGCAACACCGACTATTCCTGCCTCGACGGCTTCTGCCCGTCCTTCGTCACCATCGAAGGCGGCGAGAACGCCCACGCCAAGGCGATGCCGGCGTTGACCGCGGACTCCACCCCGCTGCCGACGTTCGAACCGCTGGTTGGCGTGCGCAACATCCTGTTCACCGGCATCGGCGGGACCGGCGTGACCACGGTCGCCTCGATCCTGGCCATGGCCGCCCATGTGGACGGCCGCGCCTCGTCGGTGGTGGACATGACGGGCCTGGCCCAAAAGGGCGGGGCGGTCTTCTCCCACGTCCGCATCGGCGAGACCGAGGACACCGTGGTCGGCGGCCGGGTGCCGGCGGCCTCGGCCCATGTGCTGATCGCCTGCGACATCCTCTCGGCGGCCGGCGCCGACGCCCTGGCGCTCTACGCCAAGGATCGCACCGTGGCGGTGGGCAACGAGGACTTCGCGCCCACGGCCGACTTCGTCACCGACCGCGACGTGCGCTTCGACGCCGGCTCGATGGCCCGCCGGATCAAGGCGGCCAGCAAGTCCTATGACGAATGCCCGGCGCACCACCTGGCCGAGATCAACTTCGGCGACGCGATCTACGCCAACATGATCATGGTCGGCTTCGCCTGGCAGAAGGGGCTGGTCCCGCTCTCCAGCCGCGCTGTCTATCGGGCCATCCGCCTGAACGGCGTCCAGGCCGAGGCCAATCTCCAGGCCTTCGAACTGGGTCGCAAGGTCGCGCACGATCCTTCGCAGCGTGGGCCGGCCGAGGCCGACGTGCCGACGCCCGAGACCATGCCGCTGGCCGAGCTGATCGCCCATCGCGGCCGCGAGCTCACCGCTTACCAGAACGCCGCCTACGCCCAGCGCTATCTGGACAAGGTGGCCAAGGTCGCCTCGGCCGAGGCGATCTTCGGGACCGAGACCCTGACCCGCGCGGTGGCGACCAACCTCTACAAGCTGATGGCCTACAAGGACGAGTACGAGGTCGCCCGCCTCTATACCGACGGCCGCTTCGCCGCCGAACGCAACGGAACCTTCAAGGGCGGCAAGACCAAGGTCTGGCTGGCCCCGCCGCTGCTCGCTCCCAAGGACGCCAACGGCAAGCCGAAGAAGATCGAGTTCGGCGGCTGGATGCTGGACGCCGCCTTCCCGATCATGGCCAAGATGAAGGGCCTGCGCGGCACCTCCCTCGACATCTTCGGCTACACCGAGGAGCGGAAGATGGAGCGTGGTCTGATCGCGCAGTACGAGGCCGGCCTCGACAAGGTGCTGGCCGGCCTGACCGCCGAGAACCTACCCTTGGCGACCAGGATCGCGGCGGTCCCGCAGGGGATCCGCGGCTTTGGCCACGTCAAGGACGCCTCGGTGAAGGTGGCCAAGGCCGACGAGGCCAAGCTCTGGAAGCAGTGGGAGACGGCGGCCTAGGGCCGCCGCAGACCATGCCTATTTGACCGCCGCCGTACGGATGGCGGCGGTCAGGCTGTCGCGCGCCGCGTTCAGTTCGGGCGTGTCGGCGGCCGGCCAGGCCGAATTGATGGCGATCACCAGCTTGTCTTGCGGGAAGGTGGTGATCGACTGGCCGAAGATGCCCAGCGCCTCATAGGACTTGGCCGTGGGGTTCACCCACCAGAAATAGCCATAGCCGCCGGCCTCGGGATGGGCCGGATCGACAGGGATGTGAGAGGCGGTGGCCTCCTTGGTCCAGCTCGCTGGGACCACCTGCTTGCCGCCCGCCTTGCCGCCGCCGAGGATGAACATGCCGATCCGGCCGTAGTCGCGCAGGGTCATCGACATGCAGCAGCCGCCGCGTTCGTGGCCGGCCACGTCCTCGACCCAGATGGCGTCCTGCTCCATGCCGAACGGCGCCCAGATCTTCTCCGACAGGTATTGCGCCAGCGGCTTGCGCACGGCGTTGGAGACCAGCACCCCGACCAGGTCGGTCTCGCCGGTCGAGTAGTTGAACTTGGTTCCCGGCGTCACGTCGCGCGGCAGCCGGCGCATGTAGCTGACCACCGGATTGACCCCCGGCTCGATCACCGACAGCCCGACCTTGGCGACGTCGGAATTGAGGTCGGTATAGTCCTCGTTCCACTTCACGCCGGAGGTCATGGTGATCAACTGGCCGACCGTCACGCCGTCATACCCGCCGCCCTTGAGTTCGGGGATGTAGGTGGTCACCGGATCGTTCAGGCTCTTGATGTAGCCGTCCTGGATCGCCGCGCCGACCAGGGTCGAGGTCATCGACTTGGCCACCGAGAACGAGGTCCAGCGGTCGTTTGGCCCGCGCTCCAGGCCATAACGCTCCAGGATGACCTTGCCGTCCTTGATGACCAGCAGACCCGAGACCCGATAGGCGGCCATATAGGCCTCCACGCTCATCTCCTTGCCGCCGATGCTCACCTTCAGATCGATGGTTTTGCCGGCGGGCAGGGGGAAGACCTTGGCGCCGCGCGCCACGACCTTGTGCGCGGCCAGCTTCTCCATGGCCTTGTAGCCGTCCTTCTGCTGGTCCGGCGACCACATCAGGACCGAAGCGCCGATCGGTGGCGGGGTTTCCTGCGCCAAGGTTGCGGCTGGCAGCAGCGCCGCGGTCATGGCCGCCATCGCCAGTTTCATCTTCAGCATCATGGTCGCTTCCCGCCCTGGTTGTTGCAGTCAAGCTAGAGGGGCGTTGGCGGTTTGCATACCGACGGCGTTCGGCTACGCCAGGAGACATGGCGGATTTCGATTTCGACGCGGTGGTGGTGGGGGCCGGGGCTGTCGGCCTGGCCTGCGGGTATGCGCTGTCCAAGCGCGGGCTGGTCGTGGCGGTGCTGGAGGCTGGACCGATCATCGGAGAGGGCGTTTCGGCGCGGAACTCCGAGGTGATCCATGGCGGGCTCTACTATCCGACCGGTTCGCTGAAGGCGCGGCTCTGCGTGACAGGGCGGCGCGCGCTCTACGCGTTCCTCGACAGCCATAAGGTCGCCTACGACCGCTGCGGCAAGCTGGTGGTGGCGACCAACGCCGAGGAGGTCGGCCGCCTCGACGGGATTCTCGAGCAGGCCCAGACCAACGACGTTGAGGGTATGGCGCGGCTCTCCAAGGCTCAGGCCCTGGCCATGGAGCCGGAGCTCGCCTGTGAAGGCGCGCTGATCTCGCCGCAGAGCGGGGTGTTCGACAGCCACGGCTACATGCTGGCCCTGCAGGGCGAGATCGAGGCCGCCGGCGGCGCGGTGGTGACCGCAACGCCCTTTGAAGGCGCGACGCCGTTGGACGGCGGCGGCTTTTCAATTCGCGCCGGCGGCGCGGAGCCGACGACGCTGACCGCCCGCATCCTGGTGACGGCGCCGGGTCTGTCGGCCCAGGCGGTCGCCGCGGAAATCGAAGGCTTCCCGAAGGAGACCATCCCGCCAGTGCACTACGGCAAGGGTGTCTATTTCCGCCTCAGCGGTAAGGCGCCGTTCGCGCGGTTGATCTATCCGCCGCCGATCCCAGGCGCGCTGGGCACCCACTATCGCCGCGATCTCGGCGGGCAGGCGGTGTTCGGGCCCGACCTGCAGTTCGTGGACGAGATCGACTACAGCGTCGATCCGGCGCGGGCCGGCGAGTTCTACCGCTATATCCGCAAGTTCTGGCCGGGCCTGCCGGATGGCGCGCTGGCGCCTGACTACGCCGGCATCCGGCCCAAGCTGCATGGACCGGGCGAGCCGCAGCCGGATTTCCGGATCGACGGGCCGCAGGCGCATGGGATGGCGGGCCTCGTCACCCTGTTCGGGATCGAGAGCCCCGGCCTGACCTCCTCGCTGGCGATCGGCGAAGAGGTGGCGGGGCGGCTGGGGCTTTAGCTATCGCTCGTCATCCTCCGGTCAGCCGCAGGCTGATCCGGGGGGCCCAAGCTGAGTTGCAGAACACGATAGGCCGTCCCCCGGACCGCCTTTCAGGCGACCGGAGGATGACGATGGTGGTGGTTACCCCTTCGGCGTGATCTTCAGCACGCGGCCCTTTTCGTTGTCCGTCGCCACGTAGAGCGCGCCATCGGGGCCGACGATGACGTCGCGGATGCGTTCGTTCTGGTCGGTCAGCAGGCGCTCCTCGCCGACCACCTTGCCGTTCTTCAGCACCAGTCGAGCCAGGTGCTTCTGGGCCAGCGAGCCCACGAAGACGCTGTCCTTCCAGGCTGGGAACAGGCTTGCGCCATAGAAGGCCATGCCCGAGGGGCCAATCACCGGGTCCCAGTAATAGACCGGCTGTTCCAGGCCCGCCTTGGCGGTGATCCCCTCGCCGATCGGCTTGCCGGAATACTCGATGCCGTAGGTGATGGTCGGCCAGCCGTAGTTCTTGCCCTTTTGCGGCTGGTTCAGCTCATCGCCGCCCCGCGCGCCGTGTTCGACCTCCCACAGCTTGCCGGTCTTGGGATCGATGGCGGCGGCCTGGATGTTGCGGTGGCCGTAGGACCAGATCTCAGGCTTCACGCCGGCCTTGCCGACGAAGGGGTTGTCCTTGGGGACCGAGCCGTCGGTGTTGATGCGGACCACCTTGCCCAACGTGCCGTCCAGTTGCTGGGCCTGGACGCGGCCGGGCAGGATCGAGCGCTCGCCGGTGGTGATGAACAGCGTGCCGTCCCGGGCGAACACCAGCCGCCCGCCATAGTGCAGGGTGGAGGCGAGCGACGGCGCCTGGTGGAAGATCACCTGGACGTTCTCGACCTTGCCGTCCGTCAGCTTCCCGCGAGCCGTGGCGGTGTTGTTGGTCCCGTCGGCCTGGGGCTCGGAATAGCTCCAGTAGATCAGGCCGGTCTGCGCGAATTTCGGATCGATCGCGAGGCCCAGCAGCCCGCCCTGGCCGCGGCCGTCCACGGCCGGCAGGCCGGCGACCGGCTCCGACAGCTTGCCGTCGGTTCCGAGGATGCGGAGCTGGCCGGTCGGCCGCTCGGTGATCAAGAGGCGCCCGTCAGGCAGGAAGGCCAGGCCCCAGGGCTTGTTCAGCCCCTCGGCGATCGTCTGGACCTGATAGGCGACGTTGGAGGCCGCGGCCGGCGCGCGGGTCTGGCCGGCTACCGCGGGCTTCTGGTCCGGGGCGTTGGCGGCCTTGGTCTCGACAGGCGAGCGCGACGATGCGGCCGGGGTCTCGGCTTGACCTTCGGCGCCCCCGCAGGCTGCGACCAGGGCTGCTAGGGCGGTGGTGAGCAAGAGGCGGCGCATCGGTGTCTCCGGTGGTGAAGCTTCAGGTGCAGGTAGGGCCGAACGGTCTCGATAACCAGTGTTCGAGGTTTGTCGCGACCGCAAGGCGGCGTCAGGTTTTCGGCGTGATCCTCAAGACCCGCCCCTTGGGGCTGTCGGTGGCCACATAGAGCGCGCCGTCCGGCCCGACGACCACGTCGCGGATGCGCTCGTTCAGCTCGGCGCGGATCTGACCGACGAAGGCCTGCTTGTAGGCGCGGCGAGGGTGGCGGCCGCGATGAGCAAGAGGCGTCGCATGTGAAGGTCTCCGGGGTCGAGCGGGTTCAGCCGGCCACGGCGACGATCGCCTCGTTCGGAGAGGCGCCTTCGAGGTGGATGAGCGACCACACGGCGAAGAAGAGCAACGGCCAGCGAACGCTATTCTGCGCTGTGAAGGCCGCTGCTGCGGAATCGGGGTCAAGAACCCGGCGGACGGCGGCGACCTGGCCGATCCGGCGGCCGATTTCGGCGGCGCGGGGCGCGATCCAGGCGTCGACCGGGACCGTGAAGCCCTGCTTGCGCGCCCAGGGCTCGGCGGCGGGGCAGGCGCGCTCCAGCCATTTGCGCAGCAGCCACTTCCCATAGCGTCCGCGCACCTTGAAGCGGTCGGGCAGGGGGAAGGCGAAGTCGGCGACCTGGGCGTCGAGGAACGGGGTGCGGCCTTCCAGCCCGTGCGCCATCAGGCAGCGGTCGAGCTTGGTCAGCAGATCGTTCGGCAGCCAGGTGGCGATGTCGGCCCATTGGGCCTGCTGCAGCCGGGTCAGGCCGGCCGGCGCCTTGGCCTGCTGGCGCCAGCGCTCGACGACGGCCGCGTCGGGCGTGCGCGGTTCGGCCGCCCGACCGCCCAGCCAGGCGGGGCGCAGAGCCCGGCGATAGCGGCCATAGCCGCCGAACAGCTCGTCTCCGCCCTCGCCGGTCAGCACGACGGTCAGGGTTCCCTTGGCGGCCTCGGCCAGCTTGTAGGTCGGCAGGGTCGCGTAGTCGGCGGTCGGGTCGTCCATCGCCCAGGCGACCTGCGGCAGGATCCGCCAGAAGTCTTCCTCGTCGAAGCGGGTCTCGCGCCAGTCGAGGTTCAGCGCCGTGGCCACCCGCTCGGCCTGGCCGCGTTCGTCACGCGCGCCGGGCGCGTCGAACCCGCAGGTGAAGGCCGTGACCGGCCGCGCGTTCAGCCGCGACATCAGGGTGGCGATGGTCGCCGAGTCGATTCCGCCCGACAGGAACAGGCCATAGGGCACGTCGGAGCGTTGGTGGACCTTGACGCTGTCCTCCAGCACCGCGTCCAGCCGCGAGAGCAGGGCCGCTTCGTCGCCGCCGCGCGCGGTCCTGGCCGGAACCGCCGGCCTGACGCCGTGCGGGATCAGCTTACCGTCCACCACCTCGACGATTTCGCCAGGCTCCAGGCGGCGCAGGCCCGCAAAGATCGTCTCGTCGGTCAGGGTGTAGTTGAAGGCCAGCAGTTCGCGGGCGCGGTCCTCCGACAGCTCCGGCGCGAGCAAGCCGGCGGCCAGGAAGGCGCGGGGCTCGGACGCGAAGGCTACCGTGCCCTCATGTTCCAGCACATAGAGCGGCTTGATGCCGAACGGGTCGCGCGCCAGCCAGGTCCGCCCGTCCGCGCCGATCAGGCAGAAGGCGTACATGCCGCGCAGGCGCTGGAAGGCGGCTGGTCCCTCCTGGGCGTAGATGTGCAGCAGCGGTTCGAAGTCCGAGCCGGTGGCCAGCTGGCCCTTCAGGCCGAACTCCTCGGCCAGTTCGAGATAGTTGTAGATCTCACCATTGCCGATGACCGTGCAGCCGGCGCCGTGCAGGGGCTGCCAGCCGCCCTCCAGGTCGATGATCGACAGCCGCGCGTGGGCCAGCGAGCGGCCGGGCGCGTCCTCGACGAAGACCCCGTTCGGCCCGCGATGGGTCAGGGCCTCGATCATGGGCCGGGCCGAGCCGCCCGGGCCGATCAGGCCGGCTATGCCGCACATCACTGCGCTCCGAAGTCGGCGAACAGCTCGCGCCACTGGGCGACCACGGCGGTGGGGGAGAACTCGGCCTCCACCCGCTGGGCGCCCTGTTGCACCAGGCGGGCGCGCAATATCGGGTCGGCGATCAGCCGATTGACCCCTTCGGCCAGGGCCTGCGCGTCGTCGATCGGGACCAGAAGGCCGTCCTCGTTGTCGCGAATCAGGGCCGACGGTCCCTGGCTGGCGGCGGCGATAACCGGCAGTCCGTGGGCCCAGGATTGGATGACCACATTGCCCAGCGGCTCGTATCGCGATGGAAAAACGCAGATGTCGGCGGCCCGGTAGAGCGCCGAGGGGTCGGTTCGCCAGCCCAAGAATCGCACGCGCTCGCTCACGCCCAGCACATGAGCCATGGCGCGCAGCTTGGCCTCCAGCCCGCCGACCCCGGCGATCCACAGGTGGGCGTCGGGGATCTTGGCGAGCGCGGTCAGCGAAACGTCATGGGCTTTCGAATCATGCAGGCGGCCCATGGCCAGCAGCAGCGGCACGCCTTCCGGCGTGTTCAGGCTGGCCCGGTCCGTCGGCGCGGCGTCGACGGGCGCGGCGGCGAAATTGGGGATGTGGCGCACCTTGCCGGCCGGCCAGCCCTGGCTCACCACCCAGTCGGCGATGTCCTCGGTGTTGGCGACCAGATGGTCGAAACCCTTGTAGTATTTGAGGTTGTAGTAGCCGCCGAGCCGTCCGACCCGCGCCCAGGGGCCGCTTGGCGTGTGGCGCGCGGCCCGGTTCATCCAGGCCAGGGCCAGCTTCACGTCATGCTTCTGGGCGAGCCCTTTCAGCTTTGGCTTGGTGAGAATGTCGAGCGGCCCGCCGAATCGGAAGACCCCCGACGGCACGCCGATGCGGGCCAGGGCGGCCTCGCGATTGGCGTTCGTGCGGATCGCGGCGACCTGCTTGACCCCGTCGTCGGCAAGGGCCGCGACCAGATCGAGGAAGTAGGTTTCCGCTCCGCCTTCGCCGGCAGTTCCGAGGAGATGGAGGACGCTCATGCGAGGCAGAACCTAGCCGGGCTTTGCGCCGCACCCAAGCCGCTTGAAGATCAGAAAAAGCCCCCCTATAAACCGCGCCTCGCCGAAAGGTCCGGCGGCTGGGTAGCTCAGATGGTTAGAGCGGTGGATTCATAACCCACAGGTCGGCGGTTCGATCCCGCCCCCAGCCACCAATGTTTTCAATGACTTAGTGATTCTTTCCAACGCCTGTTTGGCGAATGGGGCACACATGGGGCACAAGAGGTAGGGCATATTCTCGTTGTCATGCCCCCGTGGTGAGCACGATTGAGGCGAGATTTGCCCCAAAGCGGACTGAAAATATTCGGTCAGAATGGGCGCGCAGACCGGAAATTCGAGGTCCTGCCGTCCGAATCATCGCCAGAGCTCACCGCATCAGAGCGCGTGCGTGACTAGAGTGGCGCCTATCAGCGAGGCGGATGCTGAAACGACCTGAATAGGCGTGCTCAACGCCGGTGCGGTTTGAGGCGCCAGTTTATCGGCGGTTACCGTCCTTGTGGCCGCGCAAAAAGCGATGGCCCTCCGGGGCTCGTCGGCGCTCAAATAGGCCTTTCGACCTTGGCGGCGATCTAGAACACGCCGGCGCGTTGGCCGATGAACGCGATCGCGATGACGATGAGGACGACCTGAATGATCCAATTCAGTGGCGACGGGATCGGCATCTTCTGCACGGCGAACAAGGCAAGCGCCAAGAGCACGACGACGACGAGGATGAGGATCAGAATGGACATAAGAGCCAAACCTCCACCGTAGGGGAAGGTTCCATCCCGCTAGGCTATGGCGTGTCACATCGACACTAGGATTTGGCTCGTCCGGCTCAACTGCAGCTATGATCGCCGGGAGGGCAGCGACGGACGAGAAGAATATTGGAGAGCCGCCCAGCTCAGCGCGCCGCCTTGGGTCTCTGGATTTCGAACCTGGATGGGAGCCCGTTCCGCGTCAGAAATCGAACGCGATCTGATTGCTGCTTGGCCGCGGCCGTGGCCGACGGCGCGTCGGTTGGGCCGCGCGGCATGTCGTTGACCTGAAGCGTTTGGTGGCGGCCCGCACTGACCCGCATCTTCAAGACCCATCGGGTAAGGACCCAGGGGGCTGAACGAACGACCAGCGTCCCTCCGGCGGATGCAGACGCTATAGGCCGGCGGCGGTGTCGCAAACGAGTTGGATCGGCGCGCTGACCTCGATGACGGGCGTCTCCCAGGGATGGGCCAAGACCAGCGCGTCGATCACCTTGGCGAACTCAGGGTCGGAAACGGCGGCGTCGACATAGGTCGAGATGATGGCCGTGGGCGACAGCGTGCGCTCGCCAGGCTGGCCCGATGTCGGGTTGGCGCGCTCAGTCGAGGTGAACCCCTCCAAGCCGAAGGAGACCTCGAAGACGCCCCTATACAGGTCGAAATCGCCCAACTGATCGGACGCGCGAATGACCGCCAGGATCGCGGCCGCGGCGTCGTCGCGCTCGATGGCTTCCAGGTCGCCTCCCGCCAGCCGCTTCAGGGTTTCGGCCGAGATCGGGCAGTGGATCGTGACTTTTCTTGCGCTGCGAAGGGCGATGGCTCCGGTCATTCGGCTCAACGTACGAAGGGGAAGGTCAGGGTCAGGATGGCCACGACGCTCATCACCACGCCGAGGACGATCGCCCATTTGAAGGTGAACTTCTGATGGTCGGCCAGTTCGACCTCGGCCAGGGTCACCAGCAGGTAGGTGGACGGCACCAGCGGGCTGAGCAGGTGGAACGGCTGGCCCATCAACGAGGCGCGGGCGATCTCCACCGGCGTGATCCCGTAGTGCCCGGCGGCCTCGGCCAGGATCGGCAGGACGCCGAAGTAGAAGGCGTCGTTGGAGATGAAGAAGGTGAAGGGCAGGCTGAGCGCGGCGGTGATCGGCGCCATGTAGGGGCCCATGGCCGGCGGGATGATCGCCACCACGCTGCGGGACATGGCGTCGACCATGCCGGTGCCGCCCAGGATGCCGGTGAAGATGCCGGCCGCGAAGATCAGCGAGACCACGGCCAGGACGTTGCCGGCGTGGGCGGCGATCCGCGTCTTCTGATCGGCGATGTTCGGGTAGTTCACGATCATGGCGATGGCGAAGGCCAGCATCATCAGGATCGGCAGCGGCAGGATCCCGACCACCAGCAGCACCAGCAGCGCGGCGGTGAGCGCGGCGTTGAACCAGATGAGGTGTTCGCGGCGCGCCTCGACGTTCTGGGAGACGCAGACCTCGATGAACTCCTCGACCGAGGTGTCGACGACGATGTCGCCGATCCGGGCCCGCTCGCTGCGGCCGAACATGTAGGCCAGGCCGACCAGGAACAGCAGCCCGCCGATCATGGCCGGGATCAGCGGCACGAAGACGTCGGAGGGATCGACGCCCAGCGCACTGGCGGCGCGGGCGGTCGGGCCGCCCCACGGGGTGATGTTCATGACACCGCTGGTCAGCATCAGCAGGCAGACCAGTTTCAGGCGGCTCATGCCCATGCACTTGTAGAGCGGCAGCAGGGCCGCGGTGGTGATGACGTAGGTGGTCGATCCGTCGCCATCCAGCGAGACCAGGGCGGCCAGCAGAACGGTCCCGATCGAGATGCGGACTGGATCGGCGTGCACCAGGCGCACCAGGCGCCGGACGATCGGATCGAACAGCCCGCTGTCGTTCATGATCCCGAAGAACAGGATGGCGAACATCAGCATGACGCCGGTCGGAGCCAGCTTGCCGATCCCTTCCAGCATCATCGGACCCAGGCCCGACACCTCGCCGGCGAACAGGCCGAAGATCACCGGGATGACGATCAGCGCGACCAGCGGCGTCATCCGCTTGGTCATGATCAGGACCATGAAGCTGGCCACCATCGCAAAGCCGAGGAACGTGATCATGCAGCGGTCAATCCGACGGTCGAATGGGAGCAGTCGCCTCGGCGTTCAATCGGTGGGGCGATCGGCGCGGGCGCCCGCGCCTGGGCGGGCTTGAGCAGAACCATAGGGCCGCAACCTTTCACGGAACTGTCGCGGCTGGGCGCTCATGAGGCGGCGAGGACGCCCGACTCCGGGACGCCCTGGAGCGTCACCGTCACCAGCAGACCGGAGGCGAAGTTCCGGGAGTCCTCCATGGCGACGCGAGCCTCCAATCGTCGCGCCAGGGTCTGGACGATCGCCAGGCCCAGCCCCGTCCCGGGCTGGGCCCCGTCGCGGGTCAGCCGGGCGAAACGCTCGAAGACCTCCGCCCGCTGGTCGTCTGGAACGCCGGGGCCGTCGTCCTCGACCTCCAGGATCGGCCTGCCGTCGGCATGGCGCACGCGGACCACGACCCGGCCGCCGGGGCGATTGTAGCCGACCGCGTTGTCGACCAGGTTGGCGAGGACTTCGCCCAGCAGGAACGGCTCGGCCAGCGCCAGGATCTGGCCGTGGGCCTCGTCCTCGAAGCTGATGTCGACATCCGCGGCCACCGCCTGGGGAGCTCGTTCGCCGGTGATCTCGGCCGCCAGACGGGCCAGATCGACGGGCGTGCAGATCAGACCTTGGCCCTGTTCCTCCGCCCGCGCCAATAAGAGCAACTGGGCGAGCAGGCGTTCGAGACGGCTGGCGGCGGCGTCCACCTCGTCCAGCGCCGCACGGGCCTCGGCCGGCGTGGGCGATCCATGGCGCGCCAGGGCCAGGTGGGTGCGCAGGGCGGCCAAGGGCGTGCGCATCTGGTGCGAGGCGTCGGAGGTGAAGCGCCGCATGCCGGCGGTGGAGTTCTCCAGCTGGTGGAGCAGGGCGTTGAAGGCCCCGACGAACGGCCTGATCTCGCGCGGGGTTCGTTCGATGGACAAGGGCGACAGGTCGACCGGCCCCGACAGCCAGCGTCCCTCGACCTCGCGCCGCAACTGGTCGAGCGGCCGGAGCCCCCAGGCCACGGCGGGCGGCACCAGGAAGGCCGCCCCCACCACCAGCAGGCCGACCAGGGCGGCGAGTACGGCGGCCAGCCGAAGTTGCAGCTTGTTGCGGGCCTTCATGGTCTCGGCGACCTGGACCACGACCGGCTCGGCCACCCGGGGAATACGCTTGGCGACCGCGGCGACGCGTACGGTCATGCCGCGGAACTTGGCGTTCCGGACCTGGGGTTCGCCGAGCACCAGGGCGGAGGTCTCGGGGACGGGAAGGTCGCGGTAGCCGCTCAGCAGGACGTCGCCGTGGCGGACGCTGTAATAGACGTTGTCGCGCTCGGAATCCTCGAGCATCCCGAACGCCGCCGGCGGGAGGTCCAGGGTGATTTCGCCATCCTCGATCGCCAGGGTTTCGGCGATGGCGGTCAGGGAGCCGAGCAGCACGCGGTCGCTGGTTTTCTGGGTCAGGCTGTGGATCAGCACGCCGCTGCCGACGGCCAGCAGCACGGCCAGCAGGACCAGCGGGCCGACGATGACGGTCAGGAGACGTGCGAGCAGCGAAGGGGCTTCGCCAGCGACGTCCTGCGTCACGAACAGTCGATCATATAGCCGACTCCGCGGATCGTGCGGATCAGCGGACCGGTGGCTTCCAGCTTCTTGCGCAGGCGGCCGACATAGACCTCCAGCGCGTTCGGGCCGACCGGATCGTCATAGCCGAACACCTCGTTCTCGAGCCGCTCGCGGGTGACCACCTTGCCGGCGCGGGTGGCCAGGCCTTCCAGCACGGCCCATTCGCGGCGACGCAGATCGAGCGCTCGCCCGTCGAGGTGGGCGACGCCGGCCGAGCGATCCACGCTGAGCGCGCCGAGCGTCAAAGTAGGGGCCGGATCGCCTGATCCGCGCCGCATCAAGGCCCGGACCCGCGCCGACAGTTCGATGGGGTCAAAGGGTTTCAACACGTAGTCGTCGGCGCCGAGGTCCAGGCCGGTCACGCGGTCCTGCACGGTGTCGCGGGCGGTCAGCATCAGGATTGGGGTCTTGGAGCCGCGGGCGCGAATCTTCTTCAGCACCTCGAAGCCGCTCAGGCCCGGCAGGGTCACATCGAGGACGATGGTGTTGTAGGGCTCGCTCGCCTCGATATCGAGCGCGGCCTCGCCCTCGACGACATGGTCGACGGCGTAGCCGTCCTTCTTGAACGTCGCGATCACCCCACGGGCGAGGGCCGCATCGTCCTCGACCACCAGAATACGCAACGTTCCCTCCGATTTTTCTCTATCTTGTTCGTTGCGCGCATCTTTCGCCAATCGGGGGGCGTCGCGCAATCGTCCTGGGGGGAGAAGAGGCATGTTGCTGTCTCGCAGAGGCCTGGTCGCGGCCGCCGGCCTGTTGGCGCCGCAGCTCCCGGCGACCCGCGCGGAGGCCAAGCCCCCGGCCGGCTATCCCCGTTCGTACAAGAACCTGATCGCCGCGGCGGAGAAGGAAGGCCGACTGGTCGTCTACGCCAACACCGACACCGCCAGCATGGCCGGGACCCTGAACGACTTCCGCCTGGCCTATCCCCGCATCCGGGTGCGCTATGAGGAGCTGAGCGCCTCGGATCTCTATCGCCGTTTCATCGCCGAGAACGCCAAGGGCCCCGCATCGGCCGACCTCGTCTGGAGCTCGGCGATGGACCTGCAGGCCAAGCTGATCAACGACGGCTACGCCCAGGCCTACGGCTCACCGGAAAAGCCGAACCTGCCGTCTTGGGCGGTGTGGAAGAACGAGGGCTGGGGCGTGACCGCCGAGCCTATCGTGTTCGCCTACAACAAGGCGCTGATGGCGGCCAAGGACGTCCCCGGCAGCCACGAGGCGTTTGAGCGTCTTCTGCGCACCAAGCCCAAGGCCTATCGCGGCAAGGTGGCGACCTACGATCCGGCCAAGAGCGGCGTCGGGTTCCTCTACTTGTCGCAGGACCTGCGGGTCAGCCGCGACACCTGGAAACTCATCCGCGCGCTCGGCGCGGTGGAGCCCAGGCTCTATGACTCGACCCTGGCGATGATCGATAAGCTGGCGGCCGGCGAACACCTGATCTCATACAACGTCATCGGTTCGTATGTGTTGGAGCGGGCCAAGCGCGATCCGTCGATCGGGATCGTGTTCCCGGCCGACTACACCCAGGTGATGTCGCGGATCGCGTTCATCTCGAAGGAAGCGCGCAATCCCAATGCCGCGCGATTGTTCCTCGATCATCTGCTGTCGCGGCGCGGCCAGCAGCAGCTGGCGGCCCGCAGCATGGGGCCGGTGCGCATCGACATGCCCAACTCCGGGGTCCCGGCGCCGCGGCCCGATCAGATCCAGGCCATTCCGGTGGGACCTGGCCTACTGGCCAATCTCGACCAGATCAAGCGCGCCCGGTTCTTGCGTGACTGGAACAAGGCGCTGGGCCGAGACGGCTAAACTCGGCGGATGATCGGCAGGGTCACGCTGGAGGCTCGCGCCGCATCGACGAAGACCTTGTTCGTGGCCACCCGGCTCTTTGTCCACTTACCCTCGGGATCGCCGGTGTTCGGGTTGAGGTCGAAGTGCGGGAAATTGCTGGAGGAGATGTCCAGCCGGATCCGGTGGCCGCGCTTGAAGAGGTTCGAGGTCGGGAAGGCGGCGATCTTGATCTTGTAGGCCTTGCCCGGGGTCATCAGGCTGGGAGCTTCCCAGGAGTCGCGATAGCGACAGCGCAGGATGCCGTCCGTCAGGTTCATGGCGAACCCTTCGGGATAGTCCTCGTTCGGCGGATAGACGTCGATCAGCTTGATCGTGAAGTCGGTGTCGGGGCAGTCCGAGGCGATCCACAGGTCGGCTTCTATCGGGCCGGTGATCTCCATGTCGTCGTCCAGCGCCGGGGTCTGGAAGACCAGCACGTCAGGCCGTTCCGCCAGCGGCCGATAGGGCGCGCGCGATCCGAAGAAGTCGGGGCCTTCGCGTTGATCGAAAGCGCCGCCGACCATGACCGGTTTGCCCGAAGTCACCGTGCCGCCGATGGTCGGGACGGGATGCTTGGGGTCGTACTTGAAGGCCCGGGCCTTCGCGCCCTTGGCGGGGGCGGCCTCCGAGAGGGTCCCGTCGCCGTGCAGGTGGAACATCGCGTTGCGGGCGGCGGGCAGGGGCCAGTCGGCCTCGGCGCGCCACTGGCCGCCATGATCCATACGGCCCTCGGCGTTCTTGGCGCCGGATCCGCCGCCCATGACGAAGATGCGAACCTTCGGTTCCTTGTCGACGCCGTTGGCCTCACCCTTCAGGTAGCGGTCGAACCAGCGCTTGCGCATGGTGGTCAGGTCGGGTGCGAGATTGCCGAACAGGGTCGAGCCCGGCCCGAAATCGACGTCGCCGGCGAAGGTCTTGTTGTTGTCACCGTGAGTCCAGGGGCCGAGGATCAACCGCACCGGACCGCGTTTGGCCTTCGACAGGGCGATGTAGTTGTCGGTGGCGGTGCGCGGATAGGGGTCGAACCAGGACGACATCCAGGTCATCGGCGCGTCGCTGAACTGGTCGTAGAAACCTTCGGCGTAGATGCCGAGCTGCTTCCAGAAGCCGTTGAAGTCGCCGGCTTCCCACTGATCAAAGACATAGTCCTCGTACTCGGGAACCAGGCTGAGCGGGGAGTGGCCGCGCGACCAGGGCATGCGGGCGAACCAGTCGCGGATGTCGACGGCCTTCAGCGCGGCGGTCTTGGCCGGATCATCGCGGATCTCCGGGGCCTCGAAGGCGGCGTTGTAGGCCCAGGTGGCCTGCTTCAGCTCGAAGGCGCCGCCCTGGCGAATGCCGCCCTGATAGGCGTTGGAGAAACCGCCGGAGTCGATGAACAGCGCCGAGACGCCGGGCGCGTTGGCGCTGGCCAGGGCGCCGACCGTGTGGGCGCCGTAGGACAGGCCCTGGGCGCCGATCTTGCCGTTGCACCAGGGCTGGGCGATGAGCCAGGCGCAGCAGTCGTAGCCGTCGGCGCCGTCGCTCAGATACTTGACGTACTCGCCTTCCGATCCGCCGCGGCCGCGGCAGTCCTGGTGAACCACCACATAGCCGTGGCTGGCCAACATGTTGGCGATGGCGGCGCTGGCGTGACGAACACCGTCCTGCGACTTGCCGTAGGGGGTGCGCTCCAGGATGACCGGGAAGCGACCGGCCGCCGGTTCGGCGCCGTGGGCGGGCAGGTAGATGTCGGTGGCCAGCCGCACGCCGTCGCGCATGACCACCATCACGTTGCGGCGGACGACGACGTCGAACTGGCCCTTGTCCACGGCCGCCGCGGCGGCCGAGGGCAGGGCGAGGAACGCCGCCAGTTGCAGGAACCGGACGCCCAGGTCGCGGCGATTGATCGGGCCACCCATGACGTCCGGCATGACGGCTTGCTCCTTAGAACTTGGTCGAGACGCGGAAGTACAGATACCGGCCGCGAATGTCGTAGGTGTAGATGTCGAAGTTGATCGGGTTGTTCGCTGCCGAGGCTGGCGGTTGCTGATCAAAGACGTTGTCCATGCCCAGGGTGAAGTTGGTGTCGATGTCGGGCATCGTGTAGCCGACCTGGGCGTCGTGATAGTAGATCGCCTTGACCGTGCCGCCGTTGACCGCGTTGTTCGGGATGTCCTTGGTCGACCCGATGTAGCGGGTCTTCCAGCCGGCGTCGAAGTCGCCGTTGGTGTAGCGGATCGAGGCTTGGCCCTTCCAGCGCGGGAAGGTCGAGCGCGGCAGGTCCGACTTGCCGGTGCGGTCGTCGACGACGATAGAGCCGTCGGGCTGCGGCACCGAGGTGCGGTACTTGTCGAGATAGGAGACGTCCAGGGTTCCCTGGAAGTTGCCCCAATCGGTGGAGATCCCGTAGCGGGCGACCGCGTCGACGCCGGCGACTTCGATGCTGGAGAGGTTCACCACGGCCTGGGTCAGGCGCGAGACCTCGCCCGTCGATTCCCGCTGGACCAGATTGCAGAAGGTCAGGGTGTTGGCGCAGGCGGCCAGCACCTGGGTCGCCGACTGTGAGGCGATAGCGTCATCGACCTTGATCTGGAACCAGTCGACGGTCAGCGAGAAGCGCGGAATGGCCGACGGGGTCAGGACCACGCCGAAGCTGTAGGTCTCGGCGGTTTCGGGCTCCAGCTCCTTGTTGCCGGAGGTGACGCCGGCGATCAGGCCGCCGTTGAACTGCGACTGGTTGTAGGTGGTCGGCACGCCGGCGCAGCCGGGCTTGCCCGCGCCGCCGCCGTTGCAGGGATCGACGGCCGGGAAGTTCTGGCCGCGCGAGCTCTGGTACAGTTCCAGGATCGACGGCGCCCGGAAGCCCTGGGAATAGGTGCCGCGGAACAGCACCTCCTCGATCGGGCGATAGGACAGGCCAAGCTTGCTGGTCGCCTTCCCACCGACGGTCGAATAGTGCGAGTAGCGAACCGCCGCGTCGAGCTCGAGGCGGTAGACGCCCGGCAGATCACGCAGCAGCGGGGCGCTCACCTCGGCATAGACTTCATGCAGGTCGTAGGAGCCGCGGGTCGCCGTGCGCGGCGTGCCGCCGGTGGGCGACTGGGCCGAACCGCTGATCGGCGGCAGCAGGATCGACTCCGACGAGGCGAAGGCGTCGGGGATGTCGTAGGCCGACTCCTTGCGGTACTCGTAGCCCGCCGCGAAACCCATGGTCCCGGCCGGAAGCTGGAACAGCTCGCGCGAAACGTTGGCCGCGAAGTCGTACTGCTTGGCGCCGTTCTCGTCGGTGGAGGTGTTGCCGATATAGGCCGCCATTTCCGGGGTGATCACGCCGAAGATGTTCAGCGGCGTGCAGCCGGCCGTGGCCGCGCAGACCGCCGGAGAGCCCAGGGCGCGCAGCACGTTCTCGTAGTTGACGCCGCCCTCGCTGCGGAACTTCGCCTCGTTGGTGGAGTAGGACGCGAACATGTCCCACTTCCACTCGCCGGCCAGTTCGAAGCGGCCTTCGAGGCCGCCGGCGATACGGACGGTGTCGACCTCCTGGAAGCTGCCCAGCATGCCCATCTCCGGCGCATAGCGCTGGATGCGCAGTGAGTTGCCGCTGAAGGCGAGTGCGTTGGCCAGCGGCACGCCGTTGGCGGTCCCGAAAGGATTATAGGCCTGGTCGCGGGCGATGATGATCCCGTTCGAGCCACGCACGTCCAGCAGCGGCGGACGGAACACCTGGCTGGAGGTGCGGTGGCTGTAGAGGGCTTCGATGCGGCCGGTGGTGTTCTCGGTCAGCTCATAGGTGAAGCGGCCGAAGATGCCGGTCCGCTTGCTCGGGCCGACCGAATAGAGGCCCTGGGTGATCGGGTTGTAGTCGTCGGCCGGCAGGCTGGCCGTGCGGAAACTGTTGTCGGCCGAGGCGCCTGAGCCGATGTTCGTCACGCCCGGCAGGCGGGTGATCGGATTGGCGCTGGAGGCGAAGCCCGCGCCGGTGCCGAAATAGGCGTTGTTGGCCAGGCCCGGCAGCGCATAGAGCCCGCGCGGGCTGGGCGGCGCCGCGGTCAGCGGGGTCAGGGCGCGAACGGTCAGCGCGCGGTCCGAGGTGAGGATTTCCTTCGTGTCGCTGTAGCTCGCCGAGACCAGCACCGAGCCGCGGTCGAAACGCTTGCCCCAGTTGAGGTAGCCGCTCAGGTTCTCGTTGTCGCCGCGGTCGGTGATCCCGGCGCGGACATTGGCTTCGAAGCCGTCGACATACTTTTTGGTGAAGATGTTGACGACGCCGGCGATGGCGTCGGCTCCGTAGATCGCCGAGGCGCCGTCCTTCAGGACCTCGACGCGGTCGATCATGCCGAGCGGGATGGTGTTCAGGTCGACGAAGTCGCGGAAGCTGCGGCCGCCGACCGCGTTCACCCAGCGATGGCCGTCGACCAGCACCAGGGTGCGGTTGCCGCTGCCCTCGGCGCTGCCGAGATAGCGCAGGTTGATCGAGCTGACGCCGTAGGACGTGCCTTGGGTGCCGTTGGAGTTCAGGCTGACGCCGACGCTGGGCATGCTCTGCAGAACTTCGCCGACCGAGGTGGGCGCGGCCTGGGCGATCTCTTCGGCGCCGACCGTGGTCAGCGGGCCGACCGTGGTGGCGTCGCGGCGGATGCGCGAGCCGGTGACGACGATCTCTTCCACGGCGCTGGCGCGCGCTTCGCCATCCCCAGCCGGCGCGGTCTGCGCGTGAGCGACCCCGCCCAGGCTGATCAACAGCGCGGCCACCGATGCGCTCGCCATCATGCGATTGGTTGTCTTCATCACCAGCTCTCCCCTCGTGACGCAGGACGCCCCCTCGGCGTTCGCATTCGCGGTTCTTCACCCTGCGTGGAGGACACTAGGCGCGGAAAACTGTCATCTAGCTGTCGTGGGATACTGGTGAAGCACCAAAGTCGCGGCTGTGGCGCTGGCCAACAAGAACGCCCGGATGATCTGGGCGAATATGACCAGCGGTCAGGCTTATCGAGAGCCGCGGCCGCATAAGCTCAGGCACCACTGCGCCGGACACGTTTGGAAGGGCGACGAGAGAGTGATGTGAACCGGTCGAACCGGGAAGTGCGAAAACCTAGCGCGCCAGAGGACTTACAGCCCGTGCTTTATGAGAACCTGTGATGATGATCGACCCTCCTAATATCGTGCTTGTGCCAGGCTACATGCTGGACCGCGACCTATGGACCGAGTTCGAGGCCGGACTGGCCGCCGTAGGGCCGCAGGGCCTGAGCCTTCATCACGCCGATCTCTCGCAAGACGCGACCATCGAGACGATGGCCGCGAGACTGCTGGCGGCCGCGCCTGAGCGCTTCGTCCTGGTTGGGTTCTCGATGGGCGGCTACGTGGCGCGGACGGTCGTTCGCTCGGCGCCGCAGCGCGTGCTGGCTCTTGTCCTGATCGCAACCTCTTCGGAGGCCGATTCCGATATCCAACGACAGCGGAAGGAAGCTGTCGCTCGCTCGTTTGACCCTTCGAGGTTTGCAGGCCTTAGCCGTTCGGCTGTTCTGTCATCCGTCGCGCCCGCGCACGCCGACAGCTCGATCATCGGCCGCATTCAGGCCATGGGAGACCGGCTGGGCGGGGGCGTGTTCCAGCGTCAGTCCGCGTTGGTCAGGACGAGCGACGCCGACCGCCTTGGAGAAATCTCCTGCCCGACCCTGATCGTCGCGGGAGCGGAAGATCGACTACGTCGGTTGGATGAGGCGAAGGCCCTCCACGACGGCATCCCACATTCGACGCTGGCCGTGGTCCCCGGCTCAGGCCACATGATCCCGTTAGAGGCGCCAGAGGACCTAGTGGAAATCGTCGCGCCTTGGTTGCGAGCCAATTTTGGCGATAGGCAAGTCTGAGCGCCCGAGAGCCGCTTTTCAGAACGTCCGAAAAAAGGTCGAAAACGGTCGACCCTGACAGCCTCGCTAGTGGACGCTGGCCCGATCGGGAGCGTCCAGGGCTGGGGCGGCGGCGGGGCGGAGTGTTCTGCCGAAGGATGTCACGCGCCTGTTGATCACGGTGACGATCAAGGGCGAGGTCCACAGTTTCCCGGTAAGCGTCGTGACCCGGTGGGCCGCTGGGTGGTGTGACTGGGAGAGGTCCTGGTTTCGTCCATGACGCGAATACCCGGTGAGCCGAATTCGACCAGTCTCCGGCCACTGCGCGACATCACCGTCGGTGATGCGGCGTGATCAAATCTAGCAGTTTTTCAAATGCAACTTGAGCCACTACTCCCTTGCGAAGGAAACGCGCCGTCAGGGCGTGAACATATGAAGGAATGGTCGCGTGAGAGTTGCTCTGGAGCCGATCAAGCAGGCAGTCCCGCCTTTCAGGACGAGAGTTTCCTTCAGGCTTGGCGCAAGCCCGATAGCCGTCAGAACGATCTCGGTGACCTGGCGGTCGCGATAGAGGGCTAGATTGTTCGACGCGGCCTCGACCCACGCCCGGATATCGACCTCGACATGGTCGGCGGCGGATGGATCGCCTTCAGACATTTAGGGAGATCATCCAGTTCTCAGAATAGACGGGCTCATAGGGAGCCTCCGGATCGAGTTTGCGCGATCCGCCGCGCTGCGCATAGGCCTGCCAGGCGGCGACCTTCGGATGGTCGACATCAAGTCGCTCGGTGAGGATATAGCCCGCTCTGACTTTGACGATCTTTGCGTCGGACGCGTCGACGGCGGGAATGACCTGTTCCAACCATTCGGCCGCATGTGTCTCCCAGACATCGAGCACATGGCGCATGCCCCCACACAATGCCGGCTCAGACAGCATGTCCACGAAGGTCTGGCCGACCGGGACGATACGGGTATGCTCGCCCCGAACCCAGGTGGGCTTGGTCGGGTGGCTGGTTTCATGCACCACCACGGGGCGGCGTCGCAGCTTCTCCTTGAATCCGACGCGCGCGAGCAACGTGGCGGGGTCGTCTGGAATTAAGGCCAGCTCCTCAGCGATCTTGCCGTCGCGCATCTGGTTCCAGATCGGCCGGCGGGGCGTGGTGAGATGCAATGCTGTGGGATTGCGGTCGGAAAGACCATATCGCTGCATGGCCGAGAGGTGGGAGACGTAGCAGAACGGATCGGCGATGCAGGCCACCTCTTCGGCCGAGCCTGATTTTGTTGATTGCACGAGCCGCCAGACGCCTGAGCGGAAGTCTCGATCTTCAGCGATCGCCTGGCGTTCCACGAGGCGTCTCAACGCACCACGAAGCTTTGCCTGATCCCACCCTTGCGGGAGGTGCTTGATCGGTTGGCTGTTCCACACTCGCATGTCGATCAAAGCACCGGCTCTGCGAAAGACGTCGTAATCCGTCACCACAGGGTGGTCGTCTACGAGCAGAGCTTCTTCTAGAGCGTCGGTGAAGGATATCATCTAACTGGCCGATCTATATGTCCTAAGGACATATAGATCGGCCAGTAGGTGTGTCAATTGTCTTCTGGTCCTAGTTCTCTCCCTCGGCGCGCTGAGCTGCCCGGCATACCCTGCCTGTTCATATTAGTCGGACGCTCAGCTTCGGTGTTCGTCGCATCGATCGCACGCCGCTGCGCTCATCGAGAGATAGCCGTCTCTGACCCTTGCAGACGCTCACAGGGGCACTCTCTCGGCCTCACGTATGTTGCCCGTTCACATTGACGGCGAAGGGCTGTTCGCTACTCTCGACGGGGATCACAGGGGCAAGGGTCGGAGGCGCCCGCCGTAGCGCGCTTCATGGCCCCGCCTCATCAAGCGCGCGTCAGTTAGATCGACGCGAACCGGCTCGACAGTCTTTCGTTGGAGGGGCCACGCGGTCTTGTGGTAGGGGGTTGCATGCCGTCCAAAACCCGTTTGAAGCGTGAGGAAGCAGCGGCCATCTCTCAGCCGGATGAGGGTCCGGCGCGCGAGCCGGAACGTCAGTTCGAGTTCGTGCTGCATCTGGTGAGCCGCTCGATCCTGAGGTTTTACAATTCCCACTTCAGGTCTCTTGGATTGACGAGCAATGAAGCCGGAATATTGCTGCAACTTGAGTGGGCAGGCCTGTTCAATCAGATGGAGATCGCCCGGTCGTTAGGGATAGGCAAGGCGGCGACAGGGGCGCTCATCGCCGACCTTGAAGCCCGCGGTCTTCTACAGCGCCGGCGCAGCTCAACGGACGCCCGGCAGATCGACGTCACCCTCAGCGAGAGCGGGCGGGAAATGATCAAGAAGATCAATGCCCGGATCAAGTCAGTCACGCCGATCCTTCTGTCCGGCGTTACCGACGCGCAGGTGCAGGAGGTGCTGGCCGTTTTACTGCGTGTGCATCAAAACTCTTCGGAGTTGGACGACCCGTCGCGGAATGACGCGCCGGACGCGCCATGCGCGCCGTAGATCACGCAGAATAGAACTGGCGCGACCAGCGTCTCAGCACCCCAATTGGTCCGTCGCCCTGAACGAGCGGGGGCCGCTCGACGTAGGCTTTGTGCTCCCAGATGCGCACGTCCCGTGACGTATTCTCGATGACGAGGTCGATCGTGTCGCGGCTGAGCTGCGACAGGGTCTCTGCGCCCTCGCCTTCGTGAACCAGGAAATAGATCCGAAGATCTGTGTACAGCGCATCGATCGGCGTCGCCGTCACAAGCATGCGGTAGTGCACCGGGATGAACGCCTCGATCCATGAAAATCCGAGGCCATGCGCGTCATGCTCCAGGACCTTGACCTCCTTGCCGCGAACCAGGTTCGTCATCGACTGTCGGTAGATGTGACCATCGATTTTCCCCCTGACTTTTGGAAGCGCGGGAACATCGTGGACGTAGACGAAGTGCGCGGTGTCGGGAATGTTCTCAGCGACTTCCTGAACGTGAACCTTGGCTCGCCAGCTGAATTTCTCGTAGCCGATCCAGCCCTTTTCCTTCCAGGCGGGTTCGTCGGGGACCGACCAGGCCGGCTCCTCGCGCGTCGGACTGTAGTGGGCGAAGATGAAGCCGCTGGTTTCGCGAATCCGCCAGGTCTTGAGTCCGACCTCGGGAATGCGCTCGGTGGTTCGGTAAGGGATTGAGGCGCAGGGTCCGTCGGGGGCGAACTCCCACGAATGGAATGGGCACCGGATGTTCTCGCCGCAAACTTTTCCGCCGTAACCCAGATGCGCGCCCATGTGCGGACAGTGAGCGTCGACCAGGACCGGCTTTCCAGATTCGGTTCGATAGAGGACGATGTCGCGTCCGAAATATCGCAGCGGTAGGACCTTGCCGCACTCAAGTTCGCCGGACTCGACCAGCAGATACCATCCTGTGGGATAGGCTTCGAAAGGATACCGGTAGTCTTCGCGTGCGCCCGCCCCGGCCGCGTTTTCGACGGTCATGTTCAGGCGATCCTTCTGCCGTGATCGGCCCAAAAAGGTTCGCGCAGTAGGCGGTGAAGCACTTTCCCCGTGGCGTTTCTGGGCAGCTCCTCCACAAAGTCGATGGTCTTGGGCAGCTTGTAGCCGGCAAGATGCTTGCGCGTGTCGTGAATGATTTCTTCTGCGGTTGCGCTTGTCCCGGGCGCCCTGATGACGGCGGCCCGGACGGCCTCTCCCCATTTGTCGTCGGGTACGCCGAAGACGGCGGCCTGCGCGATCGCGGGGTGTTTCTGCAGCGCAGCTTCCACTTCGAGCGGATAGACGTTCTCAGCGCCGGAAACGATCATGTCGCTAACCCGGTCCAGCAGGTAGAGATAGCCCTTCTCATCGAGCTGACCGATGTCGCCTGTGCGCAACCATCCCTCCGGCGTGATCGTCCGCGAGGTGGCCGCAGAATTGTTCCAGTAGCCGACCATGTTCTGTGGCGCGCGAACCCAGATCTCCCCCGGTTTGCCCGTCGGGATCTCCGCGCCGGAGTTCGCATCGACAATCTTGAGCTCCACCCACGCAAACGGCTTGCCGCAGGACCGCATCAGCTCCGGCCGATTGGCAGGGTCGTGGTCGATGTGGTCGAGCTGCGAAACGCCCCCCGCGGTTTCCGTTAGGCCGTAGAGCTGGATCAGTTCGCTGCGAAGGCCTTGCTTCGCGCGTTGCAGGAGAGCCTCGTTGATCGGTGAGCCGCCATAGCAGATCGCGCGAAGCGAGCTGAGATCCCGGGGCGGGGCCACCGAAAGAATGGCGTCGATCAGGATGGGCGGCATGATCACGTTCGTTATCGCGAACGCGTCGATCGCATTGGCGACGCCCGTCGGATCGACATCGCGATGTAGGACGATCCGTGCGCCGATCCCGAGATTGAGCAGCGACCATCCGGAGCCGGAGAAGTGAAACATCGGCATCATGACGAGGCTGACGGACTGGCTGTCGAGCCGCCAACTCTCAAGCGCCGCGAAGGCTGCGAAGAAGCCACGGTTGGTCATCATGGCGCCCTTGGGCAGGCCCGTTGTCCCCGACGTATAGGTCAGGAAGGCGACGTCCTCGCCGTGGCTCGCATAGCCTGCGTCCACGGCCGATTGCGACTGCATCCAGGCGTGATAGTCCGGCCACCGCGCATGCGCGCCGAATGCGACGATGAGCAAGTCGCTCGGGAGTTCGGCTTCAATGCTCTCGACGGCGGCGAAGAATTCTGGCCCCACGAACAGAACCCGTGTCTGCGCGTCGTTCAGGATGAACGCCATTTCTGACGGTGAGAGGCGCCAATTGACGCCGAGGCTGATGGCGCCCGCCTTTGCGGCGCCAAAGACGATGTCGAAATACTCCAACGTGTTCTTGTCCAGGAACGCGACGGTTCGCTGAGGTTCGACGCCAGATTCGAGCAACGCATTGGCGACCTGGCTTGAGCGCTTGTGGATGGCGCTGAAGGAGACGGACTGGCCTTCGAACTCGATGGCAACGCGGCCGGTGTCGCGCGCACCGTGCGTGCGGATGATGTCGGCGATCGACGTCATCTGCGATAGCGGGGCTGGGTTCATCCGTGCCCCCTCCCGAGGAGCCTCGTACTTTTCTATTCCGCAAATAGTATGTTAGCGTACCATATGGGGACGGTCAATGACGCTCGATTCCAGATGGCGTGATCCGGCCCGGCGTTGGAAGCAGCTGCGAGCGAGATCATGACGAGCCAGAATAATTTTCGGGAAGAGGTCCGCGCGTGGCTGAATGAAAATGCGCCTGACGCCTTGAAGGGGACCAGCGCGGGCATGCTCGACGGCGTCTGGGGGGGGCGTCGGTGGCAGTTCCGCAGCGCGGCCGAAAAGCAGTGGCTCGAACGGATGGCGGGAAGAGGCTGGACCGCGCCGAGCTGGCCGAAGGAATACGGCGGCGGCGGACTGCTGCCCGAGCAGGCGCAGATCCTGTCAGAGGAAATGAAGTCATTCAGGCTTCCGCCGCCACTCGTTGGTTTCGGTCTGGCCATGATTGGTCCGGTCCTGCTCAGGTTTGGAACGGAGGAGCAAAAGGCGCGGCATCTTCCCGCGATCTGTCGGGGTGAAATTCGTTGGTGCCAAGGCTACTCGGAGCCCGGCGCCGGATCTGATCTAGCCTCGCTCCAGACCCGCGCTGTGCGGGAAGGCGACCACTTCATCATCAACGGCACGAAACTGTGGACGTCAGGCGCGGATCGGTCGGAGTGGATGTTTGCGCTCGTTCGCACCGATCAGAGCCCGTCGGCGAGACAGAAGGGCATCACCTTCATCCTCATCGACATGAGCGATCCTGGCGTCGCGGCGAGCCCGATCAGGTTGATCTCGGGGGAGTCCGATTTCTGCGAGACATATCTTACGGACGTGCGCGTCCCTGTCGAAAACGTCGTGCATGAAATCGGCGAAGGCTGGACCGTGGCGAAGGCCCTGCTCGGGCATGAGAGGATCATGATCGCCGAGGAGACAGGCGCCCACAAAAACTCGGGCGGCGCAATTCCAGCAGACGTCGAGCTTACGTCGTTGGCCAAGACGCATCTCGGCGAGATCGCCGGCAGGATTGGCGATCAGGTGGTGCGCGACCAAGTCGCGGCCATCGAGATGGATTCCTGCGCCATCTCCCTGACCGTGCAGCGCACGCGCGACGCGGAGCTCGCCGGTCAAGCGATGGGTCCGGAAAGTTCAATCTTCAAGGCCTACGGCACCGAACTCAGTCAGCGGCGCAACGAACTCAAGATGCACATCCTGGGTCCGCAATCGGTTGGGGAGGGCGGTCCCGGGTTCGATGCTGACGACCTTGAGGCGACGCTCGCCTGGCTGAAGTCCAAGGCCGAGACGATCGGGGGAGGAACCACAGAGATCCAGCTGAACGTGATCGCCAAACGCGTTCTGGGGCTGCCGGACTGAAGGCGCCCTCAAGCGTCTACCGCGAAACGCAGATCCAACACGAAGAAGGAACGCCAGTGTCACTCGCCCTCAATTCAGAACAGTCCCTGATCGCTCGAACCGCGCGTGATTTTGTGCGCGAGGAATCTCCCGTCGCGAGCTTCCGCACGCTTCGAGATCGAGACGACCCCCTGGGATATTCGCGGGCGCTCTATACGCAGATGGCGGGCCTCGGCTGGACGGGCATCCTCTTCGATGAGGCCCATGGCGGGGCGGGTTTGGGCTTCGCTGAGATGATCATCATCATGGAGGAGCTTGGCCGATCTCTGGCTCCGCAGCCGTTCATCGGGTGTGTTGGATTGGCGGGCACAGCCCTGGCGCGCTCGGGCGCCGGCGAAACGAAGGAGAAATGGCTGCGCGGCGTTGTGGATGGCTCTCGTATCGTCGCCCTTGCCCATCATGAGCGAGGCGGTCGCCACGATGTGGTCGACGTGGGCGCGCGGGCGGAGTTCCGGGACGGCGTGTTTGTCCTCAATGGCGCCAAGAGCCTCGTGCTTGACGCGTGCGGCGCCGATGCGTTCATCGTGCCGGCGCGCGCTGTCGATGCTCCGGGCGCCCTGACGTTGTTTCTTGTCGAGGCGAACGCGCCGGGCTTGAAGGTTGAGCGTCAGCGCCTCATCGATCATCGAAACTGCGCTCTGCTGGAGCTGACGAACGTGTCTTGTCCGGCCTCGAATGTCATCGGGGAGGTCCATCGTGGGTCCGACCTCCTTGAGCGGTCGATCGAGGCTGCGACGGTGCTGCTGAGCGGAGAGATGCTGGGCGGAATGAGCCAGGCCTTCGAACTGACCCTGCATCACATGAAGACACGGGTGCAGTTCGGGGTGCCGATTGGGAGTTTCCAGGCGCTGAAGCACAGGGCGTCCCGCCTGTTCATGGACATCGAGCTGGCGCGTTCGGCGGTGCTGGCCGCCGCGCGCGCGTTGGACTGCAATAGCAATGACGCATCGCGTTTGGTGTCGCTGGCGAAGGCGCGCTGCAGCGACGCCTACAAACTGGTCGCCAATGAAGCTGTCCAGATCCACGCCGGCATGGGCATGACGGACGCGTGCGATATCGGCCTCTACCTGAAACGCGCTCGCGTGAGTGAGACGATCTTCGGGGACGCCCGACACCACAGGAATCGTTGGGCGCAGTTGAGCGGCTACTAGATGTGGAGCCTCAATAGGTTGTCCTGACCTAGGCTGAGCTCGGCGCGGGCGTCGCGATCGGGGGAGATCTGTAGCCAGCGCCGTTGTCGGTCATCACCCGGGCCACAGTGAAGCCGAGGCGGGCCGGCGGCCCGCAGAACCCGGCTGACCGTAGCGGGCGAGACCACCAGGTCGCGGGTGATCTGCCGGCCAGTGATCGGCTGGAGGGGCAGCGCGACGAGCCTGGTACACCGTATCGTGCGCCGCTGGCCGGGCAGTCGTGCGCACGTTTATCCGCCCCCCTCTTGGCTCGCTGGAGTTTCGCAACCACAGCTTCTCGGCCCGGGTCGGATGGACAACCTACTGAGCGCTCGCAACGAGAGCGGCCGCTCGTTCTCGCAACGAAGGAGCGGGCCGCCTAGTCGGCGGCCCGCTCAGGTCAGAACTCGGTTCGCAATGTCACGCCCCAGGTGCGCGGTTCGCTGACGGTCTGGTGCCAGCTTCCCGTCTGGAGCACGGAGTCCAGGACGAACTGCTTGTAGTCAGTGTCGAACACATTGTTGATCCACAGCCGCGCATCGACGCGACGGTCATGAGAGCGCAAGCCGACCTGGAGGTTGAGCAGGCTGAAGGCGTCTTGCTCCTTCTGGGGATCGAGATCGGCGCCGGTGTTATAGTCGCTACGGTACATCCAGTTGCCGTTCGCGATGTAGCTCCAGCCGTCGAGGAAAGGCAGGTCCTTTTCGATGTTGGCGCCGATGCTGAGCTGCCAGCGCGGCGCGTTGGTCAGTTGTCGACCTTCCAGATTGGTGGGGCCGCCAAGATTGGCCGTCGCGTTGGTGATGGGCGTGTTGGCCGTGAAGGTCGCGTCTGTGTAGGTCACGCCACCATTTAGGAAGACGCCGTCGGCGACGGCCAGGAAGGATTCAAGTTCGACGCCCCTTGAAACCACCTCCGGCATGTTCTCAACGGCAAACACGGTTCCGGTGAAATTGTTGACCTGGAAGCCTTTGAATGTGCTGTGGAACACGGCGATGTTGAGCGCCAACCGGTTGTCGAACCACTTGCTCTTGAGGCCCGCCTCGAAGCTGTCGACGGTTTCGTCCCCAAATTCGCGCCCGTCGCCGATCACGTTTCCGGTGGGGCTAACCTTGTAGGCCAGGGGATCGAGATTGAAGCCGCCCGATTTGAAGCCATTCGACCAGCCGGCATAGAGATTGACGTCGTCAGACAGCTTGTAGCCGATCTTCACCGTGCCGGTCAGGTTGTTGTCGCTACGCTTCAGGGAATAACCCGCGTTTCCGCAGAAGGTCGGCACAGGAAGCAAGGCGCAGGGCCAGTTGTTGTCGACAATTCCGGCTGTACCGGTCTCGTTGACAACGCTGCCGCCCTTTTTGGATTCCTCCGTGTATCGCAGTCCGAAGTTGAGGTACCAGGCGTCCGAGATATTCCAGGTGTTGTTGGTGAAGACCGCCCACCCGGTGGATTTCTGGTTGAACGACGCCGACACTCCGTTCCCGGGCTGCAGCAATCCCGCCACGGCGGGATTGCCGAACAGGATCGCAAAATAGCTGGGCCCCGTCGCGCCCAGAGTCACCAGCGGCCGCCCACGACTTGCTATGCTTTCGCTGGAGGCATAGGCGCCGACGAGCCAGTCCAGGCTGCCGCGCGTTCCGGCCAACCGCAATTCCTGGCTCCGACTCTCGAACGATTCCTGGGTGTCGGAAAACTGGAACAGATCGACGTCGGTGAAATCCACGTCCTGCCCACGATGGGCGTCGAGATGACGATAGGTTGAAATGGACGTCAGCGTCGCGTCGCCAAGACGCCATTCGAGATCAAGCACGGCGCCGCCATCCTCGACCTGATCGAAGGGCGCTCTGTTGGCGCCTACGGTCCGCCCGTTGTCCGTGATGGTTGTCGTTCCGCCGAGCGCCCGCAGCACCGGGCCGGTGGGGCCGACAATCGCAAAGCTGGCTGCGCAACAGCGCTCGTCCTTCTCAAGGTAGTCGACAATCAGGCGGGCGCGGAAGTCATCTCCGGGCTCCCACAAAAGCTGTCCCCTGAGCGCCCAGCGATCCTTGTTGTTAATGTCCTGGCCGGTTCGCAATTCGGTCATGTATCCGTCGCGACGCGTCACTGCACCGGATAGGCGGAAGGCAAGCTCGTCACCCGCGATCGGCCCCGTCAGCACGCCTTCGATTCTGCGATAGTCGAGGTTGCCCAGGCTCGCGCTCAAGTTTCCCCCGAACTCGAACTCGGGCGCTTTTGAATAGACGCTGATTGCGCCCGCGGATGTGTTCTTGCCGAAAAGAGTGCCCTGCGGTCCGCGAAGAACCTCCACGCGTTGGATATCGAACAGCTCGTTGAGGGCGTGGCCGGACCGGCTCCGGTAGGCGCCGTCCTGGAAGAAGCCGACGGCCGATTCCAGACCGATATTGTTGCCGATGGTGCCGATGCCGCGAATTCTGATCGTGCCGCCGTTGGACGTCGAATTGGCGGTGTTGATCATGAGGCTTGGTGAAACCTCCTGCAGATTGTTGATGTCAGCGACGCCGCGATCCGCCAGACTTTCGCCGCTGAAGGCGCTGACAGCGATCGGGACGTTCTGAACCGACTGCTCCCGCTTTGTGGCGGTCACAATCACGGTTTCCAGCTCAGGTGGCTCACCGGCGCCTTGTGACTGGGCGAGCGCGCTGGTCGAGAACAGGCTTCCCGCGATCGTAATCGCCGCTAGGCCGTGACGGCACTTCATCTCGTACTCCTCCCGTTTCATCGTTGCGCCGTTTCCAAGAAGTCATGCCTCTGGAAAGAGCGGAGCCTCGTTTGCGAAGCTTCTCGATCGTGACTGCGGAGAGCCGTTCCTGCGGCGAGGTTGGCCTCGCCGAGATTATGGCCGGCTTCGATTTTCGCGCGCTGTCCTGCCGGATCCCGGACAGGTGTGCAGCGGACCCCTCACCCAATCTATATAGTATGTTACCATACGATAATGCAGGGTCAATGGTTGAAGACATGGCCGCGCCGACCAGAGCTCTCAAATCAACCGTTGCCAACGGGGAGCCGTCCAGACATGGCGCTAAGCGGTCGCGAATATCGGGCTTTAGGGTTCGATCCGATTGGGCTGATGGGGGTGAACTCCGGCCTAGATCGTCGGCGGCCATAGCATCACGGTCGCGGCCGTCGGTTAGGCGAGCAGATGATCGGGTTCTTCGCGAAGCTGCCGGCTTGCCTAGTCGGCATCGAGGCCTGCGCTAGCGCCAACTTCTGGGGCCGAGAGCTCCGGAACTTGGGTCATGAGGTGCGGCTGATGCCGCCGAGCTGCGTGAAGCCTATGTCAAACGCCAGAAGAATGATGCGGCCGACGCGGAGGCGATCTGCGAGGCGGTGACCCGGCCGACGATGCGGTTCGTCGAGGTGAAGAGCCCAGAGCAGCAGAGTGTGATGGTGCTGCACAAGGTCCGCCAGATACTGATACAGCAGCGGACCCAACTCTCCAACGCCATCCGCGGCCACATGGCCGAGTTTGGGTTGGTGGGTCCGATCGGCCGCGAAAACCTGGCGGAATTGGTGAAGATTGTTGAAGCTGCCGACGAGCGCCTGCCAGACGAGGCGAGGGTGAACGCCCGACAATACGCTCGCCGTTGCGCTGGAGTCGGATGGCCCTGGCATATGTCCACCCGCTGACGTCGGCCTTGTGGTGGACTATATTGTGGTCTAATTTATCAGAATTGGTCTACTGCGTAGTTGGTGAGGCGCCGTGCAGATATCAGTCAGCGATGCGAAGGCGCAACTTACGGACCTGGTTCGCAGGGCCGAGGCTGGGGATGACGTCGTGCTGACCCGTCACGGGCAGCCGACGGTCCGGCTGGTCGCGATCAAGACCGTTGGTGATCGCGATGCTCGCCGCAGGATCTTGGAAACAGCGCGCCGACTGGCTTCGGAGAAGGCGGTGAAGGGACCTGGCGCCGCCGAGAGCCAGGACTTCCTCTATGATGACGAGGGCCTTCCCAAGTGATCGTCGTCGATACGTCGGCGCTTATGGCGATCCTCCTGGCCGAACCAGAAGGCGACCGTTGCATCAAGGTGCTCGAAGCTCAGCCCAACGTGCTTATCTCGGCCGGCACCCTGGCCGAGGCGTTGATCGTGGCCTGCCGCCGCAATATCGGCGGCGAGATGAGCGCGCTCATCGATGGGCTGGGGTTCGAAGTCGCGCCCGTTTCGAGTTCCACCTCGGTCAAGGTGGCGGAGGCTTACGCGCGATGGGGAAGGGGGGTTCATTCGGCGTCGCTCAACTTCGGCGACTGCTTCGCCTACGCCCTAGCTCGGGAAACCAACTTTCCGCTGCTCTTCGTGGGCCGCGATTTCGCTCAGACCGACGTCGAGCAAGTCTAAACCCCGCCTCAGCGCTGGGGGAGGGTGCGGGCCTGTGAGCAAACCGGGTATCGAAGATGTCGCCGACGCGCGCGACGCTGGCGTAGAGCTTGCGCTCCGCTGCATCGAAGACGCGGTTGCCGAGAGAGGTAAGTGATCACTAACGGGCGCGGCGTTCGACGAAAAATTCGTCTGCGGACCTGGGGGCTGGCTGGTCGTCAAACGTCTCCATCTGGTCGGACTAAGGGCTACCAGCGGTGCTTAGTGAGGCATGCCGACTGCGTTTTAGCCCAGAGTGAGAAATGTCCCCCAAGAGTGGTGGCCGGATGAACCTCGTCGAGGCCTGTCGGTCCGCGCTTCCTGCCTCTCTGTCGGCCGACGATCGTGACGCAATCCTGCAGCACCTTCTCAGCCTGGCGGAGGGCGGCCACAAGCCGCCGAAGCGAGGTCGTGGATTTCGACTGGAGGCGGATCGGTCTGGAGGCCGGTGTGCCGGATGAAGGCCGCGGCCCGATGCGGCGTGGAGCGTCGCTTCCTCGGGGTTCAGCGCGAATGTCACACAATAGCGCCTCCTCTTCTTCACGTGAAATAATGTCGTGAAATTGTTGTGCCACCATGCAAGTCAACTAAAGGGTAGCTAGCCTCTGATTTGGCTGAATATTCGAATATCAGCGTTAACTTGTAAGCGTGCGTGTGAGTAAGTTTTTGATTCAGAAGTATGTCGACCGCCTTGAGGGCGCAACGAAGCCTCTACTCAGATCTGAAGCGAACGAGATCGCGCGGGAGATCGTTCAACACCTGGAGGCTGACGCTGGAGACCTCATCGCGCTGATGCTCTGCCTGCAGGGCGATTACCGCCACGCCGAGGTCCTCGCGACGCGGTTGCTGCCTCGGGATATGGCGTGGTCGATCACCCCTTCGCCGGCGGTGGTCGGACCCAAGCCCGCGCGATATGAGGTGCGGATAGGCGAGGCCGTCGCCAGCGGGGCGATCCCGTCGCTGGCCCTGGTGGCCGGCCTGCTGCGTCGCGGTCGCGGCTGAGCTAGGCTCGCGGCTGGTCCTGGCGGGTCAGGGCCTTGAGCCCCTCTGCGTCGGTGACGTGCCAGAGCGACGGCAGGAACCTGCGAAAGCCCTGCCGCCACCTTTTGCGATAGCGCCAGCGCTCGCCGTCCGGCGCGACGTCGAGTTCGAAGGGCGGCGCATTGGGGTCGGCCCTGTCCATGATCGATCCTGGCTCCTGTTTCATGGCTGCCTGGCAGCAGGATCGGCGCCACTTCAGAGATGCAGGGTGTCGATGGGGCGCCGCTAGCGGTCGTCGCGCAGGTAGACGACGTTGGACTTGGCGCTGGTGATGATGTGGCCGATCAGGAAACCGGCGAAGGCGGCGATGGCCAGGGCGGCGTAGGGACGGTCGTGAACGAAGACGTCGGCTTCCCCGGCGCGGACCTTGGCCTGCTTCTTCAGGCGGTCGTACTGCACTTCGGCGGTGGCCTTGGCCTTGCCGACCTTTTCCTCGACCAGCACCCGAGTGTCGCGGGCCAGGGTCGTGGCGGCTTCGGCGAGGGCGCCGGAGGCCGCGACAGCCGCCTTCTTGGCGCTCTTGGCCGTGCGCTTGGCGCCGCTTCGGACATCCTGGGCGGCGTCCTCGAGCTTGTCGGCGGCTGCGCGGATGGCGTCGTCGTGGTTGGAACCGTAGGCGTTGGTCATGTTCAGGGAGCCTCTTGGGGATGGGCGCGCTGCGGTGCGCCGGCTTTACGGATGCTGACCCCTTGAAACGGCGGTGGCGCGCGGCAGTTCCGTACCCGTGGTGATTGCGCCGCCCGATCGTTCGATTGTCGGGCGTTTGGCGGATTTCGGGGCTCGGACATCAATCCGTCATTGCGCCGCAGCAGAATAACGCTACCCCACTTTTGCAAGTGCTCAGTGGCGTAAGCCCCGTATGGGTCAGAATGAGGCAGTACCGATGATCATGACTTCGATGCGTGTTTTCCCCAGCCTGTTCGTCGGGCGCCGCGAAGTGGTCCAGGCTGTCGAGACCCCGCACGTCTTCGCGGCCGACGAGGCCGGTTCGGTCTTCGTATGCGGCGCCTGCGAAGAGATCGTCCTGACCAGCCACGAGCGGGCCGATGTCCGTGACGTGGTCGTGAAGTGCCGCTGCGGCGAATACAACCAGCTCTAGAATCGGCCTTGCGGCGCGTCAGATCGAGACGATCCAGCCCTCGGTGAGCGAGGCCGTGCTGACGCCCGCCAGGACCATCTGAGCGCCGCCGCTGAGGTTGATCACCACGTCGGCGCCGACCTGGGCGAAGGTATGGGTCGCCCCTTCGCTGACCAGGACGCGGTCGCCCTCGGCGCGGTTGAAGTCCATGACCCGGTCCAGGCCGGAGTCGCCCCAGATGTGGAAGCTGTCGGCGCCCGATCCGCCCCAGATGGTGTCGTTCTCGCGGTCGCCCGACAGCCAGTCGTCGCCCTCGCCGCCGTACATCAGGTCATTGTGCTGGCCGCCGCGCAGGATGTCGGCGCCGGCCTCGCCGTAGAGAATGTCGTCGCCCATATTGCCGTAGATCAGGTCCGCGCCGGTCTCGCCGTGCAGCAGGTCGTTGTCCTTGCCGCCGACCACCCAATCGTCGCCCTCGCCGCCATAGAGCGTGTCTGCGCCCATATTGCCGTGCATGTCGTCGAAGGCCGCGCCGCCGAGTATCGAGTCGTCGCCCTCTTCGCCGCGCAGGAAATCCTGTCCATCGCCGCCGCTTAGGGTGTCGCCGCGCACGCCGCCGTAGATCACGTCGTTTCCGGCCGCGCCGGTGAGGGCGTTGGCCGCCTCATTGCCGTTGATCGCGTCGGCGCCTGCGCCGCCGATGGCGTTTTCGACGCTGGCGCCGATCGCGACCGCCACGTTGCCGGTCAGGCCGCCGACGCTGGAGAAGAAGCCGGGCCGCAGGTCGATGGTCTGGCTGTTGGAATAGCCCGAGAAGTCGAAGGTGTCGTTTCCGCCCGCGTCCCAGACCGCGAAGATCAGCTTGGCGCCGGCGCTGGCCGCCTCAAACCAGGGGCGGCCCGCGTTCGAGTTGAAGCCATAGGTGGTGTCGCCGGTGCGTGTGCTCATGTTCGCGCCGTACAGCGACTGGGCCGCGGCGATGTCGTCCAGCATGGGGGAGGCGGCGTAGCGGCCGGCGAAATAGGCGCCGGTGTTGGCTTCGCCGAAGTAGCTCATCACCGTGAACTGCCGGGAGTCCTCATAATAGACCGCGTCGTCGGCGTAGGTGGGCGATGTTTCGGAGTCGTAGTCCCCGGGGTGGGCGATGCCGATGGCGTGGCCCAGTTCATGGATCAGGACATTGGCGCCGTAGTTGCCGATGGCGGGGCTTGCGTTGCTGCCGGAGGTGACGTTGACCCAGACGTCGCCGGCCCGCGAAGTCGCCGACAGAGAGCCCGGATAATATCCGAAGGCGCTCGCGGTGTCGGCGCCGGCCGAATAGTTGCCGAGCAGGATGGTCGCCTGGTCGGTATAGGCGGCCTCGCCCGAGGTTCCCCAGCCCACGCGCGTGAAGCTGATATTGGCGACGTCGCTCCAGCCGGCGAGGGCCAGCTCGGTCTGGGCGATCTGGGCGGCGTTGAACTGCGAGAAGCCCGTGGTGTCATCTGGCATCGTGCCAGGGGCGGTGGCGCGGAAGCCATAGGTGATGGTGGCGGCCATGCCGAGCGCCGAGGACCAGCCCGGTTCGCCGCCCGTGAGCTGATGGGCGGCCTCGGCGACGGTGTAGCTTTCCTTGGTTCCAACGATCGCGCCGCGAGCGTCGGCGTTCAGGAAGTTCAGGCGGCCTGTGACGTCGGGATCAGCAAACATGAACGCGTTCCAGGGTCCCAGATGGGTTCATCGCCGTGGATGCGTTCGCCGAACGGCGGGCGATAACGGCGTATCGTGTTTCCCCAAACCCCTATGACATTGGCATTTCGAAAGAATTTACGCGAGCGCTTCGCCCCACTCGTTCCAGCCGGCGATCCGTGGCGTGCCGGGCACGTACATGGTCTGCACGCGGCCAAGGCGGAAACCGGCCGCGCCGATGGATTCGGCGATCGGCCGGGTCAGGTGGCAGCCGCCGGCCAGGCGCTTCCAGATCGGCTCGACCCGCCGCTGCCACTTGGCGACGTCGTGGTCCGGGGCCAGGCCGTGTTCGCAGTATAGGAACCGGCCGCCGGGTTTCAGCACCCGACGGGCCTCGGACAGCGCCTGGGCCGGGCCGTGGACCGAGCAGAGGGTGAAGGTGCAGACGACAGTGTCGAAGCTGGCGTCCTCGAAGGGCAGGGCCTCGGCGGTTCCATCGGCGACGGTGACTTTCAGGCGCGGGTCGCGGGGAGCGGCCTCGGCGATGGCGCGCAGTTCCGGGGCCGGATCGACGCCCGTGACGCTCTCGACCTTGGCGGCGTCATAGAGGCCAAGGTTCAGGCCCATGCCGATCCCGAGTTCGAGCACGCGCCCCTCGGCCAGGGGCACGATCTTGGCCCGCTGCTTCATCATCGGCGGCGAGGAGCAGGCGCGGGTCAGCAGCGCGGGCAGGATGTGTCGTTCGTAGAAGGAGGCCATGAGCGACGATGGCCCAGACTGGCGCGCGCGCCTAGCCTTACGCCGCGGCAGCGTCGCCTTCGCCGCTCAGGTTTTCCTGCAGGGCGCGCAGCAGGTTTTCCGGCTTCATGGGCTTTTCGACCACGCCGTTCATCCCGGCCTTCAGATAGCCGGCCGCGTCCTCGGGATCGGCGTTGGCGGTCAGGGCGATGATCGGCACGCGACCGGCCGCGCCAGGCAGGGCGCGGATCTCGCGGGTGGCCGAGACGCCGTCCATGCGCGGCATCTTGATGTCCATCAAGATCAGGTCGAACCGCCCCGTCCGGGCCGCTTCAACGGCCTCGACGCCGTCGGTGGCCGACTCCGAGGTGCAGTCGAACATCTCGCAGAGGGTCTCGGCGACCATGCGGTTGGTGGCGTTGTCGTCGACGACAAGAATATGAGCCGCGCGTTCCGGCTGATGAAGGGTTTCCTCGGCCTCGACCTCGGGCAGCGCACGGGGCACGGAGACCTCGAAGACCAGGGTCTCGCCGGCCCCGACATTGGCCTCGGAGCGGACGACGCCGTCCATGGCCTCGATGATGTTGCGGCCCAGCGCCACGCCCAGCGCGGTTTCCAGTCCGAACAGGGCCTCGATCTCGCGGATGTCCAGGGCGCGATCGCCCATAACCCGGTCGCCGCCGCCGCGAACGCGGCCTTCCAGGCGGGTGATGTCGCCCTTGGATGAGGCCTTCAGAGTAACTTCGACCGCGCCGCGGCGGACGCCGGCCAGCGCCTGGGCGATGAAGGCGTCGAAAATCTGATGCATGCGGAGCGAGTCCACCATCACCAGGGCGTCGGGATCTCCGTCATAGGACACCAGCAGGGTGACCCCGCCGTCGGTGGCGCGGTCCTGCCAGCGGGCCTGGACCTCGTCGGCGAGGTCGGCCGCCCGTTTCGGCTGAGCGGTGAACAGCAGGCCGTCAGTGGCCGCGGTCTTCAGATCGGCGGAGGAGGTCAGGATCTGGCGCACGGCGCGAGCGGCCTCAACCACTCCGGCGACGCAGGCCTGGGCGTCCGGCGCCATCGGCTGGCGGGCCAGCCGTTCGCTTAGCGCCAGCACGCCTTCCATCTGTTGATGGATCTCGCTGGTTACGCGCTCGAAGAAGAACTCGGGCAGAGACATGAACGCCGACGTCCTGGGGGAACTTATGCTCATCATGGGCCTAAGCGCTTGCGGAGATGTTAAATTCCACCCTGGGGTTAGCGATCATTTGACGCAGGCGTGAAAACGGATGTCGGGTGGCCGACCAAAAGAAAGGGCGGCGGGATTGCTCCCGCCGCCCTCGCCCGTTCGAGACTGAAGGTCTCTTAGAAGCGGTATTGCAGCTCGACGCCGTAGGTTCGCGGCATGATCAGGCCGCGGGTGATCGCGGTGCTGGTCTGGCGCAGGTAGGGCGTGCCGCCGACCACCAGGCCAGGGTTCGGGGCGCCGAACACCGCCGTCGGATTGGTCGAGGAGGTCGAGGTGTAGCCCTCTTCGTCGGTCACGTTCTTCACGTAGCCGATGAGCGAGTAGCGGTCGCCCGCGTCCTTCCACAGCACCCGCAGGTCGGCCGTGCCGTAGGAGGGCACGGTGAAGTCGGGGTTGTCGAAGGGCTGGTAGGTGGTCTCGTCGGTCCAGGTGTAGGTCCCCGAGAGGATCAGCGAGCCCGGCGAGAAGTCGAAGGTGTAGTTGGCGTTGAGCGCGAACTTGTTCTCCGGCGACTGGTAGATCTTCGATCCGGCCAGGTCCTGGAAGACCAGCAGCACGCCGTTGGTCGTCGCCGAACCGCCCGACGGACGGGCCGTCGACTTCAGGGCGCTCGGATCCGCCGGGTCGTAGAAGCAGCAACCCTTGGTGATCTCGGTGTGCAGGTAGCCGTAGGAGGCCGAGATCTGCAGCGGCTGGATCGGCTGCCAGGTGGCTTCCAGTTCCAGGCCGTAGGCTTCGGCGTCGACATTGACGAAGTTGTTCGAGGCCGCGGTGCCGGCCGCGTTCAGCTGCGACAGGTTGAGCTGCAGGCCGCCGAAGTCGTTGTAGAAGCTCGAGGCGTTCAGGATCAGGCGACCGCCGATGGTCTTCTTCAGGCCGATTTCGTAGGCGTTGACGGATTCCTCGTCGGCCATCGGCTTGGCGGCCAGAGTGCCCAGCAGGAAGCCGCCCGACTTATAGCCGCGGCTATATTTGGCGTAGACCAGGGTGTCGTCGTCGGGCGTCCAGTCGAGGTTCAGGGTGCCGGTGACGGCGCTCCAGGTGTCCGACAGGTTGCGGTAGTTCTGCACGCCGGGCGTGACCAGATCCATGTCGCTGGAGACGTCCACCGCCGCGCCGCCGAACGGGCCGGCTGGGTTGAACAGCACCAGGCGCTGGGATTCGAAGCCGTCCTTCTCGTCCTTGGTGTAGCGCAGGCCGGCGGTCAGGGCCCATTGGTCGTTGAACTTGTAGGTGCCTTGGCCGAACGCGGCCCAGGCCTTGGATTCCAGCTCGGCCTGGTTGTCGACGAAGTTGCGCGAAGGGTTCAGCGCCTGGGTGCCGAAGCCCGAAGCGCCGGCCGCGCCGCCGTTGACCGATCCATAGTGGAAGCTCGGGCGGTCCAGCTGGGTCTGCAGCTTGCTGGCGAGCTGGATGCGCTGCTTGTACTCTTCCTTGTACTGGTACAGGCCGACGATCCAGTTGAACGGGCCATCGCTGTTCGAGGACAGGTTGATCTCGTTCGAGAAGTAACGCTTGTGCTCGTTGAAGTCCGTCGTCTGATCACCGAAGACCGGTGTCGTGGAACCTGGGATCAGGAACGAGGTGGTGCGGCTGGTGCCGTCGTTGTCGCCGCCGGTCTGATAGTTGTACTGCTGGAAGCCGCCGATGTACTTCAGGTCGGCCCATCCCAGGTCGTAGTTGACCGTGGTGGTGAATATGTGATTGCCGCGCAGTTGGCCGTAGCCGTCGCGGTTGGTCGACTGGGTGTAGGGATCCTGGACGCCCGGATTGAGCGTGGTCATCCCATACTGCGGGTTGGGAACCAGGCCGCCGATCGGCTGGAACGGACGCGTGGTGTCGTAGGGCGTGATCAGGTTGGCGAGGCGGTCGCCCACGCCGGTGCTGTCGTCCCAGTTGGTGCGGTTGTAGCGAGCCCAGACCTCGAGGTTGTCGCCGAGTTCGGCTTCGGCCTGGATCTCGAAATAGGTGCGCTTGATGGTGGCGCCTTCGTTGGCGCTGCCGGCGTTCTCGATGAAGCCCTGGCGCTGCCAGTCCTGCGAGCCGCCGATCTTGAAGCGCAGGTTGTCGGCGACGGGCACGGAGACCACGCCCTCGATCTTGGTGCGTTCGTAGTTGCCGACGCCGGCGCGGATTTCGCCGGAGAAGTCATGCGACGGGCGCTTGGAGATGGTGTTGACGGCGCCGCCCATGGCGTTGCGGCCGTACAGCGTGCCCTGCGGGCCGCGGAGGATTTCGGTGCGCTCGACGAACAGCGAGCTCTTGAACAGTTCCGACGAGGACGCCGAGTAGAAGCCGTCCGTATAGGTCGCCACGCCCGGATCGTTGCCGATGTAGAAGGTGTTGCGCCCGGCGCCGCGCAGCGAGACGCGGTCGGTGCCGGAATAGTTCATGCCCGGCGTGAAGTTCACGAAGTCCTGGATGTTCGTCATCCCGCGGATATCGCGCTGCTGGGAGGTGTAGGCCGAGACGGCCACGGGCACGTCCTGCAGGGCCTGTTCGCGCTTTTCGGCGGTGACGACCAATTCTTCGATCTGGAAGCTGTCGGTCTCTTGGGCGTGGGCCGGGGCCGAGATCGCCGAGAGCGTCAGGGCCGACGCGCTCAAGGCAAGCAGGGTCCGCAGGCGCGGAGCTTGGTTAGACATCAATATCCTCCCAGGGCGGCGGGGCGTGGAACGCCCTCTGAAGCCCGCCCGCGTGATGCGTATGCAGTGATGTTGCGGCGCGGGGAGGCGCCGGTGGCCGAACCTCGGTCGGCGTCCGGCTGGCGTCAACGTAAAGGCCGATGACCGACCGTAATTCAGTTGAGCTTTCACTGTTTTGTGGCCGAAATACCGCGCTTTCAAATCGACTGTACAAAACTGACCGTCGTTCTTTGACGCATTCGTGAATCAAAAGGAAATAAGGGGTTTCTGAGAGCCGTCGCCGTTCGCCGTTTCGTACCGGTCGCCGAAAATGTTCTGAGCGCCCATGCGGACAAGAAAAAACCGCCGCCCCGGTTGGGGCGGCGGCGAGGCCGAACGACGAAGGTCGTCAGGCGATCAGAAGCGCTTCTGGATCGAGACGCCGTAGGTGCGCGGCTCGGTGTAGAAGGCGTTGCGGTACAGGCCCGAGGAGTCGTCGGTCAGGTAGAAGTCGGTGATGGCTTCCTCGTCAGTGGCGTTCTTGACGAAGCCGGCGACTTCCCAGCCCGATTCGGGATTGGCGAAGGTCAGGGTCAGGTTGACGTTCTGCCAGTCGTCGATCCGGTCAGGCTCGCTGTTGTAGATCCGCGCGAAGGTTTCGGTCTGCTTGTAGTAGTCGCCCCGCAGGGTGGCCGACCAGTTGTTGCCGAACTCGTAGGTGTACTGAGCGCCCAGCGAGATGGTCCAGTGCGGGGCGTTCGGCAGTTCCTTGCCGTCGAGATTGACCGGCACGCCGTCGCTGACCAGGCCGCCGAAGGCGTTGGTCCCGACCGCGAGCGCGCCGCCGCCGATATTGGTTCCTGCGCCGGCTGTGGAGGTCGGCGTACAGGCGCCCAGCACGGCGAAGGGGTTGTTCGTCGCGTTCGAGAAGCCCAGCGCCGTCTGGGCCGAGGCCATGCTGACCACGCAGTTGGAGGCCGCGGCGGTCTTGATCAACACCAGGTTGGGATTGCTCTGGGTGCGATTGAAGGTGTCGATCGATTGGCCTTTGCCGATCTCGGTGTCGAGCCAGCCGATGGCGGCGTTGAGGCGCAGGCCCTGCAGCGGCTGCCAGACCGATTCAAACTCCGCGCCCTTGATCTTGGCGTCGATGTTCTCGTTGGTGGAGGCGCGGTTGACGATCTTCGAGACCTGATAGCCCTTGTAGTCATAGTGGAAGGCGGTGACGTTGAGGGTCATCGTGCCGTTCAGCACGGTGTTCTTCGCCCCGATCTCGATGGAGTTGATGAACTCCGGATCGAAGGTCGCCGGGCCGCAGATCACGCCGGCGCCGCCGCTGCAGGGGGAGTTCAGGCCCCCAGCCTTATAGCCGCGCGAGTAGAAGGCGTAGACCAGGGTCTCGTCGGTGAAGCCGAGGTCAGGCTTCCAGTCGAAGCCGATCCGGCCGGTCGTCTCCTTGAACTTCACATGCAGGATGTCGGGGGTGCCGGGAATCGGGCCGCCGATGCCGCTGCCGGGGGTGCCCAGGGTGACCTGGTGGTTTTCGACTTCCTTGTCATCGACGGTGTAGCGCAGGCCGCCGGTGAACTTCAGGGTGTCGGTCGCCTGCCAGTACAGTTCGCCGAAGAAGGCGTGCGAGCGCAGGTCGTAGGGGCCGTAGGCGTCGTAGTAGTTGTGGCCGCTGCGGTTGGGCTCGTAGTTCTGGTCGACGGCGATGCAGGGCGACGGCCCGTTGCAGTTCGGGTTGCCGGTGTTGAACAGGTTGTTGAGCTGGTAATAGCCGGTCCCGGTGTTGAACATCACGTAGTAGTCGCCGGTCCCCTGATAGCGGACCATGATCGCGCCGACGTTGAAGTTGAACGGTCCGTCATAGGCCGACTGCAACCGCACCTCGTGGCTCCACTGCTCGGTGAAGGCCGAGGAAATGTCGCTGGTGGTGAACCTGTTGGCCGGCTTGTTCTGGGCGTCGTTGATTACGCCGCCGGGGAACAGGCTGGCGTAAATCCCCGCATAGCCAGGCACCGCGGCGAAGGCGTTCACTGGATTGGGCGAGGTGTTGAACGAGGTGCTGGGCGTGTAGCGGTTGTAGTCCTGGCGCGTATAGAGGTCGAACTTCGTATAGGCGGTCAGCCAGGTCAGCCGCAGGTCGTCGGTGAGGTCCCAGTCGAGGTTGAACTCGTAGATGTCGGTCTTGGAGCGGTAGATCGGGTCGAAGCTCGACTCGATGTCGCGCACGTCGCTGGTCTGCATCTTGCCGGCGTAGGCGTCCCCGGTTTGGAAGCCGCCCAGCGCGCCGAACAGGCCGCCCAGGGTCGCCTGGGAGTTCACCGTGCCGAGTGCGCCGGCCGAGTAGAGCGAGGTCGCCTGGCAGCCTTGGCTGAACAGGCCGCGCTGGATCTGGCCGATCAGGCCGCCGGCCGCGGCGGAGTAGCCGAGACCGCCGACATTGGAGGGGCCGTTGTCCTTGGTGCAGAACTGCTTGCCGATCCGCGAGCGGCTGTCTTCTTCGTCGAAGTGGTCGATCATGAAGTAGGCGCGGAAATTGTCGGTCGGCGTGAAGCCGAGGGTCGCGCGGCCGCCCCACAGGTCGCGGTCGTCGGCGTCGTTGCCGGTGACCAGGTTTTTCCCGAAGCCGTCGCGCTTCAGGTACGACCCGGCCACGCGCAGGGCGAAGACGTCGCCCAGGGGCAGGTTGACCATGCCGCGCACCTTGCGGGTGCTGTAGTTGCCGATCTCGCCCCGGATCATCGCCTGGAATTCATCGACCGGCTTGGCGGTGATCAGGTTGACCACGCCGCCGGTGGCGTTGCGGCCGTAGAGGGTGCCCTGCGGCCCACGCAGGACCTCGACCCGTTCCACGTCGTAGAACTCGGTCTCGAACAGATTGTTGGAGATGAGCGGGGCGTTGTTCAGGTGGATGCCGGTGCCGGCGTCGCCCGAGCCGGCCACCAGCTTGGAGCCGATGCCGCGGATTTGGAAGTTGTAGCCGGTGAAGTTCCCCTTGGAGAAGTTCACGTTCGGGACGGCGAGCACCAGGTTTGGACCGCCGTCGATCTTGCCCTTCTCAAGCGCGTCCTGATTGAAGGCCGAGACGGCGATCGGAACGTCCTGAAGGGCTTCCTCACGCTTTTGAGCGGTGACCACCAGCTCTTGGATGACGTTCTGGGACCAGGCCGGCGAAGCGATCGAACTCATCGCCGCGGCAGACGCACCCACGATTAGCAGGCTCCGCAAATGCAGAGTGTTCAACATTCCAGATTCCTCCCAGTACGCCCGAGGCTCTCTACATATCGGCCCGGTACGTCAGCATCGCCGCGCAAGATTTCAGCCAAGGGGTGGCGGCCAATCCCCCGACATTTCAAAGGCTCGCGCCCAGTTGTGGAGTCTGTCAACGTGACGTCGATAAGTTATCAGCGTTCATGTCGAAACTTCCGAATTGATGTTGCGCAAATACCAATGCTTCGAAAACTCACAATTCTGGGTAGATGCGAATTGATGGGGTCAGCGATGACTGAAGCTGTGTTGATGTCGTCGATGCTGCAACTGCGAACACTTTCCGACGCGCCGCTTTTCGATGTTGCGGTATGGGCTGGGGCGCGAAGACTCGTCGCACCGGGCTTCCGGTTTGCGCCTCGCGCGCGCATATGGGGCCGATGAGCGAAGCTTCCCCTCAGACCCGCGCCCTTGTCCTGTTCTCCGGCGGCCAGGATTCCAGCGTCTGCCTGGCCTGGGCCCTGGCGCGTCATGGCCATGTGGAGACGGTCGGTTTCGACTACGGCCAGCGTCACGCGGTCGAAATGGAACAGCGTTCTGTGGTTCGTGATGCGATGCGCGCGCGTTTCCCTGAGTGGGCGGATCGGCTGGGCGAGGATCACGTCCTCGACTTGAGGGGTTTCGGCGCGGTGGGTGAAACCGCCATGACGCAGGAGCGGGCCTTTGAGGTGACGGAGAAGGGGCTGCCGAACACCTTCGTGCCCGGCCGCAACCTGGTCTTTCTCACCTATGCGGCGGCCTTGGCCGATCGGCGAAATTTGCGTTTTCTAGTAGGCGGGATGTGCGAGACCGACTTCTCCGGCTATCCGGACTGCCGTCGTGATACGCTCGAGGCCCTTGAAAAGGCTCTGAACATGGGCATGGCGCAGGACTTTGTCGTCGAGACGCCGTTGATGTGGCTGACCAAGGCTCAAACCTGGGGTCTGGCCCAGGATCTGGGCGGCGAGGACCTAGTCGAATTGATACTTGAGGACAGTCACACCTGCTATCGCGGCGCTCGCGGAGAGCGCCACGACTGGGGCCACGGCTGTGGCGATTGCCCCGCCTGCGACTTACGCGCCAAGGGTTGGCGCGAATGGGTCGCCGCCGGCCGCCCGGGGAACGAGGCATGAGCTACGCGGTCAAAGAGATATTCCTGACGCTCCAGGGCGAGGGCGGGCAGGCGGGCCGGGCGGCGGTGTTCTGCCGCTTCGCCGGATGCAACCTGTGGTCGGGTCGCGAGGAGGATCGGGCCTCCGCGGTCTGCACTTTCTGCGACACCGACTTTGTCGGCATGGACGGTGAGGGCGGCGGGCGTTTCGCCACGGCCGAACGTCTGGCCGACGCCGTCGAGGCCGCCTGGACCGGCGGGCGCGATGATCGGCTGGTGGTCTGCACGGGCGGCGAACCCTTGCTGCAGTTGGATCCCGCTGCGATCGACGCCCTGCATGCGCGGGGCTTCAGCATCGCCGTGGAGACCAATGGCACCCTGGCGGCGCCGGCCGGCGTCGACTGGGTGTGCGTCAGCCCCAAGGCCCAGGCCGCCATCGTCCAGACCAAGGGGCAGGAACTGAAGCTCGTCTTTCCTCAGGTGGACGTCGATCCGGCCCGCTTCGAGCATCTGGATTTTGAGCGATTCCTGCTGCAGCCGATGGACGGTCCGGCGCGTGTCGAAAACACGCAGGCGGCGATCGCCTATTGCCTCGCGCACCCTCGGTGGCGTTTAAGCGTCCAAACCCACAAGTACCTCGGCATTCCGTGAGACCATGCCTGGTCTCCGAACGCCCTAAGACCTGCTGAATGACCCAACCTGTTTTTGAAATCACCAAGGCCGCGACCTTCGATGCGGCGCACTACTTCGCCGATGGGCCGGAACACCGGCCCTACGCCAATCTGCATGGCCACTCGTTCAAGGTCGAAGCCACCGTGCGCGGCGTCCAGCAGGAGCCGGTGGGCTGGGTGGCCGACCTGGCCGACCTCGACGCCGAGCTGAAGGCGGTCGCCGCCCAGCTCGATCATGGCCTGCTCAACGAGAAGCCGGGCCTCGAGCGCCCGACCCTTGAGCACCTCTGCCTCTATTTCGCCGAGCGGCTGAAGGTGCGCTTCCCAGGCCTGTCGAAGATCGTGGTCTCGCGCCCGACCATCAGCGAGAGCTGCGCGCTCAACATCGTCTAGCGGCGCTTCTTGTCCTGATCCTTGTCGCCGTCGGGAATGACGGCGCCGGCGGCCATTCCGACGCCCTTGGCGGTCATGCCGACAGCTGCGCCGGTGACGCCGACCGCGGTGCCGACGACAGCGCCGGCGAGGCATCCGCTTAGCGGAACTGTGAGCCCGACCAAGAGCGACAGTCGGACGGCGAGGCGGGCGACGTGCATGGCGAGCTCCTGAGGAGCCGCCTCTCTAGCCACCAAAAATCGCCAAATGGTGACGGGGCTCAGCTGCGCAGGGCGCGGACCGTGGGACCATCGGCGGCGCGCCGCCACGGACCGGGATGCTCAGGGTCGTTCCGGCGGCGGCGGTCGGGGCCGAAATAGTCGTCCGAGCGGATAAAGGGCCGGGCGTGGTCGATGAGCTGCTGCAATCGCCCGATCACGCCGCGGGCGGTGATCGGCTTGGCCAGGAATTCGTTGATCCCGACATCGCGCGCCTCGTGGATCCGGCGCAGGGTCGAGTGGCCGGTGATCATCAGCACCGGAACCATCGGGTTGGGACTGTCGGGCGAGTTGCGCAGCAGCCGGACGAAGTCGATGCCGTCCAGCGGCTCCATGGCCAGGTCGGTCAGGACGATATCGATGGCGTGGGCGCGCATGGCCTGCAGGGCCTCGGCGCCGTCGGCGGCTTCGTAGATCTGTTGGATGCCGATGGCGCGAAGGATCTCGATCAGCAACACGCGAGTGTAGCGATTGTCCTCGGCGATCAGAATTTTCAGAAGCTCGAGGCGCACAGTCTCTGACTTTTCGGTTGAGACTAATTCAGGTCTATCCGCGACAGCGACGAGGCGACTCAAGAGACCGCCCCCGCAGTCAGGTGTGAATACCGGCGTGAAACTTTCGCGGTCAACTCAAAAAACTCAAGTCAACCTTGAGTGGATTTCAAGTAAAGTCGGCTAGGCGACGTGGGCGCGGCGAAATCTAGACGGCGTCCATCAGCTGCGTGTCGTGGCGCCGGGAGTGAAGGCGCCGCCGCCGGTCTGGCCGCGATGGCGCAGATAGGCGTCGGCCAGCACGCAGGCGGTCATGGCCTCGACCACCGGCACGGCGCGCAGGCCCACGCAGGGGTCGTGGCGGCCCTTGGTGCGCAGGTCGATCTCCTCGCCGGCCTCGTTCAGGCTGCGGCGCAGGGTGAGGATCGAGGAGGTCGGCTTGAACGCCACCCGCGCCACCACCGGCTGGCCGGAGGAGATGCCGCCCAGGATGCCGCCGGCGCTGTTGGACAGGAAGATCGGGCCGTCATTGCCCATGCGCATCTCGTCGGCGTTCTCCTCGCCGGAGAAGGCGGCCGAGGCGAAGCCCGCGCCGATCTCCACGCCTTTCGAGGCGTTGATCGACATCAGGGCCGCCGCCAGCTCGGCGTCGAGCTTGCCATAGACCGGCGCGCCCCAGCCGGCCGGAACGCCCAGCGCCTCGACCTCGACAATGGCGCCGGTCGAGGAGCCGGCCTTGCGGACCTTTTCCAGGTGTTCTTCCCAGACCGAAACCATCTGGGCGTCCGGGCACCAGAACGGGTTCTCCGTGCGCTGGTCCCAGTCGAAGCGGTCGCGGTCGATCGCATGCGGGCCGATCTGCACGACAGCGGCGCGGATCGTCACGCCGGCCAGGATCTTGCGCGCCACGGCGCCGGCCGCCACGCGCGAGGCGGTCTCGCGCGCCGAGGCCCGTCCGCCCCCGCGATAGTCGCGCACGCCGTACTTGGCGAAATAGGTGTAGTCGGCGTGCCCGGGCCGGAACTGGGTGGCGATCTCGCCGTAGTCGCGCGAGCGCTGGTCGACGTTCTCGATCATCATCGAGATCGGCGTGCCAGTGGTCACCTGACCGCCCGTGCGCTCGTCCTCGAAGACGCCCGACAGGATCTTCACCGCGTCCGGTTCTTGGCGCTGGGTGACGAACTTGCCCTGGCCTGGACGGCGTTGGTCGAGCCAGACCTGAACTTCCTCGGCGGTCAGGGCGATGCCGGGAGGGCAACCGTCGACCACGCAGCCGAGAGCCGGCCCATGGCTCTCGCCCCAGGTGGTGACACGGAAGAGGTGGCCGAAGGTGTTGTGCGACATGGCGGCGCTTTTAAAGGCGAGAGGCGCGCAGCGCTAGGCCGCCCAGGCCGCGGCGAAGCGTCGGCGCAGCGTTCTGGCGGCGGAATCGGTGGTGCGGACTTGGGCCGCGAGGCGCAGGAACATGTGTCCCTGGCGATGTTTGCCGCGCGCCGGCAGTCCCTGGCCGACCAACCGCACCAGGCCGCGTTCGCCGGCCTTGCGGGTGATCCAGACCACGCGGCGACCGAGCGGGGTATCCAGCGCGACCCGGCCGCCCTGGGTCAGCAGGTGCGGATCCAGCGGCACGGTGAGCCAGAGATCATCGCCGCGAACCAGCATTTCCCCGTCGCTGCGCACGGCGATCTCGAACTCGATGTCGCCGACCCGCAGGGTGTCGCCGGTCCGCAGCCCCTCCGGCACGACGATTTTCAGCCGGCGGCCGTCGGCCGTCTCCTGCAGCAGGACGCCGCCGTTCAGGGCGAGCAGGGGGGTGATCGGCAGGACGGCGTCGGTGCGGGCGGGGCGCGCCACCGTGGCCGGCGGCTGGATGATCCTGTCGACGGCCCCCTGCTGGTTCAGTAGGTGAAAGGCTTCGACGGCCTCGCGGAACCGCTCGGCGTCGCCGCCCGGACGGTCGGGATGGGCCTGCTTGGCGGCCTCACGGAAGGCGAGCCGGAGCTGGGCGGAGTTGGCGAACGAGGAGACCCCGAGGATCTCGCGCGCCCGTTTCCTCTGCATCGTTGGTGGTGGGGGCGCGGCCATCGGCGGGACTGTGACCTCGTCGTGGTCAACGGTGCGTTAAGCATGCCAAGCTCGCGAACTCGCGCTATACGGCGACCATGAGCGACAAGACCGCCATCCCGCCGTCTCCCAGTGAAGACGAGTACGTCCGCCAGGTGTCCGCGGCCGAGCCGCCGCCGCTGCTTTCGGCCCAAGATCCGTTCGAGCTGTTCGCCGACTGGATGAAGGAGGCGGTCGCCAAGGAGCCGAACGACGCCAACGGCATGGCGCTCTCAACCGTCGACGCCGACGGCATGCCCGACGTGCGCATGGTGCTGTTGAAAAACGCCGGTCCCGACGGCTTTGTATTCTACACCAACCTCGGCAGCGCCAAGGCCCGCCAGCTTGCGGTCAGTCCGAAGGCGGCCCTGCTATTCCACTGGAAGTCCCTGCGCCGTCAGATCCGCGTGCGCGGGACCGTGGTTCCGGTGACGCCGGAAGAGGCCGACGCCTATTTCGCCACCCGCGCCCGGCCGGCCCAGATCGGGGCCTGGGCCTCGGAGCAGTCGCAACCCTTGCCGGACCGTTTGGCGCTGGAAAAGCGCATCGCCGAGATGGGCCTGAAGTTCGGCCTCGGCAAAGTCACCCGGCCCCCGCACTGGTCCGGCTACCGCGTCGTGCCCGAGGCGATCGAGTTCTGGCGCGACCGTCCCTTCCGGCTGCATGAACGCCTGGTGTTCGTCCGCGCCGGGGAGGGCTGGACCACCCAGCGCCTCTATCCTTGACGGACGCCGAAGAAGCCGAGGTTACAGCCTGGTTCGCCGAGCGCGCCGAGCGGACGATCGAGACGGCCTGCGCCCGGGTGTTCCTGGCCGGCGACACCGCCTTCAAGGTCAAGCGTCGGGTCGAGCTCGGCTATCTGGACTATTCGACGCTGGACCTGCGCCACTGGGCGCTGGAGCGCGAGCTGCGTTTCAACCTGGCGGCTACCTCCGACATCTATCGCGCGGTCCGTAAGCTGACCCGGACGGCGGGCGGCGGGCTGGAGCTGGACGGCGAGGGGGCGGTGGTCGAGTTCGCGCTGGAAATGCGCCGCTTCGACGAGAGCTTCGTGCTGGCCGCGCGGCCCTGGGCCGTGGACGGCCCCTTGGCCGAGGCCATGGGCCGCGAGGTGGCCGGGGTGCATGCCCGCGCCACGCTCCGGCCGCAGGGCGGCGGCGGCAAGGCGCTGAAATACACCATCGATTCCAACGCCAAGCTGATCCGCGAACTGGCCCCGCAACTGGGCGAGGCGCGTGTCGAAGCCCTGATCGCCGCCACCGACGCGGAGTATTTTCGCCGCGAGGCTTTGCTGGACGGCCGCCGGGCCGCGGGCTTCGCGCGCCATTGCCACGCCGACCTGCACCTGGGGAACATCCTGCTGGAGAACGGCAAGCCGATCCTCTTCGACTGCATCGAGTTCAACGACGTCCTCTCCGACATCGACATCCAGTACGACCTGGCCTTCCTGTTGATGGACCTCGACTTCCGCCGCCGGCGCGACGCTGCGGTGCGGGTGCTATCGGCCTATCTGGACGAGGGCCTGCGCCACTTCGGGCCTGATCTGCTGGACGGCCTGGCGGCGCTGCCGCTGATGCTGTCGGTCCGGGCCGGGGTCCGCACCCACGTCCAGGCCCATAGCGGAGACCTCGAGGCGGCCAGCGCCTATCTCGACGCCGCGCTCGCCCATCTGTCGCCGCCGTCGCCGAAGCTGACCGCGGTGGGCGGACTGTCGGGCAGCGGCAAATCCACCTTCGCGCGCCTGATCGCGCCGGGCTTGGGCGCCTCGCCGGGCGCGGTGGTCCTGCGCACCGACGAAATCCGCAAGCGGCTGTTGGGCGTGGCGCCTGACGCCCAACTGTCTTCCGCCGTCTATTCCCCGGCCTTCTACGCCGAGGTCTATGACGCCCTGCTGCGCGAGGCCGGAGCATTGCTGGCCGCCGGCCGGGCGGTGGTGGTCGACGCCACCTTCATCCAGCCGGACCTGCGCGCGCGCGTTGAACAGTTGGCGGCCGAGGTCGGGGCGCCTTTCCACGGCGTCTGGCTGGAGGCTCCGCCCGAGGTGCTGGCCGCGCGGATCGAGGGGCGGCAGGGCGACGCCTCGGATGCGACGGTGGCCACCCTGCGCATGCAGTTGGAACGCGACGTCGGCCCGATCGGCTGGGTGCGCGTAGATGCGTCAGGCCCAGCGCAGGATGCGGCCGAGGCCTGGTCGGCGACCTATGGCGGTTCGCCGCTGACCTGAGCGCTCAGGGCTGGCCGCCGGCGATCTCGGAGTCCGACGCCGCAAGCTGCGGCGTCTCGGCGGGCCGGGGCGGGAATGCGGCCGCCAGGCTCGGTTTCCAACTCAGCCGATAATTGACCAGGTAACCGTCGTGATCGGAGAGCCGCCGCCGGCCGGGCGCGGCGCCGAAGACCTTTTCTACGCTGATCGGCCGGACGCTGACCGCCCCGTCGCCGGCGAAGGCCTGTAGGTCCTGCGAGCGCAGCCAGGGCTTTTCGCCATCGGCAGGAGCCTGGCCCGCGCAGGGGTTGGCGCGGTGGTTGCAGAACTCGCTGACCACCACATAGGGCCGTTCGGCCGCCTGGTAGTCGTAGCGGTCGGGCGCGTTCCTGACGTTGAAGTCGCCGCCGATCAGCAGCGGCGTGGAAGCCTTCCAGTGATCGTTGATGAAGGCGTTCAGTTCCTCGGTCTGCAGATTGTGGGCCCGCAGGGAGCGCTTTAGCGGCACTCTCGAGGCGCCCCTCGAATTCAGGTGGGTGTTGATGATGTCGAGGTCCTGCGGCAGGCCGGGCGGGGCCAGGCGGACCAGCATGGCGCCCTTGTTGGCCAGGCAGTCGAAGCCGGCGCAGAACCGATAGGGGGTGTTGCGAACCTCCACGATGGGATCGTCGGTCAGCACATGCAGGCCCGCGCTGGTGAACTTGCCCCATCCCTCGCCGAACCGGACATATCGAACACGCCGATAGTGTCGCCCGTCCTGCGGCGCCGAGCCGGAGGCGCGCTCGAACCGGGTCGGCCCCTGCGCCCAGTAGCGATAGCCGCTGGTCTTCACCAGGTCGCTGACCTCGCTGCGGAACCCCTCCTGAATGAGCACCACATCCGGCTGGCGGCCTTCTTCGCGCATCGTCGCCAGTTCAGCGCCGATCTTCTTCAGCGCCTTGGCGCGGCCGCGCGCGATGGGCCAGGGCAGGCCGCGGATATTGTAGGTCAGCACGCTGATGTCGGTGCTGTGGTCGTCGCTCGCAGCGGCCCGTTCCACGATCACCGGCGGCGGTGAGATGATCGTGGCGCCGCCGCCGACCGGAGCCGTCGCCGCGGTGGCCGCAAGTACGGGAGCTGTCGCTATCGCCGCCAGATTCACAGTTCGCGAGCTTCCGCTGGTTTGAGATGCAGCCGATCGATCTATCGAGTCTCAGAGAACCACGGCCAAATGAAAACCTGGTGACAGCCGCGCGCCTAGACGGCCTGGCCCGCCACCCAGCCCGACGACCACGCCCATTGGAAATTGTACCCGCCCAGCCAGCCGGTGACGTCGACCACCTCGCCGATGAAGTAGAGGCCGGGCGTGGATTTCGCCGCCATGGTCTTGGAGTCCAGCTCGTCGGTGTCGACCCCGCCCAGGGTGACCTCGGCGGTGCGGTAGCCTTCCGAGCCGACCGGCTTGACCGTCCAGGCGTTCACCGCCTCATCGATGCGGGCGATCAGCTTGTCCGACAGGTCGCCGACATTGGGCGGGGCGCCGATCTCCTCAAGGATCATCTGGGCTACGCGACGCGGCAGATGCTCGGCCAGAACCGTGACGACCGCCTGCTTGCCGCGCGATCCGCGGGCGGTCTTCAGCGTCTGGGTCAGGTCCAGGCCAGGGGCCATGGTCACGGTGATCGCCTGACCCTCGCGCCAGTAGGACGAGATCTGCAGGATGGCCGGACCGCTGAGGCCGCGGTGGGTGAACAGCATCGCCTCAGTGAACTTGGTCTTGCCGCAGGCGGCCACGGCGTCGACCGCGACCCCGGCCAGGGGCTTCAGCCGCTCCAGCGTCTTGATCTCGAAGGTCAGCGGCACGAGGGCGGGGCGGGTCTCGATGATGTTCAGCCCGAACTGCTGGGCGATCTCGTAGCCGAAGCCGGTGGCGCCCATCTTCGGGATCGACTTGCCGCCGCTGGCGATCACCACCGAGCTGCAGGTGACCGCGCCGTGGGTCAGGGTCAGCTGGAAACCGTCCGACGTCTTCTCCACCTTGTCGACGGCGGTGCGCAGGCGCAGCTCGACGCGGTGGGCGCGCATGGCGCCCGTCAGCATCGCGATGATCTGCTTGGCGGAGTCGTCGCAGAACAACTGGCCCAGCGTTTTCTCGTGATAGGCGATCCCCTCGCGCTCCACCCAGGACACGAAGTCCTTCTGCGTGTAGCGCCGTAGGGCCGAGATGCAGAAGCGCGGGTTGGTCGAGATGAAGTTGGCCGGCGCGGCGTGAATGTTGGTGAAGTTGCACCGGCCGCCGCCGGAGATGCGGATCTTCTCGCCGGGGGCTGCGGCATGGTCGACGACCAGCACCTTGCGCCCGCGCTTGCCGGCCTCGATGGCGCACATCATGCCCGCCGCACCTGCGCCGATCACGACGACGTCGAAGAAATCCAATTGCCGCCTCGCGACCTGATCAAAAGAGAGGCTCTTCGATAAGAGGCGGACCTCCAAGTCAACCTGAGCCTTGGCGACATCAAGTTTAAGTCGCCCGTTCGGCGGGCGCCGCGTTGCTTAAAAGACTTGGTGAATCTAGCTTGCGCGCCAGCCCAAAGGGCAATGTCGGGAGGAGACAATATAATGCAAGGCTTGATGCAGGACTGGCCGTTGACGGTCGACAAGATCCTGGACCACGCCAAGGCCTGGCACGGGGGACGCGAGATCGTCAGCCGTTCGGTCGAGGGACCGATCGTCCGCACCACCTACGCCGAGATCCATGAGCGCGCCAAGCGAGTGTCCAACGCCTTGCTGGGCCTGGGGATTCTGCCCGGGGACCGGGTCGCCACCCTGGCCTGGAACACTGGCCGCCATATCGAGGCCTGGTACGGGATCATGGGGATGGGGGCCGTGTGCCACACCCTGAATCCGCGCCTGTTCGCCGAGCAGCTCGTCTACATCATCAACCACGCCGACGACCGGATCATCATCACCGATCTGACTTTCGTGCCGGTCCTGGCCTCGATCCGCGATCAGATTCCCGGCGTGAAGCACATCATCGTGCTGTCCGACGAGGCTCATCTGGACGGCAGCCTGCCGGGCGCGCTGGCTTACGAGACCCTGGTTGAGAACGCCTCGGCCGATATTTCCTGGGGCGGGTTCGACGAGAACACCGCCGCGGGCCTTTGCTACACCTCGGGCACGACCGGCAATCCGAAGGGCGTGCTCTACTCGCACCGCTCGAACTTCCTGCACACCCTGGTGACCATGGGCTCCGACGTGCTGGGGATCAAAGCCACCGACACCGTATTGCCGGTGGTGCCGATGTTCCACGCCAACGCCTGGGGCCTGACCTTCTCGGCGCCGGCGGTCGGCGCCAAGCTGGTCATGCCGGGTCCGAAGCTGGATGGCGCCTCGGTGCACGAACTGCTGGAGACCGAGGGCGTCACCTTCTCGGCCGCGGTGCCGACGGTCTGGCAGATGCTGCTGACCCACCTGCGCACCAGCAAGGGCACGCTGAGCACCCTGAAGCGGGTGGTCATCGGCGGCTCGGCGGTGCCCGAGGCCATCGTCCGCGGTTTCCGCGACGAATACGGCGTCGACGTCACCCATGCCTGGGGCATGACCGAGACCTCGCCGCTCGGCACCCAGGCCACGCCGAACTACGCCATCTCGCAGATGGACGCCGAACAGCAGCTGCAGTTCAAGCTGAAGCAGGGACGCGCGCCGCTGGGCATCGAGCTCAAGCTGGTGGACGATGACGACAAGCCGCTGCCGCACGACGGGACGACCTTCGGGCGCCTGAAGGTGGCCGGTCCGTTCGTGGTCGGCGAGTACTTCAGGGCCGAAGGCGGCAAGATCCTCGACCAGGACGGCTTCTTCGACACCGGCGACGTGGCGACCCTGGACGAGCATGGCGTGATGCAGATCACCGACCGCGCCAAGGACGTCATCAAGTCGGGCGGCGAATGGATCTCGTCCATCGAGATCGAGAACATCGCGGCCGGCCATCCCAAGGCCGAACTGGCCGCCGTGATCGGCGTGGTCCACCCCAAGTGGGACGAGCGTCCGCTGCTGCTGGTCAAGCTGAAGACGGGCGAGGCGGCGACGAAGGACGAGTTCTTGCAGTTCCTCGACGGCAAGATCGCCAAGTGGTGGATGCCCGACGACGTGGTGTTCGTCGACGAGATCCCGCTCGGCGCCACCGGCAAGATCGACAAGAAGCTGATCCGCGAACGGATGAAGGACTATGTCCTGCCGCCCGCGGCCGGGGTGGCCAGCGGCGCCGTGGCCTTGGCCGCGCCGCCCGAGCCCAAGATCTACGCGCCGGAGCCGGAGCCGGAGCCCGTGGTCGAGCCGGGGCACGAGGATGACGCCTGGCTGCACTGGACCCCGGACGCGGCGCAGTCGGTGGATCGGAGCCGCCGGGAGGCGCCGGCGGCGCCCGCCGACCACGTGGAGGCCCCGGCGGACGCCCAACTCCCTTTTCGGGGGAGGTAGCTGCGGCTGAAGCCGCTCCGCCTCCCCGGCCGGAATCTGTCCGGCCTGCGATCTCGCCGTCGCCGACGCCGCCCTCATCCCGGGGGCGGTCGGTTTCGGCGGGATTCGCCGATCTCTATCTGCACGCCGCGACGCTGATCGCGCTGGCCCCGACGGTCATGGTGGTCGTGGGGTGGGCGGGGGCGAAGTCTGGCCTGCTGAGCCCGGAGTTCGGGCTGAGCAGGATGGCCTATGAGTGGGCCCCGCATGTCGCACTGGGCAGCGTGGCGGCCGGTGTCTTCGGGGTGATCGTCGCCATGCTCGCCGGCTTCCAGCGCTTTTGGCTGCGGGCGTTGCTGGTGCTGACCATCACCACCCTGACCCTGCTGGCCTATGTCTGGGATCGGCAGGCTCCGGCCTCGGCGGCGCCCGCACCCACCGTTCCAGCCATGGTCTCGACCGCTCCATGATGCTTCGCCACCTGCTGACCGGCGTCACCGGCGCCGTCATCGCCTGGTCTTCGGCCCTGGCCCAGCCCCTGCAGGGCTTCGACGCGGGGGCGAACGTGCCGCCCGCCTTCGCGGTGACGTCGTTTTACGACGCCTCGCCGAAGCTCGCCCGCGCCAAGCCGGGCGACATCCTGAAGGCCGAGCCGGTGGCCGCGCCGTCCGGCGCGCGCGCCTGGCGGGTGATGTACGCCTCGCGGACCTGGGACGACCAGCCTGTGGCCGCGACAGGGCTGATCATCGCCTCCACGGCCAAGACGACCCGGCCGCGCCCGGTGCTGGTCTGGGCGCATGGGACGACCGGTGGAGCGCGGGGCTGCGCGCCGTCGCTGGCGCCCGATCCCGCCCGGAGTTTCCTCGAGCGCGGCGGCGCGGCCGGCTATCCCATCGACATCGGCACGCCCTATCTGACCGACCTGATGGCGCGCGGCTACGTGGTGGCGGCCCCCGACTATCAGGGCCTTGGCGGGCCGGGCGTGCACCAGTTCCTAGTCGGCGACACCGCGGCGCGCGGCGGCCTGGACGCCGCCCGCGCGGCAAGACATCTGCGCGGCGCGAAGGCCGGCGCGGACGTGGTGGTGCTGGGCTGGTCGCAGGGCGGGCAGGCGGCCCTGACGGCCGGCGAAGTCGCATCGGCCTACGCCCCTGACCTGCGAGTGCGTGGGGTCGCCGCCTTGGCGCCTAGCGCGACCATCATGTCTCCGGTCGTGAACCAGCTGTTCCGGTCCGGCACGCCGCACGTCTACGAGATCATTCGGGGCTACGCCTCAGCCTATGGTCTGTCGACCGATCTGCTGTCCCAGCGCGGGCGGGATCTTGTCGAGGTCGCCGGGCAGGGCTGCATCCTGGAAGTCTTCAAGGAAGTCGGGCGCTCGAAGGAACCGGGCGTGATCGCCGACGTCACGAACGATCCCGCCTGGACGACGGCGTTGGAGCGGAACAACTCGGGGCTGCGTGTCTCGGCCGCGCCGGTGCTGGTCGTGCATGGATCGGCCGATGGGATCGTGCCGTTCGGCAGCACCGACCTCTACCAGGCGCGCGCCTGCGCGGTGGGGACCAAGCTGCAGATCGACCGCATCGAGGGCGGCGACCATCGCAGCATCATCCCCTCGGCCCGCGAGGGGATACTCCATTGGATGGAAATGCGGCTGCGCGGCGAGCCCGCGAAGACCAGCTGCCCGTCAGCCGGCTAGTCGGTAGTCGCTGTCGGGGCCGGGCGGGCCGTCGGTCTTCAGTACGCCGCGCCGTTCCAGGTCGATGATGTGGCCTAGAACCGAGCGTGCGGCGGCCGGCCATAGACGCTTGTCGACCTCGGCATAGAGCACCGGGACCATGTCCTTGATGCGCCCGTGGCCCTCGCTCACCGCCTTCAGCACCTGCGCCTCGCGGGCGCGGCGGTGGGCGATATAGGCGGTGATGAACGGTTCGACCTCCAAGACCGGCGGGCCGTGGGTCGGCCACAGGGTCGTGAAGTCGCGCGCCTTCACCAGCTCGAGGCTGGCCATGTAGTCGGTCATGTCGCCGTCGGGCGGCGAGACCACCGTGGTCGACCAGCCCATGATGTGGTCGCCGGAGAACAGCGCGTTCTCCTCGCGCAAGGCGAAACAGATGTGGTTGGAGGTGTGGCCCGGCGTGGCGATCGCCTCCAGCGTCCAGCCGGGACCTTCGAACACCGCGCCGCCGCCGCAGATATCGATGTCGGGACGGAAGGAGAGGTCGTGGCCGGCCTCGGTGATGATCACCGATTCCACCGCCTGGCCGCCAACCGCGCAGCCGTAGATCTTGGCGCCGGTCTTTTCCTGCAGGGGGCGGGCGAGGGGAGAGTGGTCGGAGTGGTGGTGGGTGACCAGGATATGGGTCACGCTCTCGCCCTCCAGCGCCGCCATCAGGGCGTCGAGGTGTTCGGGCAGGTCGGGGCCGGGATCGATCACCGCCACCTGGCCCTTGCCGACGATGTAGGTGCCGGTGCCCAGATAGGTGAAGGGGCCGGGGTTGTTGGCCACCACCCGCCGGATCAGCGGCGAGACCTGATCGCAGGCGCCGTAGTCGAACTTGATCTCGCGGACATAGGGGATCATCGAAATATCCTAAACGGCGCCTTAATTGCTCCGACCAACCTCGATCTGAAAATGAGGTCGGTTATGGCGACGGACGCGGCGATTTTTGTATCAAAACGGCTTCAGAGGGCGGTCTTCGCCTTACTGTGTCTCTTTGCGGCGCATCTGGTCCTGGCGGTCGCGAGCTGCGAGCCCGAGCAGGTGGCCATGGGCGCAGCCCGGATCCCGCTCGAGTTCAGCCAGCGCTAGCGCGGGAACGCCCCTGACAGGTCGTAGCCGGCCTGGGCGCCCAGATCGACGAGCTCCTGGGCGCTGCGCTCGTCGGCTTGGAACTGGCCCAGCGACCAGGTGACGATCGAGCGCGTGCCCGAGCGGCAGAAGGCCAGCACCGGACCCTCGGCGGCCTCGATCGCGCGATGATTGGCCTCGACCTGATCGGGCGTCGGTCCGCCGCGCACCGGAATGTGGACATAGGCGAGCCCGGCGGCCTTGGCCGCGGCCTCGATCTCGGCGCTGGACGGCTGGGTCGGGTCTTCACCGTCGGGGCGGTTGTTGATCACCATCTTGAAGCCCTGGGCCGCGGCGGCGGCGAGGTCGTCGGTCCCGATCTGGGGGGCGACGGAGAGCTGATCGGTGACGCGTCGAAAGTCAGTCATGTGAGTTACCGCAGGTTGGGAGGAGGACCCTTCGTTTGACATCATCGGGGGGCGATGAAAGTTTCGCAACGCCCGGCCGACAAATGGCCTTCACCTCGAGCCCCTCCCAAATGTTGCGTTTCATCGGCCGCCGCCTGCTCGTGGCCATACCGACGCTGTTCCTGGTCGTGACCGTCGCCTTCTTCATGATGCGCGCGGCGCCCGGCAGCCCCTTCGACATGGATCGCAAGCTCTCGCCCGAGATAGAGCGCAACGTGATGGCCAAGTACGGCATGGATAAGCCGCTGCATGAGCAATACTTCAACTATATCAAGGATGTGTCTCGCGGCGATTTCGGCCCGTCGCTGAAATACAAGGACAAGAGCGTCCTCCAGATCCTCAAGGAGAACTACAAGGTCAGCCTGACCCTAGGGCTGTCGGCGATCCTGATCGCCAGCATCGTTGGCGTCACGCTCGGCGTCCTGGCGGCGCTGCGGCAAAATCGGCTGATCGACTACGGCGTCATGGCGGTGGCGATCGTCGGGGTCTGTATTCCCACCTTCGTCACCGCGCCGCTGCTGGTGCTGCTGTTCGGCTCCAAGCTCCAGATCCTGCCGTCGGGCGGGTGGAACGGCGGTGCGCTGGCCAACCTGATCCTGCCGGTGGCGGTGCTGGCCCTGCCGCAGATCGCCATCATCTCGCGGCTGACACGGGCCGGCATGATCGAGGTGCTGCATTCAAACTATGTGCGCACCGCCCGGGCCAAGGGCCTGCCGGAGCACCGGATCGTCATCAAGCACGCCCTGCGCGCGGCCATCCTGCCGCTGGTCAGCTATCTGGGCCCGGCTTGCGCCGGGCTGCTGACCGGTTCGCTGGTGGTCGAGAAAATCTTCAATCTGCCGGGCCTGGGGAAATTCTTCGTCATCTCCGCCCTGCAGCGGGACTACACCGTTGTCATGGGCATGGTGATTTTCTACGCCGCTCTGATCCTTGTCCTGAACCTGATCGCCGATCTGCTCTATGCGGCGCTCGATCCCCGCGTGAGGCTGTCGTGATCGGTCCAATCCTGGCCCCCGGCTCGCGCGCCGGGGCGCAAGTCATGGAAAAGGCCGTCAAGGGCCGCAGTCTGTGGGACGACGCCCGGCGCCGGCTGTTCCGCAATTGGGCGGCGGTGAGCGGCATGCTGGTGCTGGCGGTCCTGGTGGCCGTCGCCCTGATCGGGCCGCACCTGGTTCCGTTCAGCTACGACCAGATCAACAAGAACGACGTGTGGGCGCCGCCGCTGACCGGCGGGCATCTGCTGGGCGCGGACTCGCTGGGCCGCGACCTGCTGGCCCGGCTGCTGATGGGGCTGCGCGTGTCGCTGGCGATCGGGCTGGTGGCGACCATGGTCTCGCTGGCCATCGGCATCGTCTGGGGCGCGGTCGCCGGCTATGTCGGCGGGGCGTTGGACGAGCTGATGATGCGCGTCGTCGACGTGCTCTATTCGCTGCCGTTCATCTTCTTCGTGATCCTGCTGATGGTGACCTTCGGGTCGAACATCATCCTGATCTTCATCGCCATCGGGGCGGTGGAGTGGTTGACCATGAGCCGGATCGTGCGCGGCCAGACGCTGGGCCTCAAGCACAAGGAATTCGTGGAGGCGGCGCGCGCCGCCGGCCTCCGCCAGGGCTCGATCATCGCCAAGCACATCGTGCCCAACCTGCTCGGGCCGGTGGTGGTCTATGTGACCCTGACCATTCCGGCGGTGATCCTGGCCGAGAGCTTCCTCAGCTTCCTGGGGCTGGGCGTGCAGCCGCCGATGGCCTCGCTCGGCACCCTGATCGCCGGCGGCGCCCAGGACATGGAGCTGGCGCCCTGGCTGCTGATCTTCCCGTCGCTGACCATGGTGGTGACGCTGATGAGCTTCAACTTCATCGGCGACGGCCTTCGGGACGCGATCGACCCGAAGGACCGCTGAGGCGCTACCGAAGGCGCTTGGCGCGAACGCCGGCCTGGCCGTCGGACCTGAGGAAGAAACCGCCGACGCCGCCCCTGCGGATCTCGACCTTCGAGCCCGCCTTGGGCGTACGGCCCAGGGTCACGGCGTCGTAGAGCGACCAGACGGCGCCGCCCTCGAGCTCGAACACCCACTTGCCGTCGCCGCCGCGATAGGCGTTGGTCGCGACGGTCTCCAGGCGGTCGGCCTGTTCCGGCGTGGTGTCGGTGCGGTTGAAGATGTCCAGCGAGGGCATGGCGAAGCCGAAGGCCTGGCGGCGCGCGGCCTGGGCCTGTTCGCGGTCGACCACGACGATGTCGCCCTTCTGCTCGGCCGCGCCCAGCGAACCGACGGCGGCGTCGTAACAGGCCAGGCGCTCTGCGGCGTCGGTCTTGCCCTTGCAGTCCAGCACGTTCTGGAGGACCGCCGTGCGCCCCTCGATCTTGGGCTCGGCGGCGATGGCTCCGCTACTGGCGAAGACGCCCAACAGGACGAAGGCGCTCAGTTTTGAGCCGATGGAAAAATGTGTCATCCGTGACCCATGGTTTTGATGTCCCGTATTGATAGGGCGCTCCCGGCGCTGGGCAACATGTTCGTGCTGGGGCTCGCGGCGCTTTCGCTCGCCGCCTGCGCTCCCAAGGGGCCGTCGAGGCCGCCATGCCCTCCCGGCAAGGTCTGTATCCAGGCCGGCAATGTCGCCGAACCAGTCAGCCTCGATCCGCACAAGATCACCGGGGTCTGGGAAGATCGCATCGTCTCGAACCTGCTGGTCGGCCTGACCGAGGCCGATCCCGAAGGCAACGCGGTCCCCGGCATGGCCGAGCGATGGGAGACCACGCCCGACGGCCTGGTCTGGACCTTCTATCTGCGTGATGCCGATTGGTCGGACGGCGTGCCGGTCACAGCCGACGATTTCGTCTTCGCGCTGCGGCGTATCATGTCGCCGCAGACGGCGTCGGAGTACGCCTCGCTGCTCTATCTCATCAAGAACGCCCAGGCGGTGAGCGAGGGCAAGGCGCCGAAGGAGGCGCTGGGCGTTCGGGCGGTGTCGCCGAAGGTGCTGGAGATCACGCTCGAGCATCCGGCTCCCTACCTGCCGCAGCTGGCCAAGCACCAGACGATGTACCCGTTGCCCCGGCATGTGGTTGAGAGGCTGGGTGACAAGTGGGTGACGCCTGGCAACTACGTCTCCAACGGCCCCTATGTGGTGACCGACTGGAAGCTCGGCGACTATGTGAAGATCGTGAAGAACCCGCGGTTCTATGAAGCCGACAAGGTTTGCGTCGACGAGATCTACCTCTACCCCACCTCCGACGCGACCATGGCCGAGCGCCGGGTGTTACGCGGCGAGCTCGACATGAACGCCGACATCCAGTCGAACCGCATCGCCTTCCTGCGGGAAAAGGCGCCGCAGTATGTGCGCACCCATACGTATCTTGGCGTCACCTATCTGGCCTTCAACTCGTCCGTTCCGGCGTTCAGGGACAAGCGTGTCCGTGTTGCCCTGGCCATGGCCATCGATCGCGACTTCATCACCCAGAAGCTGCTGCGGGGCGGGCAGAAGCCGGCCTACACCTTCGTGCCGCCCGGGGTGGCCAACTATGAGCCGGCCAAGCCGCCGGCCTGGGCCGCGTGGCCGCTTGAGAAGCGTCAGGCCGAGGCCAGGCGGTTGCTGGCCCAGGCCGGCTACGGCCCCGGCCGGCCGCTGAAGATCGAGATCAAGCACCGCAATACGCCCGACCCGATGCTGTTCATGCCGGCGATCCAGGCCGACTGGAAAGCCATCGGGGTCGACACCGCCCTGGCGCAGAACGAGGCTCAGATCGCCTATGCGGCGTTCCGTTCGCGCGATTTCCAGGTCGCCGACGCCGCCTGGATCGCCGACTACAACGATGCGATGAGCTTCCTCTACCTGCAGCAGTCGGCCACCGGCGCGCAAAATTATGGCGACTACCGCAATCCCGCCTATGACGCCCTGCTGGCCAAGGCTGACAACGAGCCCGACGCCAAGGTGCGTGCGGGCTACCTGGCGCAGGCTGAGCAGATGATGCTCGATGACGCCCCGGTTGCGCCTATCTACTTCTACGTGAACAAGAATCTCGTCGCCCCGAAGGTGACCGGCTTCGTCGATAACATCGTCGATCAGCACCGGGCGCGTTACTGGTGTGTTGCAGGTTCCCGTACCGCGCCGGCCGCCCCTGCGGCGCCAAAAGGGTAAATTCATGCGCGCAATGGGCTCCAGGGCACATTCTGTGACCAGAATGCGACAGGTTGGCGCCCTTCAGATTGCAGCGGTTTAATCTGCGTTGACCCCCAGGCTGTAAGCCTCGTAACTCCAACGTAACCGGGTTCGGAATTGAACCTGGGACCGAACCTTATGTGGGGAGCGGGTATCGCAGGTCGTTACGGCTTGGCGGACCGCTGGAGGATCTAGACCTTGAAAATGACTACGCAACGTGGACGCCTGATGGCGTCATCGATGATTTGCGGGATGGTCGTCTCTCTGGGCGCCGGGCATGCCCTGGCTCAAGAGGCCGAAGTCAGCGAAATCGTCGTCACCGGTTCGCGGATTCCGCAACCGAACCTGACCAGCGTCAGCCCCGTCCAGGTGGTGGGCGCGCAAGAAGTCACCCTCGGCGGCCGTCCGGTCACCGCTGACTTCCTGAACCAACTTCCGCAAGTTTCGCAGAGCGCCAGCGCCGGCCTCTCCAGCACCTCCAACCCGCTCTCCGGGCCGGGCGGCGTGGCCACCGTCGACCTTCGTGGTCTGGGCCAAACCCGCACGCTGGTCCTGATGGACGGCCGTCGCCTCGGCATCGGCGACCCGAACACCGGCAACCCGAACCCCGCGCCTGACCTCAACCAAATCCCCAGCCAGCTGATCGAACGCGTCGACGTGCTGACCGGCGGCGCCTCGGCGACCTACGGTTCGGACGCCATCGCCGGCGTCGTGAACTTCATCATGAAGCGCGACTTCGAAGGCCTGCAGGTCGACGCCCAATTCGGCGTCTATCAGCACGAGCAGCACAACGAATTCGTGCAGAGCCTGTTTGGCCCGCGCCAAGTCAAGGGGCCGAAGGACAGCGCCTGGGACGGCAAGTCCCGTGACCTGAGCATCGTCTGGGGCGCCAATTCGTCGGACGGTCGCGGCAACGTCACCGCCTTCTTCACCTACCACGACCAGGATCCTGTCGCTCAAGGCAAGCGCGACTACTCGGCCTGTCAGATCAACGCCGCCAACGCCGGCGGTATCGCCAGCTGCGCCGGTTCGCCGAACTCGAACCAGTGGTTCCGCGCCGATGGCACGGGTGGGCAATTCGCCGTCGTCGGCAACCAATTCGCGCCGTACAGCGGAAGCGCGGTCACCACCCCGCCGCCGCTCTTCAACTCGAACGAATACGCGTACTTGATGCAGCAGAGCACCCGCTACACCGCGGGCTTCTTCGCCAAGTACGACGTGAACGATCACGTCAAGCTGTACTCCGATTTCTCGTTCATGAACGATCGGACCAACGTCACGATCGCGCCGACCGGCCTGTTCCAAGGCAGCGGCCCGTCGCCGAGCAGCGGCTTCCTGGTCAACTGCAACAACCCGTTCATGAGCGCGCAACAGCAGGGCGCCATCGGTTGTACGCCGGGCATGGTCACCGCTGGTGAAAGCGTCGACATGTACATCGGTCGCCGCAACGTCGAAGGCGGTGGTCGGAACCAGTTCTACGAACACACGAACTACCGTGTTGTTCTGGGCACCCGCGGCGACATCGTTGGCCCCTGGTCGTATGACCTCTATGGTTCGTACTACTACACCAGCCTGTACCAAGCCTCGCAGAACTACCTCGCCATCTCGAAGATCCAGAACGCGCTGCAGGTGGTCCAGGGGGCCAACGGTCCTGAGTGCATCTCGGGCGCCGGCTGCGTGCCCTACAACATCTTCAAGGACGGCGGCGTCACCCCGGAAGCCCTGGCCTATCTCGACGTGACCGGCACCTCGCGCGGTGCGGTCAGCCAGCGGATCGTCGAAGGTTCGATCACCGGCGACCTCAGCGAATACGGCATCAAGTCGCCGTGGGCGAATGACGGCGTGGGCGTCAACTTCGGCTTCCAGAACCGTCGTGAGAACCTGGAATACGCGCCTGACACGGCCCTGCTCAGCGGCGACCTCTCCGGCGCCGGCGGCGCTTCGGTCTCCATCGACAAGAGCATCAGCGTGACCGAAGGCTTCGCCGAAGCCCGTATCCCGGTGATCCAGGACATGACGTTCGCTCGCGACGTCGTGATCGATGTCGGCTACCGCTACTCGGACTACTCGACGGGTATCAAGGCCGACACCTACAAGGGCGCCATTCAGTGGGCTCCGACCGACGACATCCGCTTCCGCGCCTCCTATCAGCGCGCGATCCGGGCTCCGAACCTGCTGGAACTCTACACGCCGCAATCGGTCACCAACACCAGCGAGGTGGGTGAAGACCCCTGCGCCCAGGGTGTCGCCAATCGTCCCAGCTTCGCGCAATGCGCGAACACCGGCGTCACTCAAGCTCAGTACAACAACGTCACCATTCCGCAGTGCCCGTCGGGCCAGTGCGCGGTGCTGACGGGTGGTAACCCGAACCTGGAGGCTGAAAAGGCCAAGACGATCGCCGTGGGCTTCACCCTCACGCCGACGTTCCTGGCCGGCCTGACCGCCAGCGTCGACTACTACACCATCGACCTGAAGGGCACGATCGGCAACATCCCGCTGGGCGTGATCCTGGAGCGCTGCCTGCAGACCGGCGAAGCCGACTTCTGCAGCCAGATCCGACGCAACGCCTCCAACGGTTCGCTGTTCGGCGACGACGTCGCCTCGGCCGGCTACTTCAACGGCGCCAACGTCAACGTCGGTGCGGACAAGCTGTCGGGCGTCGACTTCCAGGCCAACTACAACCTGCCCCTGGACGCCATGGGCTGGGATCGTTTCGGCCAGGTCTCGGTGTCCTTCAACGGCGCCTACCTGATCGAGAAGACCACCGTCTCGCTGCCGGGCGACCCGAAGTATGACTGCGCGGGTCTCTACGGTCCGCAATGCGATGGCATCAGCCCCCGCTGGCGTTCGTCCGCCCGCGTGAACTGGACCACGCCGTGGGATGTGACGTTCTCGGCTGCTTGGCGCTATATCGGCGAAGTCAAGCTGGAGCGTGACACCAACGAGCCGTCCATCGGCACCGGTGGGAACGATCTGTTCAACCACATGCTGCCGTCGCGCACCTACGTCGACCTGGCCGGCATCTGGAACATCAACGACACCTTCACGATGCGCGCGGGTGTGAACAACGTGCTGGACCAAGACCCGCCGTTGATCTCGCGCTTCATCGGCACGGGCCTGCCGAACACCTACCCGACCTACGATCTGCTGGGTCGCAAGCTGTTCGTCGGCTTCACGGCTAACTTCTAAGACGCATCCCCTCAAAGGGAGGCGAAGGGCGGCGGAGCAATCCGCCGCCCTTTTTCTTTGGCGAACGCCGGTCTATCCAGGGTGGGGAGGATGCGCCGCTTGGAGTCCAGATTATTCAGCCGCCGCAGCGCGGGACTGGGAATGACAGCCGCCGCCCTTGCGGGCTGCGCCTCGCGCGAGCCGGCCGTTCTCGTCAATTTCGCTGAGCTGGCGCCGCCCCCGGCCGCTGGCGCACCGGCCGCTCCGGACGCCGGCGCCGATCTCGCCACCGCGGCGGACCTCGCCGGCCGGGTCACCGCGCCGGTCTGGATCAATGGTCAGGGGCCGTTCGATTTCGTCGTGGACACCGGCGCCAACCGGACGGTGATCACCACGGCGCTGGCCACTCAGCTGGGGTTGCCGGATGCGGGCTCGGCCCAGATCCACGGCGTCGCCGGGATCGAGCCGGCCGGGACGGCGATCATCGACACGCTGCGGGTGGGGGACGTGGTCACTCGGAAGATACGTGCGCCGACCCTCAGCCGTGGGCGTCTGGGCGCCGATGGCCTGCTCGGCGTCGATGTCCTGCGCAACCGGCGCGTCACGATCGACTTCCAGCATAATCAATTCAGAATCACCGCCTCGCGGGGCGATGCGGGGGTGCTGCCGGTGATGGGGCAGGCGGCGTCGAGGGTCGAGCCGCAGGAGCATGCAGGCCGTCAGATCGTGGTGCCCGCGCGCTATCGCTTTGGCCAACTCATCATCATCGGCGCCGATGTCGCCGGTCGGCCCGTGACCGCCTTCATGGACTCAGGGTCCCAGAGCACCGTGGGCAACCATGCTCTGCGTCGGCTGGTCCTGGGCACTGAGCCAGACCCCAAGAAGCCCCGCTATCTGGTGCCGGTGCTCAGCGCGACCGGCCAGACGTCCCAGGGGGAGCTGGCGGTCATGCCGCTGCTGAAGATCGGCGGGCTCAGCATCGCGGGTCTGACCACGGTGTTCGCCGATCTGCACGTCTTCGACATCTGGGACCTGAAGACCAAGCCCAGCCTGCTCATGGGGATCGACGCCATGCGGCAGTTCGAGTCCGTGACTCTCGACTATGGTCGACGCCAGGTCATCTTCGTGCTGCCGTCAGCCAGTCCGCGCCGAGTACGCCCTCCGAGCTAGGCCTACTTCACCGGGGTCGGCGCCAGCACCATGGCCCCGCCGCTGCGCAGCCGTTCCTGGGCCATTTCGTCCAGCATGCCCTTGGCGCGCGGGTCGCCCATGATCCACGCCGCCGCCGCCAGGGTCCGGACCGAGGTGGCCGAAACGCCCAGCGCGCTTTCCAGCGCTTCGAACGGCGAGGTCTGGGTGGTCATGCGCTTGAGGCGAACCTCGCCCTTCAGGCCGGCCAGGGCCTTGGCCTTGTCGACCGCCTGATAGAAGCCGCCGACCTCGTCGACCAGGCCGATTTCGCGGGCCTGGGCGCCGGTCCAGACGCGGCCCTTAGCGATCTCGCGCACCCGTTCGGGCGGCAGGTTGCGACCCTCGGCCACGCGGGAGATGAAGTTGTCGTAGATGCGGTCCATCCAGCCGGAGAAGGCGGCGCGCTGGGCCTGGTTCATCTCGCCGCCCATGCCGAAGACGCCGGCATAGTCGCCGCCGACCCCGATCTGGCGCACGTCGACGCCGAAGCGTTCCAGGGCCGGGCCGAGCGCGAACTTGCCGCCGAACACCCCGATCGAGCCGGTGAGGGTGGAGGGCTGGGCGACGATGGCCGAAGCCTCGCTCGACACCCAGTACCCGCCCGAGGCCGCATAGGCGCCCATCGAGACCACGACCGGCTTCTTGGCCGCCTTGGCGGCGCGCACGGCGGCCAAGATCTGTTCGGAGGCGGTGTCGGAGCCGCCGGGGGAGGAGACGCGGAAGACGATGGCCTTCACGTCCTTGTCCTCGATGGCGTCGTAGAGCGCCTTGGAGATGTCGTCGGAATACATCGACGATGAGGACGAGAACGGGTTGGAGGTGCCGTCATGGCCGGTGACGATGGCGCCTTCGCCCTCGACCACGGCGATGGCCGGGCCGGGCGAGTGAACCCGATCGCGGCTGGCGCGCATGTACTTTTCGAAGCCGATCAGTTCGGCGCCCTTGCCGGCCTTGGCCAGGGCCGCGGTCTCGGCCTCCTTCACCTGGCCGACCTTGTCGATCAGGTGCAGCTTGAGGGCGTCCTCAGCCAGATAGGGGCCGGCCTCCAGGTTGGTGCGCAGCAGTTGCGGGGTCTGCTTGCGGTCGGTGGCGGCGTTGGCCAGGGCCGTGCTGTAGACCGATCCCATCCACGACAGCTGGGCTTCCCGGTGGGCCGGGGTGTAGTCGCTGTAGAGGTAGGGATTGACCGCGTTCTTATACTCGTAGCGCTGCTCGTAATCGGCCTTCACGCCGTACTTGTCGAAGGCGCGCTTGAGGAAAACGTCCTCGCTCGACAGGCCCACGGCCTGGAACGATGCGCCGGGCTGCATCCAGAGTTCGTCGGCCGAAGCCCCCAGCATGTAGGTCGAGGTCACCACGCCGGAGGGGTAGAGCCCTTGGCTGTGGGCGATCACCGGCTTGCCGGCGGCGCGGAATTTCTTGAGGGCCAGCCGGATCTCGTCGGCGGCGGCCGGGGCCATGCCGCCCTCGGGCAGCCGGACCAGCACGGCCTTGACCTTTCCATCCTTGCCCGCCCGGTCGAGGGTCTCGATCACCGACATCACCGACATCGAGCGGCGGCCGATCGAGGCGAACGGATTGACCGGGTCCTGGTCGGTAAGCGGGTCGCGCAGGTCGAGCTGCAACACCGCGTTGGACGGGGTCGGCGCGGGCTTGGCGGCTCCGGCGGCCATGACGATCAGCAGGAACGGCACGCCGATCAGGAAGAGCACCAAGCCCGCAAAGACGCCGGCCGTGGTGATGAGGAATTGCTTCATGGAGGAGTTCGCCAGGAGGAAAGTGCGCCGCCCAAGCTACATGGGCCTGCGTTTCGTTCAAATGAAGACGCGGCAATTGTCGCACGAGGGCTGTCGTTGGTCGTTTGTGGCGGCGTGAAGTCAGGGCGAGGCAAATTCTTCCACGCGAACGCCGTTAGGCTTGGCCTTCTCTCCCTTTCGCGCAGTATGCAGCAGGCTGCGAGGGGGCAGGACGCCCTCCAGCGCAGTCGGAAGCAAGAGTATCGGGGGTTGCCTTGAGCGTGGTGAGAGACGGTTGGCGCGTGGCCGGGGCCCTGGCGGCCGGCGGGATTCTGACAGTCGCAGGCGCGGCCCATGCCGAAGGTCCGGCGGTGGCGATCATCGGCGCGACGGTGTTCGATGCGACCGGCGCGGCGCCGCACCTGGCCAATGTGCTGATCAAGGACGGCCGCATCGCCGATGTCGGGCCGAACGTGAAGGCGCCGCGCGGCGCGGTCGTCATCAGCGCCAAGGGCAAGGCCCTGCTGCCGGGCTTCTTCGACGTCCACACCCACTGGACCCCGGGCGGAAAGCCGAACATCTCGCCGGAGATCGCGAACGCCTACATCGCCGCGGGCGTCACCACTGTGAACGATTTCCACCAGCAGCCGGAGTCCTTCGCCCCGCGCCGCCAATGGATCGGGACCCTGGCCTCGCCGCATGTGAACTTCGTCGCGCGGATGAGCACGCCGGGCGGCCACGGGGCCGACTGGGCCGACACCGCCACCACCAAGTGGGTGAACACGCCCCAGGCCGCACGGGTCGAGGTCAAGGCGCTGGTTCCCTACAAGCCCGACTTCATCAAGGCCTTCACCGACGGCTGGCGCTATGGCGCATCAGCCGACAACACCAGCATGGACGAGGGCACGCTGAGCGCCCTGGTCGACGAGGCGCACCGTAACGGGATCAAGGTGCTGACCCATACGGTGACGGTCGAGCGCGGCCAGATCGCCGCCCGCGCCAAGGTCGACATCATCGCCCACAGCCTGCAGGACCGCGAGCTCGACGGGGCGACCATCGACCTGATCAAGGCCGCCGGCACGGCCTATGCGCCGACCCTGGCGGTCTACGATCCGGCCAAGGGCGAGGGGGCGGCCACCAATCCGGAAGCCAGGAAGCGCAGCGAGATCAAGTTCGGCTACGCGCTGCACAACACCAAGGCGCTGCACGACGCGGGCGTGATCGTTGCGCTCGGCACCGACGCCGGCATGCCCGGCACCCCGCACGGCGTCTCGACGCTGCGCGAGATGGAACTTCTGGTCCAGGCCGGCCTGACCCCCAGCGAGGCGCTGATCGCCGGCACCGCCAACAGCGCCAAGGCGCTGGGCGAACTGGATGACCGTGGCACCATCGAGAAGGGCAAGCGCGCCGACCTGGTCCTGGTGTCCGGCGCGCCCTGGACCAACATCGCCGACGTTCGCAAGACCGACCGGGTCTTCGTCGACGGCAAGCTGGTGCACGGCCCCGGCGTGAAGCTGCCGGCCGCCAACAGCCAAAAGGCCATGCCGCCGGTGAAGGTCCAGGCCCTGATCGACGATTTCGAAGGGGCCAAGGAGCGCACGGCCCTCGACACCCTGCGCCTCAACGACACCGACGGCGGCATCGACCGTACGGTCCAGGTGGCCCAGGTGATCCCGCGCACGGCCAGCGACCACGTGCTCAGCCTCGATGCGCGGATGTCGACCAAGGACGATCCCAACGCCGGGGTCATCTTCCCCCTGACCCGTGGTTCAGTGCAGCCGGTCGATGCGCGCCCCTTCAAGGGCGTGCGGTTCGACGTGCGGGGCGACGGCGCCTATGAGCTGGGCGTCAACACCCTGAGCGGTCGCTGGGCCTCCGAGGTCCAAGGGGGCGCCGAATGGCGCACGGTCGAGGTTCCCTTCAGCGCCCTGAAGGCCGCCGCTGGCTGGGGCGGGGCTCGCGGCCCGTGGACTGGCGATGACCTGCTGGAGGTCTCTATCGACGGCGCTCGGCCCGCGGGTCAGAAGCTGTGGGTCGAGATCGACAACGTGACCTTCTACTGAGGTCGGCCCGGCGGCCCGGTTCTCTAGGCGAGGGCCGGGCCGCGGCCAGCTGGAAAATCGCGGCCGGGATGTGGGTTTCCAATCGCCCTGCGTCTGGGTTTCATAAGGTGACGGTTGTGCGCCGTGAGGGGGTCCCATGTACTTTTCCAGATCGCTGAAGAACGCCGCCGCCGTCGTGGCGATCACCATCGCGCTGGGCGCCCCGGCGCTGGCCGCGCCGAGTGGGATCACCTCGCCGAAGGAGGCCTTCGGTCATGACATCGGCGACGACTACTTCCTCGCCAACTACACCCAGCTGGAAGCCTATTTCAAAACCCTCGCCGGGCAGTCCGACCGCATGAAGCTGGTCGACATCGGCCCGACCGAGGAGGGTCGCCGCGAATACATGGCCATCGTCTCCTCGCCGGCCAATCTCGCCAAGCTGGACCGCTATCGCGAGATCGCTCGCAAGCTGGCCAAGGCTGAAGGCGTCAGCGAGGAAGAGGCCAAGGCCCTGGCCGCCGAAGGCAAGGCGGTGATCTGGATCGACGGCGGGCTGCACGCCACCGAGGTCGTTCCGCCCCAGGCGCTGATCGCCGCCCTGCACGACATGCTGACCAAGGACGACGCCGAGACGCGCCGTATCCTGGACGACGTCATCATCCTGTTCGGTCAGGTGAACCCTGACGGCCAGGAGCTGGTCTCCAACTGGTACATGCGTAACGCCGACCCGGCGAAGCGTGAGTTTGGCAGCCTGCCGCGCCTGTACCAGAAGTATATCGGCCACGATAACAATCGTGACTACTACATGTCGGCGATGAAGGAGACCACGAACGTCAACCGGATCTTCTTCCGGGAGTGGTATCCGCAGGTGGTCTATAATCACCACCAGACCGGACCTGCCGGAACCGTGGTGTTCATGCCGCCGTTCCGCGACCCCTTCAACTACAACTACGACCCGCTGGTGATGGCGACCTTGAGCGAGGTCGGCTCGGCCATGCACAGCCGGCTGATCAGCGAGGGCAAGGTCGGCTCGACCATGCGCAGCGGCGCGACCTACTCGACCTGGAACAACGGGATGGAGCGCTCCATCACCTATTTCCACAACACCGTGGGCCTGCTGACCGAGATCATCGGCCATCCGACGCCGATGCAGATCCCGCTGATTCCGAAAAACCAGATCGCCCGCAACGACCTGCCCGCGCCGATCGCGCCGCAGGAGTGGAAGTTCCGCCAGTCGATCGATTACTCGATGTCGATCAACCGCGCGGTCCTCGACTACGCCTCGCGTAACCGCGAGCGCCTGCTGATGAACATCTGGCGGATGGGGAACAACTCCATCGAGCGCGGCCGCGAAGACAGCTGGACCGTGACGCCCAAGCGTATCGAAGCGCTGGAAGCCGCCGCCAAGGGCAAGCCGCTGGTGGGAACCGGTCGCGACGCCGGCATCGATCCTGGCCTCTACGCCAAGGTGCTGCACGACCCGGCGCTGCGCGACGCACGTGGCTACATCATCCCCGCCGACCAGGCTGATCTGCCGACGGCGGTGAAGTTCCTGAACGCGCTGATCAAGACCGGCGTCGACGTTCAGCGCGCCGACAAGGCCTTCAAGGTTGCGGGCAAGTCCTATCCGGCCGGCTCCTACGTGGTGCGCGCCGACCAGGCCTATCGCCCGCATGTGCTGGACATGTTCGAGCCGCAGGATCACCCGCACGACTTCGCCTATCCGGGCGGCCCGCCGATCGCGCCCTACGACTCCACCGGCTACACGCTCGCCATGCAGATGGGCGTGAAGTTCGATCGCGTCCTCGACGCTTTTGACGGTCCGTTCCAGCCGGTCGCCGACGTGATGGCGCCGGCGCCAGGCAAGATCGTCGGGTCCGGCAAGGCTGGCTATCTCGTCAGCCACGAGGCCAATGACAGCTTCATCCTCTCCAACCGCCTGCTGAAGGCGGGGCAGGGGGTCTATTGGGTGAAGGCCGCGACCAAGGCCGTCGGCAAGACTTTCGCGCCGGGCGCCCTCTGGGTTCCGGCCACGCCGGCCAACCGCGCGATCCTCGAAAAGGCCACCGCCGAGTTGGGCGTCGACGCCTACGCCCTGGCCAAGACGCCGGCCGGCGAGACCCTGAAGCTGAAGCCCGTGCGGGTCGGCCTCGTCGACAAGTACGGCGGCGTCATGACCTCGGGCTGGACCCGCTGGCTGATGGAGCAGTTCGAGTTCGACTATCAGGTCGTCTATCCGCAACGCCTCGACGCCGGCGACCTGGCCAAGGACTTCGACGTCCTGGTCTTCACCAACGGCGTGCTGCCGTCGGAAGGCGGCGAGGGCTTCGGCGGACGTCAGCCCAAGGCCGACGACATCCCGGCCGAATTCCGCGGCTGGCTGGGCGAGGTCACCGAGCAGAAGACCGCGCCGCAGATCGCGGCCTTCCTGCAAGGCGGCGGATCGGTGGTCGCCATCGGGCCGTCGACCCGGCTGGCCAAGCTGGTCGGCGCGCCGGTGGTCGACGCCTTGCAGGGCGCCGACGGCAAGCCGCTGCCGCGCAACAGCTTCTACATTCCTGGCTCGCTGCTCGAGGTGAGCGTGGACAACACCCAGCCCCTGGCGTTCGGCGCGCCCAAGTCGATGAACGTCTTCTTCGACCGCAGCCCGGCCTTCGCGGCGGGAGCGGGCGCGCGGGCGGCCTGGTATCCCGAGGGCGACGTGCTGCGCAGCGGCTGGGCCGTGGGGCAGGATAAGTTGGTCGGGACCGGCGCCGTGCTCGACCTCGATGTCGGCAAGGGCAAGCTGTTCCTGATGGGGCCGGAGGTCGCGCAGCGCGCGCAATCTCACGCCTCCTTCAAGTTCTTGTTCAATGGGCTCCAGTACGGTCCGGCGATCACGGCAGGACGGTGACCGTGATGCCACAGACGGTGTTATATATGCCCTAATCTCGACACTCGTAGGTGACGTGGCGGCAAGGATGTTGTGTTTGTCGCGACAATTGGCGACTCCCGCGCTTTTAGCTGCGGGAGCGCAAAATACACCTATGAGTGGAAGGGTATTTCTCTATGAATTCTCGCATGTCTTTGCGTAGCGTCGTGCTAGCGACATCCGCGCTTTGCGCCATTTCCTGGGCGGGCGCGGCGTCGGCGCAGTCGACCACCGATGACACCGTCGAGGAAATCGTCGTCGTCGGCTCGCAGATCGAAGGCTCGAAGGTCACGGCGGCGCTCCCCGTCACCGTGGTCGACCAAGCCCAGCTCGACAACGTCGCGGCCACCTCGGGCGACGACCTGTTCCGCTCCATCCCGCAGATGGGCGATGTGAGCTTCAACTCGAGCTACCTGCCGAACTCCAGCAACAGCGCCCGTGGCGACGTCGGTTCGGTGAACCTGCGCAACCTCGGCGTCGGCAACACCCTGGTCCTGCTGAACGGCCGCCGCGTCGTGGCTCACCCGACCAGCCGCGCCGATGAAAACCTGGTGCCGGTGCTGACCTACAACACCAACGCCATCCCGGTCAGCGGCATCAAGCGCCTGGAAGTCCTGCGCGACGGCGCCGCGGCGCTCTACGGCTCGGACGCCGTGGCCGGCGTGGTCAACACCGTGCTGCGGGACGATTACGACGGGCTGACTGTCGACGCCCAGTACGGCTCGGCCGAAGGCACGAACCTGCGTGAAGGCGAGTTCTCGATCCAAGCCGGTCGGAACTTCAACGAAGGCCGTGGCAACGTCACCCTGTTCGCCAACTACACCAACCGCTCGGCGCTGAAGGCGTGGGACCAGGACTTCACGTCCTCGCTCAACAAGACCCCGCTGTTCGCCGGCACCGACTACGCCGGCAACGTGACGCTGGACGACCGCGTGACCGCCACCCCGTGGGGCAGCCTGACCTCGCTGCCGTCGTTCGGCACGATCCGTCAGAACGGCGTCGCCCTGACCACCAGCGGCGGCCTCTTCCACATCCAGCCGACGACCAACGGGGCTTGCGCCACCGCCCTGCCGAACGGCCTCTGCCTGGCGACTGGCGCGGCGGCGACCGGCGCGACGGGCGCCGACCGCAATCTGCGCTTCGACAGCGCCGGCACCTTCAATCCGTCGGTCATGCCCGAGCTGGAACGCGTCAACCTGTTCCTGACCGGCAAGTACGACCTGACCGACGACCTCCGGGCCTTCGGTGAAATCGGCTACTACACCGCCACGACCCACGCCGTTCAGACCTCGACGACCAACCTGAGCGGCCTGCCGATCGCGATCGCGGCCACCAACTACTACAACCCCTTCGGCGCAGCGGTGCTGAACGGCCAGGCCAACCCGAACCGTCTGCCCGGCCTGAATATTCCGGCCGCCGGTCTGGCGGTGACCATGAACGCCTACAACTTCACCGATGTCGGCCCGACCCGGGTCGACGTCGAGAACCAACAGTGGCGCCTGCTGGGCGGCCTGAAGGGCGAGAAGTTCGGCTTCAAGTGGGAAAGCGCGCTGCTCTATTCGAAGGCGCAGGTCGAGGACACCTCGGACGGCATCAGCGCGACGCTGCTGCAGCGGCAGATGGCCCTGTCGACGCCGGACGCCTACAACCCCTTCAACGGTGGCACCCTGAGCAATCCGAGCATCGGCGACGGCGCCCCGAGCTCGCAGGCCGCGATCGACGCGATCCGCGTCAAGACGGTCCGCAAGAACACCAGCTCGCTGGCCCTGGCCGACTTCAAGGTTTCGAAGGTCGACCTGTTCTCGGTTCCCGGCGGCGACGTCGGCTTCGCGGCCGGTGTCGAATATCGTCGTGAGACCCAGAAGGACGACCGTGACGCCCGTCTCGACGGGACGATCAAGTTCACGAACTCCTCCACGGGCGTGACCTACGAAAACGACCTGATCGGTTCCAGCGCTTCGCCGGACACCAAGGGCGCGCGTAACGTCACCTCGGCCTATATCGAATTCGCCATCCCGGTCGTCTCGCCGGACATGGAAATTCCCTTCGTCTACAACTTCGAAGCTCAGCTCGCCGGTCGCTATGAAAGCTTCAGCGACGTGGGCGACGTGGCCAAGCCGAAGGTGGCCCTGGCCTGGGACGTCATCGACGGCCTGCGCTTCCGTGGCTCCTGGGCTCAAGGCTTCAAGGCTCCGAACCTGGAGCAGGTGAACGCCACCCTGGTCACCCGGTCCAACAACCGTCGCGACTGGTACCGTTGCGAGGCCGACCGTCGCGCCGGCCGTATCGCCAGCCTGCAGGCCTGCGCCCAGCCTTCGACCCTGGAGCGTCGTTCGGGCAACGCCGAGCTGAAGCCCGAAGAGTCGGAAACCTGGGGCATGGGCGTGGTCTATGAGCCGCGCTTCATCCCGGACGACTTCGGCCGCTTCACCTTCACCGTCGACTACTGGCGCGTGAAGCAAGAGGGCATCGTCGGCCTGTACGGCGGCGCCAACGCCATCACCACCGACTACCTGGCGCGCCTGAACGGCTCGTCGTTCGGCAACGTGGTTCGCGCCGCGCCGACCGCCGACGACATCGCCGCCTTCCAGGGCACGGGCCTGGCTCCCGTGGGCCAGATCCTCTACATCACCGACCAGTACCAGAACCTGCTGCCGCAAGAGGCGCGTGGCCTGGACATCGGCGTGATCTGGAACCTGCGCGGCACGCAGTACGGTGACTTCAGCGTCAACTTCAACGCCGCTCACCTGATGAAGTTCTACCGTTCGCCGTCCCCGGCGGTGGCTGAGCTGATCGCCGCGCAGGCGGCGGGCAAGATCGACCCGTCGATCTTCATCGGCGGCGGCGGCGACCTGATCCGTCAGGGCGGCCGTCCCGAGTGGAAGTGGTCGGCCTCGGCCACCTGGTCCTACGATCAATGGACTGTCGGCGCCTTCACCCAGTACATCGGTGACGTCGAAGATACGCAGCTGCTCGACGCCCAAGGCGACGCCTGGGTGGTCGACTCGCAGATGACGGCCAACCTCTACGGCCAGTACGAGTTTACCGAAGGCCTGGCGGCCAACACCCGCCTGCGCGTCGGCGTGCGCAACCTGACCGACGAGAAGCCGCCCTTGGCTTCGGACGGTTATCTGGGCGAGCTCTACCAGCCCTACAGCCGCTACTGGTACGTCAGCGTCCGCAAGTCCTTCTAAGGACCTGCATCCGGCCGGCCCCCGCGGGGCCCGCCGGTTAGCGGCGGGAGCGTCGACATAGGCGCGTCGCTCCCAAGCCGCCTCTGCGACCACCCTCGCCGTTCGACACGATCGCCAGGAGGGCAGGGCATGAACCTACGCCGCACATCGAATTCCCTGGGCCGTCTGGCCCTCGTCTCCGCCCTGGTCGTGGGACTGCAAGCGCCGCTGGCCCCGGCCGCCTTCGCCCAGGAGGCCGTGTCGCCCGCACGCGGCGTCGCCACCGGCGGCGACCTGGTCGGCTACAATTCCATCCATCATCCCGCGATCGGCCGTGACGGCATGGTCGTGGCTCAGAGCAAGATCGCCGCGCGCATCGGCGCCGAGATCCTGCGCAAGGGCGGCAACGCGGTGGACGCCGCCGTGGCGGTCGGCATCGCCGAGACCATGACCCTGCCGCGCGCCGGCAACATCGGCGGCGGCGGCTACATGCTGGTCTATGACGCCGCCACCAAGAAGACGGTCGCCATCGAGTACTACGGCCAGGCGCCGAACGCCGTGACGCCGGAGCTGTTGCTGGGCGATGACGGCAAGCTGTCGGAAGCCAAGGTCATGTCCTTCAAGGGCGTGACGATCCCGGGAACCGTCGCCGGGCTCTACGAGGCTCACAAGCGCTTCGGCAAGCTGCCCTGGAAGCAATTGATCCAGCCGACCATCGACCTGGCCGCCAAGGGCATGGTCATGACCGACGACGAGGCGATCACCCTGACTGAGCGCCGCACGGCGCTGGGCAAGGATCCGGGCGCGCTGAAGGCGTTCTACAAGGCCGACGGTTCGACCTACGGACCTGGAGAGGTGTTCAGGAACCGCGATCTGGTCTGGACGCTGAAGCAGATCCAGGCGCGGGGCGCCGACGGCTTCTATCGCGGCCCGGTCGCCGAGCGGCTGGTGGCCGGCGTCCAGGCCGGCGGCGGGGTGATGACCCTCGAGGACCTGGCCGGCTACCGCGCCAATGTGCTGGAGCCGATCTGGTCGGACTATCGCGGCCTGAAGATCGCCTACATGCCGCCGACCTCGGCCGCCTCAAGCGTCGCCGAGGTGATGAACATCCTCGAGCAGTTTCCGATGCAGTCCTACGGCTGGGGCGGCGTGCAGAGCATGCACGTCCTGTCCGAGGCCCTGAAGATCGGCACGGTCGATCGCCGCTACTCCGGCGGCGGCCCGCAGTGGAAGACCCCGGCCGCAGGCCTGGCCAGCAAGGCCTTCGCCAAGGAACGCGCCAAGCTGATCTCGATGGACCGGTCGCTCGACGCCGCCAGCCTGCCGCCGCTCGATCCGCACCCCTATGAGAGCCCCGACACCACCCACTATTCGGTGGCCGACAAGTTCGGCAACGTGGTGACCAACACCTACACGCTCTCCTCGTCGTACGGCGCGCATGTGGTCGCGCCCGGCACCGGCTTCCTGCTGAACAACTCCCTAGCCAATTTCGACTGGGGCGGCCGCGCGCAGAGCCTGGGCAACAAGCCCGAGCCCGGCAAGCGGGCGCAGTCGACGATCTCGCCGATCCTGGTGTTCAAGGACGACAAGCCGTGGCTGGCCACCGGCACGCCCGGCGGCGGCACCATCGTCTCGACCATGGTCCAGGTGCTGGTCAATGTGATCGACTACGGCCTGAACATCTCCGAGGCCGTGCAGCGCCCGCGCATCTCCCAGGGCGGTCCCGACGCGCCGATCCAGCTGGAGGAGTCGATCCCCGAGGATCTGGTCGCCGGGCTGAAGGCCAAGGGGCATGCGGTTCAGCGCTCCCAGATCATCGGCAGCACCCAGTCGATCATGATCGGGCCGGACGGCGTCTTCTACGGCGCGGCTGACACGCGCCGTCCCGACGCCGAGGCCGTGGGCGTGCGAGTCTTCTAGTCAGCCAACGTCTCGTCTCGCCGCCTCCTGGCCCGTAAGAACGCGGCGAGGCGGCGAGCGGCGCCCCCTGAACGCCCCCGATGTGCATGCCGCGCGGTCTACGCTTAGCAACCGCCGAACAATCACCTTGGAGCGTTGTGCATGAAGCTGTGGGGCCAGATTTCCGTCGAGCTTGACGTCGGAGACTATGTCGAGGCCGCCGACCATCAGAAGCGGCTGGAGGACATCCTGGCGCAGGTGCAGGCGATCTATCCGGCCGCGACGCTAGCCATGCGCGAGCGCCGCCAGCGTCGCCCGACCCCGGCGGTGCGGGCGTTGCCGCCCAATGCCGGAACCGGGCGCTTGAACGTCTATTCGGAGTCCTGATCGCTCATGCGCCCGAAGGACACCTTGCTAGAGGCCCTGGCCCTGTTTCGCGGGCTCAACGCCTCGATCACCGTCAATGAGATCATCAGCTTCCTCTACACCTGCGAGAACGAGGGGCTGAGCGTGCAGGAGCTGGCCTTCGTCGCGAAGATGACCGAGCCGACCGCTTCGCGCAGCATTCGCTCCTTCGGGCCGCCAGGGGCCGAGTGGGCGCGGGCGCCGGCCTGTGGCCTGGTGGAGGCGTTCATCAATCCGCAGGACGGGCGCAGCCGGGTCCTGCATCTGACCGCGGCGGGCAGGGAGGTGCGCCAGCGCCTGGACGAGATCATCAGGAAGGGTGTCGGCGTCGCCGCCTGATTTCATCGCGGAAATCGGATTGTTGGCCGCGCCCGCCGACAATTGGACGCGCGCGCGTCGCGGTTCGTCGCGAAATCGATGACGCGCGCCACCGGGCGCCGCCATCGTCCGCGCGTATCTCGAAGGGGGCGTGGATGGAGCTGCAACTCGACCGACTGGACATGCGCATCCTGTCGGCGCTTCAGGAATCCAACCAGACCAGCGCCCAGGAACTGGCCGACCGGGTGCCGCTGTCGGCCTCGGCGATCCAGCGGCGGATCCGGTCCTATCGTCATAGCGGGGTGATCACCGCCGACGTTTCGGTGCTCAATCCGAAGGTGAGCGGCGAGCACATCTCGGTGGTCCTGCTGATCCAACTCGCCCAGCAGGGACCGGTGAGCGCCGCCGACGTTCGCGGCCGGCTGGGCCGCTCGCCGCAGGTTCAGGTGATCATGGAGATCGCCGGGGCCTACGATCTGATGTGCATCGCCATGTTCGAGAGCATGGAGAGCTTCAACGCCTTCGCCGACGCGCAGATCGCCGGTCACCCGTCCGTCGGGCGTTACGAGGCGATCTTCGTCCGTCGCCGCGTGAAATTTGGAACCACGATCCCGCTCTAAGGCTCGACCGCCGCCTGCAATACGAGCGCCAGGCGTTTACGCAGGTTGGCCTGACCTTCTTCGTCCAGGTCGTGGTCGGCGCTGATCGCCTGGGACATGCAGACGCCCATGATCAGGTCTCCGGCCAGACGCGCGCGCACATCGGCGTGAGGGCCGCCCAAGTAGGCGGCGAACGGGTCATGGAAATGGGTGCGCATCGAGCGCCGCAGCGGTTCGGCTGCGGCCGGCGACGAGGCCGAACGCAGCATGATGAGCAGGTACTCGACCCCCTGATCGACGTCGCGATCATCGAGTATCTTGGCGGCGACCCGTGTACCGAAATCACCCAGCTCGCCCTCGAACAGATCCGAGGAGTCGGGCGCGCAATTCAACACCTCGACGAACAGCTCTTCCTTCGATCCGAAATACCGAGACACGAGAGCAGCGTCGACTTTGGCGGCGGCGGCGATCTCGCGGAGACTCGCCCCGTCGTAGCCTTCCTTCGCAAAGCGGTGATGCGCCGCGTCTAGGATGGCCTGCCGTGTCGCGGCTGCGTTCCGCGTGCGGCCAGGGGCCGGTAGATCGGTCATTTCTTTGTTTCGCACCCTTGTTGTCATCGCTTGTTGACTTATGTAGGAGGTGTGGCTGTAAAAGTCATCAACCGTTGACTTGGGCGCCTCCCCGCGCCTGGTGGGATAATTCATGCGATCGTTTTTCGCGCCGTTGATCGCAACGGCTGCTGCTGCATTGGTTTTGGCTGGATGCAGCAAGGCCGAAGGGCCACCTCAAATGCCGGCGCCGCAGGTGTCGGTGGCGACACCCCTGCGGCAATCCGTCGTCGATTGGGACGACTTCACCGGCCGCTTCGAGGCGCCTGAGCGCGTCGATGTGCGGGCTCGCGCTGGCGGCTATCTGCAAAGCGCCAACTTCCGCGAGGGCCAGTTCGTCCAGAAGGGGCAACTGCTGTTCCAGCTGGATCCGCGCCCGGCCCAGGCGCAGCTGTCCGCCGCCCGCGCCCAGGCCCAGCTCGCCGCCAGCGACCTGGTCCGCGCCGAGAGCCTGTTGAAGGCCCAGGCGATCAGCCGCGAGGAATACGACAGCAAGCGCGCCGCCAACGAGGTGGCGCAGGCGACCGTGCGGGCGCGTGCGCTCGATCTCGAATTCACCCGCGTGACCGCGCCGGTTTCCGGCGTCGTCTCCGACCGCCGCGTCGACCCGGGCAATGTGATCTCCGGCGGCGGCTCCGGCGCCGACGTCCTGACCACCATCGTCTCGACCACCCCGATCCACTTCGTGTTCGACGCGTCGGAAGCTCAGCTTCTGAAGAACCAGCGTCAGACCGGGAAGGGCGGCAAGGTCCAGATCCGTCTGCAGGACGAGGCCGACTATCGTTGGACCGGCCAGATCGACTTCACCGACAACAGCCTCGACAACGCCTCCGGCGCGGTGCGCATGCGCGCCGTGGTCGCCAACCCGAACGGCTTCCTGAAGCCCGGGATGTTCGGCAAGGCCAAGGTCGAGGGCGGCCAAGCCTATGACGCCATGCTGGTGCCCGAAGACGCGATCGTCGCCGACGGCGCCCGCAAGGCGGTGAACGTGGTCGCGGCCGACGGCTCGGTGACCATGAAGCCTGTGACGCTGGGTCCGCTCAGCCAGGGCCTGCGGGTCATCCGCACCGGCGTGCGGCCTGACGACAAGATCATCGTCAACGGCGCGGCCCGGATGATGATGCCGGGTCAGAAGGTCAAGGCCACCCTGGTCAAGATCACGCCCAAGGGCGCGGCTGAACGCACGACGACTGTCACCATTCCCGTGGCCTCCAGCGCCACCCCCGCCGGCGCTCAGTAGCGCCAGGCAACGGGACAGGACCTCATGCGCTTTTCGCACTTCTTCATCGATCGCCCGATTTTCGCGGGCGTCATCGCGGTGTTCATCACCCTGATCGGGGCTTTCGCCCTGCCGTTGCTGCCGCTCGCGCAGTACCCGGACATCGCGCCACCGACCATCGCGGTCACCGCCGTCTATCCGGGCGCCTCGGCCTAGACACTGGCCGAGACGGTCGCTGCGCCTATCGAGCAGGAGATCAACGGCGTCGAGGACATGCTCTACATGACCTCGTCGTCGACCGCCGACGGCATGGCGACGATCTCGGTCACCTTCAAACCCGGCACTGACCTCGATGCGGCTCAGGTTCTGGTTCAGAACCGGGTCGCCCTGGCCGAACCACGCCTGCCCGAGCAGGTGCGCCAGACCGGCGTGACCGTGAACAAGCAGCTTTCCGGCTTCCTGCTCATCGTGGCCCTGACTTCCAAGGACCCGAACGCCGATCTCGACTATATCGGCAACTACGCCAACTCGACGCTGCGCGACCGCTTGCTGCGGATCGACGGGGTCGGCGGCGTGCAGGTGTTCGGCGGCGGCTTCTATTCGATGCGGGTCTGGATCGACCCCGGCAAGGCCGCAGCCCGTAACCTGACCTCCGGCGAAATCGTCGCCGCGCTTCGGGCCCAGAACGTCCAGGCCGCCGGCGGCGCGCTTGGCCAGGCTCCGTCCGACACCGGCGCGGCCTACCAGCTGCCGGTCCAGGTCCAGGGTCGTCTGGCCGATCCCGAAGAGTTCGGGAATATCGTTATCCGCACTGACGCCGACGGCCGCGTGACCCGCGTTCGTGACGTCGCGCGTGTCGAACTCGGCGCGCAGGACTACGGGATGCGCGGCTACTTCAGCGGCGATCGCGGTATCGGTCTGGCGATCGTCCAGCAGCCGGGATCGAACGCGCTGGCTACGGCCGCCGAGGTCATGAAGGCGGTCGAGGAACTGAAGCCGACGATGCCCCAGGGCGTCAGCTACATGATCCCCTACAACCCGACCGAGTTCGTGCAGGCGTCGGTGGCGTCGGTTCAGAGCACGCTGTTCGAAGCGGTGATCCTGGTGGTCATCGTCATCATGGTCTTCCTGCAAACCTGGCGCGCGGCGATCATTCCGATCATCGCCATCCCGGTGGCGCTGGTCGGCACCTTCGCGATCCAACTGGCGCTCGGCTATTCGCTCAACTCGCTGTCGCTGTTCGCCCTGGTTCTCGCCGTCGGCATCGTCGTCGATGACGCCATCGTCGTCGTCGAGGCGGTCGAGCGAAACATCAAGCTAGGCATGACTCCACGGGAGGCGTCCTATCGAACCATGGACGAGGTGTCGGGCGCCCTGATCGCCATCGGCCTGGTGCTGCTGGCCGTGTTCGTGCCGACCGCCTTCATGCCCGGCATCCCCGGCATGTTCTTCCGCCAGTTCGCCGTGACGATTTCGGCGGCCTCGGTGATCTCCCTGATCGTGTCGCTGACCCTGTCGCCAGCGCTCGCCTCGATCCTGCTCAAGCCGCATGTCGAGCACGACGCCAACTCCGGCCCGCGCTGGATGAGGCCGATCAAGTACGTCGGTCACAAGTTCAACTCCGGCTTCGACTGGCTGAGCGACAAGTACGGCGCCCTGACCGCACGTCTCGTGCGGGCCGGGATGATCATGCTGGTGCTCTATGCCGGTCTGATCCTGATGACCGGATGGCGGCTGACCGCCACCCCGGCTGGGTTCATCCCGCAACAGGACCAAGGCTTCCTGATCGGGGTCGTCCAACTTCCGCCGGGCGCCTCGCTCGAACGGACGGACGCGGTGGTCCGCAAGGCCAGCGCCATCCTCATGGACACCCCCGGCGTCCAGAACGTCGCGGCCTTCGCCGGTCTCGACGGGGCGAGCTTCTCGTCCAGTTCGAACGGCGGCGTGTTCTTCGTGAAGCTCGACGACTGGTCCAAGCGCGGCAAGGACCAGACGGCCGAGGCCATGGCCGGTCAGGTCATGGGCCGGTTGGGCGGCATCCAGGAAGCCAATATCTTCTTCCTGGCGCCTCCGCCTGTCGAAGGCATGGGCAACGCTGGCGGCTTCAAGATGATGGTCCAGGACCGTTCGGGCGCCGGTTATCATGCGCTGGAACAGGCCGCCAACGGCCTGGTCGGCGCCGCCGCCCAGTCGCCGGAAACCACCGTCGGGGTGTTCTCGCAGTTCAACACCGGTTCGCCGCGTCTGAGCGCCGAGATCGATCGCGACAAGGCGCTGTTGATGGGCGTGCAGCCCGGCGACATCTACGCCGCGCTCGGGACCTATCTTGGCTCGACCTATGTGAACGACTTCAACCTGCTCGGCCGCACGTTCCGCGTGACCGCCCAGGCCGAGGCCGAAGCCCGGGACGATCCGGCCGACATCGCCGCGATCAAGGTCCGTTCCGCCGCCGGCGGCATGGTGCCCTTGGGCTCGCTGGCGACCATCAAGGACGAAACCGGTCCGATCCGTGTTGTTCGCTACAACATGTTCCCGGCCGCCGAAGTCCAGGGCGGGGCGCCTCCCGGCGTTGCGTCGGGTGATGCGCTGGCGACCATGGAGCAACTCGCGGCGAAGAACCTTCCGCAGGGCTTCAGCTACGAGTGGACCGAACTCGCCTACCAGGAGAAGGCGGCTGGCAGCTCCGCTGTCCTGGTCTTCGCCCTGGCCGTCGTGTTCGTGTTCCTGGTGCTGGCCGCCCAGTACGAGGCCTTCACCTTGCCGCTGGCGGTCATCCTGATCGTGCCGATGTGTATTCTGGCGGCCATGGTGGGGGTCAATCTGCGAGGCCAGGACAACAACATCCTGACTCAGATCGGTCTGATCGTGCTGGTGGCTCTGGCGGCCAAGAACGCCATCCTGATCGTGGAGTTCGCCAAGCAGTCGGAGGAGAACGACGGGGTTGACCGCTTCGAGGCGGCCATCCGGGCGGCTCGCACCCGTCTGCGGCCGATCTTGATGACCTCCTTCGCCTTCATCCTGGGGGTGTTGCCGCTGGCGATCGCCACCGGGCCCGGCGCGGAAATGCGTCAGGCCTTGGGGACCGCGGTGTTCTTCGGGATGATCGGGGTGACGTTCTTCGGCCTGATCTTCACGCCGGTCTTCTACGTCCTCTGCCGCGCCCTGGCCGCCAAGCTTCCGCAGCCGAAGCGCAAGGAGAAGGACTATCCCACCACCGGTGGCGGCACGCCGCACCATCCGATCGAGTACGAAGGAGGCGCCAAGTGATCCGCCGTTCGCTTATCACCGCCCTCCTGTCGGCGTCGGCGCTCAGCGCCTGCGCGGTGGGGCCCAGCTACCAGGCGCCGGGGCCGATCGCCTCGGCGCAGGGGCCCTTCGTCAGCGCCGAGCCCACGATCGCCACCGCGCAAGCGCCTCCGGGCGACTGGTGGCGGCTGTTCCAGGACCCGACCCTCGACGGTCTGGTCCAGGAGGCGCTGGTCGCCAACAAGGACATCGCCGTCGCCGCGGCCAACCTCTCCCGCGTCCGCGCGGTGCTGAGCGAGAGCCGCGCCGGCCTGCTGCCGTCGACCACCGCCTCGGCGGCCGGCCAGCGGGTGCGCAGCCAGAACCCCGTGAACGGCCAGTTCGCGGACGCCGACAACTATTCGGCCGGCTTCGACATGTCCTACGAGGTCGACCTGTTCGGCCGCGTTCGTCGTAACCTGGAGGCCAACCGCGCCGACGCCGCCGCGGCCCAGGCCGCGCTGGACGTGGTGCGCGTCTCGGTCGCCGCCGAGACGGCGCGCGCCTTCGCCGACATCTGCGCCGCCAACGCCCAGATCTCGGTGGCCAAGCAGACCTTGGAGCTGCAGCAGCAGACCCACGACGTCACCGTGCGGCAACTCGATGCGGGCCGGGGCACGGCGCTGGACACCTCCAGCGCGGCGACCCAGCTCGAAACCACGCGGGCGACCTTGCCGCCGCTGGAAGCGCAGCGCTCGTCGGCCCTGTTCCGCCTGGCGCTGCTGACCGGCAAACCGCCGGCGGAAGCTCCCAGCGCGGTGCTGGCCTGCAAAGCCGTGCCTCAAGTGGCCGCGGCCCTGCCGGTCGGCGACGGCGCGTCCATGCTGGCTCGCCGCCCTGACGTGCGTCAGGCCGAGCGTGAACTGGCCGCCGCCACTGCGCGGATCGGCGTGGCCACGGCCTCGCTCTATCCTTCGGTGAGCATCGGCGGATCGATCTCGACTGCGGCGGCCAACAGCGGCGATCTCGGCGACGACTATCAGTTCAATGTCGGGCCGCTGATCAGCTGGAACTTCCCGAACATCGCCGCCAGCCGGGCTCGCATCCGTCAGGCCGGCGCCAGCGCTGAGGCGGCGCTCGCCAACTTCGATAAGGCCAACCTCACGGCCCTGCAGGAGACCGAGACCGCGCTCACCCAGTACGCCCGCGAACTCGACCGCCGCACGGCCCTGCGCCGCGCCCGGGACGAGGGGGCCAAGGCCGTCCGCCTCGCGCGCCTGCGCAACGAGGCCGGCGTCGACAGCCTCCTGACCCTGCTGGTCGCTGAAAAGAACCTGGCGCAGCTGGAGGCCCAGCTCGCCCAATCCGACGCCCAGGTCACCACCAACCAGATCGCCCTCTTCAAGGCGCTGGGCGGCGGCTGGACCCAAGGCTAGACGACGAAACGGCGGGCTCCCTTCCGGGGAGCCCGCCGCTACGCCCCGGCTATCGCTCCTAGCTGCGGCAGAAATTCTCCATTGTGACGCTAACTCCTATCGACAAGCTAGGAATGTAAGCGGCTGCGCTCAGCGCCGCGTCCGTCACGGGAGACCACGATGACTCAATCCACGCGCCCCGCGCGTCGAACCCTGCTGGCCGCAGGCGCGGCCCTCGCCGTGGTCATGGCCGGCCCGGCCGCAGCCCAGAGCGCCGCGGACGCCATTCATCAACGGGTGCTGACCCTCGACAGCCATGTCGACGTGCTGCTGCCGGGCGCCAATCCGCGCAGCTTCGCCGCCGATGGAAAGTCGTTCTCGGAGCTGTCGAAGCTGCGGGCGGGCGGCGTCGACGCGCTGGTCTACGCCGTCGCGGTGTCGACTGGTCCGAGGACGCCGGAGGGCTACGCCGCGGCCCGCGCCGAGGCCGACGCCAAGCTGGCCGCCATCCGCAAGATCGCCGCCGATCATCCCAGCGACATCGCCATCGCGCTGTCGGCTGACGAAGTCCGCCAGATCGTGGGGCAGGGGAAGGTGGCCATCCTGATCGGCTTCCTGAACGCCTATTCGCTGGGTGACGACGTCGCCGGCTTTGACCGGCTGCAGAGGCAGGGCGTGCGGGTCGCGGGCCTGACCCACGCGGGGAACAACGCCTTCGCCGATTCGTCGCGGCCCCAGGCCGGGGCGGGCGAGGAGCACGGCGGCCTGTCGCCGCTGGGGAAGGCCGCGGTGGCGCGGCTGAACGATCTGGGCGTCCTGATCGACATCTCCCAACTCACCCCCAAGGGCGTGTTCCAGGTGCTGGAACTGTCGCGCGCGCCGGTGGTGGCGACGCACTCGGCCGCCCGCACCCTGGCCGACCACGCGCGCAATCTGTCCGACGCCGAGCTGGACGCCATCAAGGCCAAGGGCGGGGTGGTGCAGGTGACGCCGTTCAACAGCTATCTCTTGCCGCAGGCGCCCGACTATCCGGCTCGGCTCGCGGCGTTGCGGACCCGCTACGGGCTGGATCCGACCAAGAGCGGCTACCAGGGCGGGGACGACCTGGGCCAGCCCCAGCGCGACGCCTTCTTCGTCGCCTACAAGGCCCTGTCGCCCCAGGCGAACGTGAAGACCTATGTCGATCACATCGACTACATCGCCCGGAGGATCGGAGTGGAGCACGTCGGGATCGGCACCGATTTCAATCACGGCGCGGGCATCGAGGGGTTCAAGGACGAGAGCCAAGCCCCGGCCGTCACACGCGAACTGGTGGCTCGCGGCTATAGCGAAACGGAGGTCGCCCAGATCTGGGGCGGCAACTTCCTGAGGGTGCTGAAGACTGCAGAGGCGGCGGCGAAGCCTTAGTCTGGAGCAGCGAGAGCGTCCTGCGCGGCCGTTCGAAGACGTCAGCACACAAGAGGCGGCGAGTCCGAGATTCGCCTGGCATGGAACCGGTCGGATTGCGTGAGCATTCAAGCTCAACCAACCCGGTGGATTGGATGAGTATTCAAGCCCAACGAGAAGAGGAGGTACGAATATGGTCCGACTGACAAATCCCGCGGCGAGCGTACGGCTCGTCGCTGTTTTGGTGGTGGGTGCATTGAGTCTCAGCGCCTGCGCGACGCAGAAGTATGTGGACGAGCAGATCGCTGGTGTGAACAGCCGCATCGGCACGGTCGACGCCAAGGCGCAGGACGCGATCCAGCGCGCCGACGCCGCCTCGAGCGCCGCCCAGGCCGCCGCGGCCGACGCCCGAAACGCCAACGAGCGTCTTGACCAGCTGACCCCGAGGGTCGATCGCCTCGAGCAACGCCCAGCGAAGGTGCCGAGAAACTGATGGGCGTAGTTGGGACGTTCCAGGCCGATAGGCGTTCGCTATCAGCGCCAGCTTAGTGTTGGGCGCTGGGTTCGGGAGCAAGGTTTATGCGCGATGCTCCGAGAGCGGTCGTGACGGCTTGGGCGCTTTGCCTAGGCGTGCTGTCGGCCGGGGTGCTCTTGCCCTCGGTCGCCGGCGCGCAGGCGACGGATCAGGTTGACGACGGCGCGACGCTCGCGTCGGAGGCGGTGGTGCAGGTCGCGGACTGGGTTATCGCCTCTCGCGACAACAACGGCCTGCCGTTCGTCATCATCGACAAGGCCGCCGCCGAGGTGTTCGTCTTTGGCCCGAGCGGCCAATTGAGGGGCGCGGCCCCGGCCCTGATCGGCTTGGCTCGCGGTGATGATTCCGTACCCGGGATCGGCGATCGCGAACTCTCCAAGATCCGCCCGGAGGAGCGCACCACCCCGGCCGGCCGTTTCCTGGCCGGGTTCGGCCCCAGCGCGCACGGCGGCGATGCTCTTTGGGTGGACTATGAGACCGCGGTCTCGCTGCACCCGGTGGTCACCAGCAACGCCAAGGAACGCCGCCTTCAGCGTCTGCAGACGCCGACCCCGGACGACAACCGCATCACCTTTGGCTGTATCAATGTCCCGGCCGCCTTCTATCAGGAGCTTGTGCTCCCGGCCTTCACGGGCACGAACGGGATCGTCTACGTCCTGCCGGAAACCAGAGCGCTGGACCAGGTTTTCCCCAGTTTCCGGTCGCAGGCGACCCACACTACGGGCCTCGTCGCGGCAAGCGCCGCCCCGGAGCCATCGGCCGCAACCGGCCTGGCCGCCAACGGACTTCCCGGAAGTTTGGATGCTCATTAGCGCGGCGCGGCCTGCGATCGCGCCGCGCTAACGCCCCGGGCGCGAGCAATCATTTTCGACGCCGCTAGATGATTTTGGATGCTTGTGCGCAGGCCCTGTTATCCAGCCTGATTGGCGGACTTCACGGGTCTCTGGGCGGGAAATCACCCCGCGACAGCAGGGGAAAATTGGTCGGAGTGGCAGGATTCGAACCTGCGACCCCCGCGTCCCGAACGCGGTGCTCTACCAGACTGAGCCACACTCCGACTTTGGAGGGCGCCTTATAGGGGAGGCTCGTCTGCGCCGCAAGCATCTCCGCGTGCGCCAAAAAGAACCTTTTTCGGGGCGTTGCATCCGGCGAACTGTTGGGCTATCTCCACGCCCTCGCCGCGGGGCGACTATCCCGCGAGCCGTTCCTGCTGGGGAATGGTGTAATGGTAACACTGCGGTTTTTGGTACCGTCATTCTAGGTTCGAGTCCTAGTTCCCCAGCCACTTCCTCCTAAGAGATCAGCCGGACCTCCGGCCCAGTCCTCAGCGGACTTCACGACGCCATTCTAGCCGCCACTGTCGGAGTTCTCGCCCAGCCTATCGCCGCGCGTGACGACCTATTCCGTCAGGACGCTGATGATCATCGGGATCGCGAAGCCGAGGAAGAGGCCGAAGGTCACCAGCAGGGCCACGAGGACGAAGGCGTATTCCGGGCTTTTGCCGGCCAAGCGAGGCGGGCTCTCATGGATGGCTTTGGGCATGACCTGGATCTCGTCGTTGATCTCAGATCAACGGGGCGGCGCAGTCAGGGTTCCGCGCCGCGCCTCGGCGGGGCTAGGCCCCGCCCAGCGTCAGGCCCGCCGCGTCCGGTGCGGTCGATGCGCCGCCGTTCAGGGCCTTCTGCATCCAGACGATGTCGACCCAGCGGCCGTGCTTCCAGCCGAGCGCCTTGCCGACCCCGGCGGGCTTAAAGCCCAGCGACGTGTGCAGGCCGATAGAGCCGGCGTTCTGGCTGTCGCCGATCACCGCCACCACCTGGCGGACGCCAAAGGCTTCGCAGGCGTCCAGCACGCCTGTGAGCACCGCCTTGCCGACCCCGCGGCCGAGGGCGTCAGGGGCGATATAGACGCTGTCCTCGACGGTGTAGCGATAGGCCGCGCGCGGCCGGAACGGGCCGGCATAGGCGAAGCCCAGCACCTGGCCCGCCTCCTCGGCCACCAGATGGGGCAGGCCGCGCTCAATGATGGCCAGGCGGCGGGCGGCCATGTCCTCGGCCGAGGGTGGAACTTCCTCGAAGGTGCCGAAGCCGTGCAGGACATGGTGGCCGTAGATGGCGGCGAGGGCGCCGACGTCCTGCGGCGTCGATGGTCTGACGATCATTTCTCCCAGCCCCGTTCGTTCGCCCAGATCGCGAAAGCGTAGTCGAGGGCGATCTCCTTGAGGAAGTCGAACCGCCCCGAGGCGCCGCCGTGGCCGGCCTCCATGTTGATCTTGAGCAGGATGGGAGCGTCGCCTGTCGAATATTGGCGCAGCTTGGCCACCCATTTTTCGGGCTCCCAATAGGTGACGCGGGGGTCCGACAGGCCGCCGGTGGCCAGCACCGGCGGATAGGCCTGGGCGGCGACCTGGTCATAGGGGCTGTAGCTGGCGATGCGGTCGTAGGCCTCCGGGTCCTCGATGGGGTTGCCCCATTCGGGCCACTCGGGCGGGGTGAGCGGCAGGGAGGTGTCGCTCATGGTGTTCAGCACGTCGACGAAGGGCACCGCCGCGATGATCCCGGACCAGAGGTCTGGCCGCAGATTGACCACAGCGCCCATCAGCATCCCGCCGGCCGAGCCGCCATAGGCCACCATGCGGCCGGCCTTGCCGTAGCCCTCGCCCGACAGGTGCTCGGCGCAGGCGATGAAGTCGGTGAAGGTATTGGTCTTCTTGTCCTTGCGGCCGTCGAGGAACCAGCCCCAGCCCTTGTCGGAGCCGCCGCGGATATGGGCCACCGCCCAGATCCATCCTCGGTCCACCAGGCTGAGATTGCGGATCGAGAAGCTGGGCTCCATGGCGTGGCCGTAGGAGCCGTAGCCGTAGAGCAGCAGCGGCGCCGAGCTGTCCAGCGGCGTGTCCTTCAGCATCAGGACGGTGATCGGCACCTGCGCGCCGTCCTTGGCCGCGGCGTAGAGGCGGCGCGCGACATAGCGGGCCGGATCGTGGCCGGAGGGGATTTCCTGGGTCTTGCGCAGGGTCCGCTCGCGGCTCGTCATGTCGTAGTCGAACCACTGCCGGGGCGTGGTCGGGGACTGATAGACGAAGCGGGTGAGGGCGGTGTCGTACTCGAACCCGCCCTCCAGCGAGAGGGCGTAGGCCTCCTCGTCGAAGGCGATCTCGTGCTCCTCGCCGTCGCGAGGCATGACTACGATGCGGTCGTTGGCGTTGACCCGTTCGGCTCGGACCAGATGGCCGGCGAAGGCCGCGAAGCCGGTGATGAAGCGGCCCGGCTGGTGGGCGACGAAATCGGTCCAGGTCGAGCGGGCCGGGATCTCGGCGTCGGAGGTCGTCAGCTTGAAGTCCACGGCCTCGTCGGCGTTGGTGCGGATCACCCAGCGGTCGGTCCAGTGGTCGAGGTCGTATTTTACGCCGATCTGCCGGGGTTCGGCGACGAACGGCGGTCGGGTCGGCTCGGCGGCTGGGATCAGCCAGATCTCGGTGGTCTCCTGATTGCCGACATGGACGACGATATGGCTGTCGTCGGAGGTCGTGCCGATCCCGAGGAACATGCCCTCGTCGGCTTCCTCATAGACCAGCACGTCATCGCCGCCGCGCGCCGGGCGGCGGAAGACCTTGGACGGGCGGGCGTTCTCGTCGCGCCAGATCCAGAACAGCCATTGGCTGTCGGGTGAGAAGGTGAAGTCGCCATAGGCGCTGTCGACGGCGTGTTCGAGGGTCTCGCCGGTCGCCAGGTCCTTGACCCGGATGGTGTAGTACTCCGAACCCTGCTCGTCGGCGGCCCAGGCGTAGAGCCGGTGGTCGGGGCTGTGATGAGCCGCGCCGACCTGGAAGAAGGCCTTGTCCTTGGCCAGGGCCACCTCGTCCAGCAGCACCACCTCGCCGTCGCCGCGCCCGCGCGGCCGGCGGCCGTGGATGGGGTGCTCGGCGCCGATCTCGTAGCGCACATAATAGTCCCAGGCGCCGTCGGGCGCAGGGACCGAGGAGTCGTCCTCCTTGATGCGGCCTTTCATCTCGGCGAACAGCTGGGCCTGCAGGGCCTCGGTCCCGGCCAGCAGCGCCTTGGTGTAGGCGTTCTCGGCGTCCAGGTGCTCGCGGATATCGGCGCGCAGGACCTTGGGGTCGCGCAGGACCTCTCGCCAGTTGTCGTCCTTCATCCAGGCGTAGTCGTCGGTGCGCGTGCGCCCGAGTTGTTCGATGACTTTGGGATCGCGGCGGGCGACGGGGGGCGTGGGAGCGGTCATGGACCGTTACATGCGATGGCCCGGGCTCAGGCTCAAGGTTCGACGCGAATTCCGTCCTGGCGCCGCACTGTCACTGCGAAGACACGCGGCGAAGGAACGCATGTCATGGCGACATCAAGGCGCGTTGCCTTAGCCATGTTCTTAACCACCTACTGCAAGTGTCGGATACATACGAATTCAGTAGTTAGGGGCGTCAATGGCTTGGGACCTTGCGGTGGAGTTGATCCATGCGACGGTTCAGCTTGAGCAACCGTTGGGCGACGGCACGCGGACCGTCGGCACGGGGTTTCTGATCGCCGAGACCGCGCCGGACGGCACGCCTCGCACCGTCCTGGTCACCGCCAACCATGTGCTGTCCAAGATGCCGGGCGCCGAGGCGCGCATCGGCTATCGCATCGCCAACCCGGACGGCAGCTGGAGCTATTCGCCCCAGACCGTGCGCATCCGTGACGCCGCCGGCGGCAAGCTGTGGACGCAGCATCCCTCGCGCGACGTCGCCGCCATCTCGATCAAGGCGCCCGACGAGTTCGCCAAGGCGGCCATTCCGCTCAGCTGGCTGGCGCAGGACGACACCTTCCAGACCAATCAGGTCGGGGCGGGCGACGAGATGATGGCGCTGGGTTTCCCGCGCGGATTGGCCGCCAACCAGGCCGGCTTTCCGATCCTGCGGGCGGGCCGTGTGGCCTCGTTCCCGGTGGCGCCGGCCCAGGTCTTCCCGACCTTCCTGCTGGATTTCACGGTTTTCCCGGGCAATTCCGGCGGGCCGGTGTTCATGTCCCAGGCGGCGCGGCGGCGGGTCGGGGCGACCGAGGCCCACGAGGTTCAGTTCATCGCCGGCCTGCTGACCCAGCAGGTGGAGTTGAACAGCGAACGCCTGGAGATCGGCATCGTCACCCACGCCAAGTTCATCCGCGAGACCCTGGCCCTGATGGACGATCCGCAGGCGCCGATCACCCAGGCCCGCAATGAGGTGGTGACGGGCGCCAGGGCCGCCTCAGCGGAAGAAGCGGTGTCCCGGGACTAGCTTTCGGGCCGGGTTTGCGACGAAGCGCGGCCTGAACACGACGGGCGTGTTTGATCGGGGCGGCTGCTGGAGGTGTTATCGCGCGCTCCAGCTTGGCCGCCGCCGAGCGTCTCCCGGACATTGATTTCTGATGCGTTTTGCCCTGATCACTCTCGCCGCCTGCGTGGCCGCGACCTCGTGTGTCGCCGCGCCTGTTCCACAACCTCGGACCGCCGCCGCCGTCCCGCTGTTCCCGGGCTTGGCCCTCACCGGCGAGGAGCCGGTCGCCGAGGGCGGCGAGGTGCTGATGAACGAGAACGATCCGATCGCCTTCGTGTCGGGCGTGAAGCGCGCCTACGTCGTCGCGGTGACGCCCGAGGAGGTTCACGGCTTCTACCTCGGCAAGCTGGGCGGCAAGGTCGACTACAGCTCCGAGGATGGACATGAGAGCATTCGGCCAGGGGGCTCGACGCCGGTGATCCTGTCGCTCGACGCGCACGGCTTCGATGTTGAGCTGGGCCCCGATGGCCGCGACATGCCCGGCGCGAAGAAACGCGGGCTGCTGACCAAGTTTCGCAAGCCGCTAGCGAGCGGGGAATGGGTGCAGGAAAGCCAGTTCCAGTGGATCGTGCGCGACGCCAAGGGCGATCTGCGTAGCTTCCACGTGTCCGTTCAGGACCAGGGGCTGGCGCGTGATTGGTCCAGCTATCGGCCCAACACGGTGGTCGAGATCACGGTCAATCAGTTCAGGCAGTAGCCGTTCGCGGCTTCAAGAACCCCTGGACCTCGCGGGAAATCCCGCGAGGTCCAGATGGCGGATCGCTCCGCGCAGGGCGCGGCTCTTAGGCGCCGTAGACGACCGAAATGGTCTCGGCGATGCAGGCGGGCTTGGTCTCGCCTTCGATCTCGATGGTGCACTCGTTCTTCAGCTGCATGCCGCCGGCCTTGGCCTCGGCGCCGATCAGCTTCTGGCGCATGCGCACGCGCTTGCCGACGCGAACCATGTTGATGAAGCGCACCTTGTCGGAACCGTAGTTGATGCCGCGGGTCACGCCCGAGATCGGCAGCATGCCGGCGCCCAGGAACGGGATCAGCGACAGGGTCAGGTAGCCGTGAGCGATCGGGCCGCCGATTTCCTTGGTGGCGCGCTCGACGTCCACGTGGATCCATTGATGGTCGCCGGTGGCTTCGGCGAATTGATTGACGCGTTCTTGGGTGATTTCCACCCAATCCGACACGCCGACTTCTTGGCCCACCAGGCCAGGCAGGTCCTTGAACTCCACCGGGTTCATCGTCTTCTCCCAAATCGAATTGAAACAGGTGTTCGAGGTCTAGCAGTTGCCGAGCCTTGAGCAACTCTTTGACGTCGCCGAAAGGGACTTTAAAGAGCGCCCTATGCAACGAGCTCTCAGCGTCAGCCGGATGACCGGCAACAAGTCGACCTTCCCCGACTGGTATCAAGCCATCGTCCGCGAGGCGGACATGGCCGAGGTCAGCCCCGTGCGCGGGTCGATGATCATCAAACCGTGGGGCTATGGGGTCTGGGAGCGCATCCAGCACACCATGGATCGCCGCATCAAGGAGATGGGCGTCGATAACGCCTACTTCCCGCTGTTCATCCCGCTGAGCTTCTTCGCCAAGGAGGCCGAGCACGTCGAGGGCTTCGCCAAGGAAATGGCGGTGGTCACCCACCACCGGCTCAAGAATATCGACGGCAAGCTGCAGCCCGATCCCGACGCCAAGCTGGAAGAGCCCCTGATCGTCCGCCCGACCTCGGAGACGATCATCGGCGACGCCTTCTCGCGCTGGATCAAGAGCTATCGCGACCTGCCGCTGAAGATCAACCAATGGGCCAACGTGGTCCGTTGGGAAATGCGCACGCGCATGTTCCTGCGGACGTCGGAGTTCCTCTGGCAAGAGGGCCACACGGCCCACGCCAGCCGCGAGGACGCCCTGGCCTCCACCCTGCTGTCCCTGGAGATGTACCGGGAGTTCTCCGAAACCGTCCTGGCCATGCCGGTGGTCGCCGGTGAGAAGCCCGAGAACGAACGCTTCCCCGGCGCGGAAGCCACCTATTCCATCGAAGCGATGATGCAGGACGGCAAGGCGCTGCAGGCCGGCACCTCGCACTATCTGGGCACCAGCTTCTCCCACGCCCAGAACATCCGCTATCAGAGCGACAGCGGCGAACTGGAATTCTGCCACACCTCGAGCTGGGGTGTTTCGACCCGCCTGATCGGCGGCGTGATCATGACCCATGGCGACGACGACGGTCTGCGCCTGCCGCCCGCCATCGCCCCGCGCCAGATCGTCGTGGTGCCGATGCTGCGCGGCAAGCCCGAAGACGCCGAGGTCCTGGCCTTCGCCGAGGGCCTGGTGAAGGCGCTGCATGAGAAGGTCGCGCTGGGCGAACCGATCCGCGCCCTGCTGGACACCAAGGACCAGAAGTCGAGCGACAAGCGCTGGAACTGGGTGCGCCGCGGCGCGCCGATCATCGTCGAGCTGGGCCCGCGCGACGCGGCCTCCGGCCAGGTGACCTTCATGCGCCGCGACAATCTGCGCGATGGTGACAAGGTGCAGTCGCAGGCGATGTCGCGTGACGAGTTCGTCGACGCCGCGCCGGGCCTGCTGGCTGCGATCCAGCAGACTCTGTTCGAGGAAGCCAAGGCGCGTCTTGACGCCAACATTCGCGCCGACCTCACCACCTTCGATCAGGTGGCCGAGTACTTCGGCAAGGTGTCGGACGAAGAAGAAGAGGCCTCGGCCTTCAAGGGCTGGGTCCGCGCCTCCTGGTCGCGCCCGACCGGCGAGGCCTTGGACGCTGTCGAGCAGCGCCTCAAGGCCTTCAAGCTCACTCTGCGCAATGCGCCGATGAACCAGCCGTCGAGCTTTGGACCCTGCGTCTTCACCGGTGAGCCCGGTGTCGAGGAAATCCTGATCGGGCGCTCCTACTAGCCGGGCGCCTCGGCGAGGTAGGTGGCGTAGACGCCGTCGTGGGTGCGCTCCAGCAGCGTGAAGCCCGCCTCGCTGATCATCCGTTCGAGGATCCAGCCGAAGGTCGAGTGCTCTTCCCGCACGTGGCAGGCGCCGTCGGCGCGGCTGTAGCCGCTCTGGCGGACCAGGTCCTCGATCCAGCGCTCGGCCGTCAGCGGCAGGGCGTCGGGACTGCAATTGAAGGCCACGTCGCGGATGTAGAGCCGCCCGCCCGGCTTCAGCGCATCGCGCATCCGGGTCAGGGCCACGGCCTTCCAGAAGTCGGGCAGGTGATGCAGCGCCGCCTTGGTGACGATCAGGTCCAGGTCGCCTGATCCGGCGAAGGTCAGGAAGCCGTCACGCTCGAAGGTGATGTTGGCCAGGCCGAGCGACTTCGCCCGCGCCTGGGCGGCGCGCAGCATGGCGCCCGACACGTCGATCGCGCGAACCGACCCGGCCATCGCCGCCGCCGTGCAGGCCAGCAGCCCGGTGCCGCAGCCGATGTCGGCCATGGCGGTCCTGGGCGTCACGCCCAGCCGGTGGAGCAGGGCGGCGTCTTCCTCGCTCGATCCGCCTTGGCGGGCGTCATAGGTCGAGACCTCGGTTTCGTCCTCGAAATCGAGGCCGACCTGCTTGAGGTCGTCGTACCACCAGTCGGGTTGGGTCACGTGTATCTCCATCAGGTAGGCGGATGGAGAGCTTTGGCCGGTCCATCCGCGAGGGAAGGGAACCGGCGAGAGAGCGGCCAGGTCAGGGCCGAGTTCGTCCGTCAGGTCCCCAGGGCGGGGACGGATACGTTCTGAACTTGGCTGGGCTGGACGTGCATCACGCTCGAGCTTAGGCGGTTCTGCGCCACCGCGCCAGACCGATGTTACGCGGACTCGGCATAGGCCAGGGCTGGCTGGATTTGAGCGATCTCGGCCTTGATCGCGCAGGTCATCACGTAACGCCGGCGGCGGCTGACGAAGGCCTCGAACTTCTTGCTGCCCTCGACGGCGGCGTAGCTGCGCAGCTCGCGGCCGAACATCAGGCGATAGATCCACGGCACGCGGCTCTCGATCAGCCGCAGGCGCCGGGGGCTGTCCTGGCGGCAGGCGGTCAGCACGTTCTCGGTGATGTCGCGGAATTCGCCCGCCAGTCCTGCCCCCACCATCATCCTGCCCACGCCGGAGGCCTCGCCGGCGCGGCGGCTGTCACAGTAGAGGAAGGCGCCGCCCGGCCGCAGAACCCGCTCGACCTCGGCGAAGAACCCGGCGAAGTCTCCATAGTCGTTCGAGGCCTCGACGTTCAACACCACGTCGAACGAGGCGTCGGGGAACGGCAGGGCCAGGGCCGAGCCGGGGACGAAGCTGAGGTTGTCGAAGTGTCCATGCGCCTCTCGGCAAGCGCGCAGGGCGTTTTCCGACAGGTCGAGGCCGGTGGCTTCGACGGTTCCGGGCCAGCGGGCGACCAGATGGGCCAGGCCGCCGCCGCGCCCGCAGCTCACCTCGAGCAGCCGGGTGTGGCCCTTCAGCCGGCCGCTGGCCCGCAGCGCCTTCAGGTGCTCGGCGTACATCTGCAACTGGTGCCGCTCGGGCGTGTCGCCCTCGGCCGGCGCGAAGCCGTAATTGTTGGTGCTGACCGCCCCCCAGTCGAGGCCGTAGAGCAACTCCCAGAGCTTGCCGCGCTGGCTGTGAGTGCGTTTCTTGCGCCGCAACCAGACCGGAGCCAGGAGGATCAGCACCGCCGCGAGCGCCAGGACGGCGATCGCCGCCGTCGCCAAAGACCAAATCATGGGAACCTCCAGGGCCTCGACGAGGATCGAACGAGCCGGGCGGAGCGATAGGCGCTCAAGGTTGCGGCAGGGCGCCGGAGACCTACGTGCAACCTGAGCAGGCGACGATGGCGCTCGGACGTGACGGCGCAGGGAACGGAATGACGCGGATTCTTCTGATCGAGGATGAGCCGGAGATGGCCAAGCTGGTCGCAGGGAACATCGCCAAGGCGGGGTTCCTGGTGGACCGGGCCGGGTCCTGCGAGGAGGCGCGTCTGTCGCTGGAGGTCGCGCGCTACGGCCTGGTCCTGCTCGACCGCCGCCTGCCCGATGGCGACGGCCTGTCGTTGCTGGCGGTGGTTCGCGCCCGGCAGCCAGGGACGCCGGTGATCTTGCTGACCGCGCTCGACCAGTTGGACGACAAGGTGCACGGCCTGGACGCCGGGGCCGACGACTATCTGACCAAGCCGTTTTTCAATGACGAGCTGATGGCGCGGATTCGCGCTGCGCTGCGGCGCCCGGGCGCCGAGCCTGCCGCCGCCCAGATGTGCGGGCGGCTACGGTTCGATCCCGGCAGCCGCGAGGCCTGGATCGACGGCCAGCCGCTGGCGTTCAAGCGCCGCGAACTGCTGGTGCTGGAGGCGCTGATCCGCCGGGCCGGCCGGGTGGTGCAGCGCGACGCCCTGATCGACGCAGTCTACGGCATGGACGACGAGGTGCAGCCCAAGGCGCTGGACAGCCACGTCTCGCGGCTGCGCAAGCGCCTGACCGAGCTGGAGGCCGGGGTGGTGATCCATCCGGTCCGCAATGTCGGCTATCTGATGAGGCAGGCCTGATGGTGCTGACGAGGTCGGTGGCGAGGTCGCTGGCGGCGCGGCTGGTCGTCTGGTTCGTGATCTTCCAGTCGATCGTCTCGGTCCTGGGGATGGCCGCCTCGCTGTTCTTCTGGCGTCAGGTCGGCGACGAGTACGCCTTCGCGCAGATGCACATCGCCGACCTGGTCGGCGAGGCCCTGGTGGTGGGGTCGGATGGCCAGCTGACCATCGGAGAGACTCCTGAGCTGAAGGCGTTCCGCAGCGAGCGGCCGAGCGTCCGCGTCGCGGCGATGCAGGGACGGGAGGTTCTCCCCGGATCGTCGCCGGAGTTGACCGCCGCCTTGCGCCACCTTGGCCTGCCGCGGTTCATGAATGTGACCTTCGCCTTCACCGAGGGGCCGCTGGCCGGCTCAACGGCGGCGGGCTCGGCCGTGGAGACCAAGTGGGGCGAGGTGGTGGTGATCAGCACAGATAACCCCCTCCAGACGGCCGATGTGCCGGCCCTCAGCCAATATATGTTCGGCTATCTGATCCGGGTGATGGGTGTCGTGCTGCTGGGTTCGGTCCTGATCGTGCCCTTCGTCATTCACCGCGCGCTGCGACCGCTCAACGAAGCGTCGAGGTCGGCGGCGAAGATCGATCTGCGGTCCCGCGACCTGCGGCTGCCCGACGGGGCCGGCGTGCCCTCGGAGCTTTTGCCGCTGGTGCGGTCCATCAACGTCGCGTTGGATCGGTTGGACGAAGGTTTCAGCCGCCAACAGCGGTTCGCCGCCGAGGCGGCGCACGAGATGCGCACGCCGTTGGCGATCATGGCGGCCCGGATCGACAGCCAGCAGGACGCCGGGCAGGCGGACGGCATGCGCCGCGATGTGGAGCGGATGCGGACCCTGGTCGACCAGTTGCTGCTGGTGGCGCGGCTGGAGCGCCGGGACGTGCGGTTGGAGGAGACCGTCGACCTGGTCGCCCTGGCCCGCGACGTGGTGGCCGACTGCACGCCCTTGGCCATCGCCGGCGGCCGCGACCTGGCCCTGACGCCGGAGGTGGGGCAGCTGCCTGTACGTGGCGGCCGCCAGGTGCTGGAGAGCGCCTTGCTCAATCTCGTGCAGAACGCCGTCCGCGCCGAGCCGCTGGGCGGAACGGTGGACGTGATCGTCCGTTCGCCCGGCCAGATCCTGGTCGTCGACCACGGCGCCGGCGTCGCCCTTGCTGATCGCGAGAGCATCTTCGATCCGTTCTGGCGTCGCGACGAACTGCACCCAGGCGCGGGGCTTGGTCTGACCATCGTCAAGGAGACCGCCATCGCCCACGGCGGCGGCGTCTCCGTCGAAGAGACGCCGGGCGGTGGGGCGACGTTCCGCCTGCGGCTCGGCTAGACGATCTTCGAGCCTTCCTTGCCCCAATAGGCGTCGCGGATCAGGCGCTTGTAGAGCTTGCCGGTCGGATGGCGAGGCAGTTCCTGCATGAAGTCGATCCGGCGGGGCGATTTCACGTGGCTGAGATTGGCGCGGCAGAAGGCGGCGAGTTCGGCCTTCAGCTCATCATTGGCCGCGGCCCAGTCCATCGGCTGGATCACCGCCACCACCTGTTCGCCCATCTCCTCGTGAGGCGCGCCGACCACGGCGGCGTCGGCCACCTTCGGGTGGGTGATCAGCAGGTTTTCAAGCTCCTGCGGATAGATGTTCACCCCGCCCGAGATGATCATGAAGCTCTTGCGGTCGGTGAGGTAGAGGAAGCCCTCCTCGTCCACCCAGCCCACGTCGCCCAGCGTCGTCCAGCCGTGCTTGTTGGTGTTCTCGGCGATCTTCTCTGGGGCGTTGTGATAGCTTAGCGGGGTGCCGCCGCCGAAGTAGATGGTGCCCTCGGTGCGCGGAGCGACCTCTTCGCCGTCCTCGTCCACGATATGCAGCTCAGCGGTGGTCGCCTTGCCCACCGAACCCTTGTGGGTCAGCCAGTCGTGCGGGCCGATGTAGCAGAAGCCGTTGCCCTCGCTGCCGGCGTAGTACTCGTGGATCACCGGGCCCCACCATTCCATCATCTGTTCCTTGACGGGGATGGGGCAGGGGGCGGCGGCGTGGACGGCCGAACGCATCGAGGAGACGTCGTACTTGGCGCGGACCTCGGGCGGCAGTTTCAGCATCCGCACGAAGTGGGTCGGCACGAACTGGCCGACATCGACCTTGTACTTCTGGATGAGCGCCAGCGTCTCTTCCGGGTCGAATTTCTCCATCACCACGACCGTGCCGCCGAGGCGGTGGACGCTCATGCACCAGCGCAGCGGCGCGGCGTGATAAAGCGGGGCGGGCGAGATGTAGACGCTGTCGTTCTGGAACCCGAACAGCCCCTGGGCCATCATCGCTAGCGCCACCGGGGCGTCGATTGGGGCCCCGCTCAGCGGCGGCTTGATGCCTTTGGGGCGGCCAGTCGTGCCCGATGAGTAGAGCATGTCGGCGCCGGAGGTCTCATCGGCGATCGGCGTCACCGGCATCTTGTCGCGCGCCGCTTCGAAGCTCTCGTAGGGCGCGCGGGCCTCGCCGACCATGAACAGCTTCACCCCCGGCAGCAGGGCGGGCATCTCGTCGATCACCGGGCCGACGCCGGCCGAGGTGATCAGCACCTTCGCCTCGCAGTCGGTCATGATGTACTCGATCTCGCCCGAGGTCAGTTTCGAGGAGATGCAGGCGTAGTAGAGGCCTGCGCGCTGGGCGGCCCAGGCGATCTCGAAGAAGCGTGGATGGTTGTCCATCAGGATCGCGATCACGTCGCCGCTCTTCAGCCCCATCGACCGGAACAGCTGCGCGCCCTGGTTCGAGCGCTCGTCGAGCTGCTTGTAGGTCACCGTCTCGCCGGAGCCCGCCATGATGTAGGCGGGGCGGTCGGGATGGGTCTGCGCGTGGGTAACCGGATGCATGAACTCTTCCTTGCGGCGGTCGGGCGCTTGTCTCGCGTCTCGACCGTCCTCCCTGAGTTATCGTTGTTCAGACGAATATGCCCCGCTTGACGGACCGTCCGTCAAGCGGGGCGGAATGAACAAAACCACGGGAGGATCAGATGGCGAACCACAGCTTCGAGACCTTGGCTTACGACCTTGAGGACGGGGTGGCGACGATCACCCTTAATCGTCCCGAGAAGCTCAACGCCTTCAACACCCAGATGATGAAGGACCTGATCGCGGTGTTCGACGTCACGGACGCCGACGACGCGGTGAAGGCGGTGATCGTGACCGGGGCCGGGCGCGGCTTTTGCGCCGGGGCCGACCTTTCGGCCGGCGGGGAGACCTTCGACTACGACAAGCGCGGCGGCGACGCCCTGGCGGCGCGTCAGCGGGACGGCGTGCAGCGCGATGGCGGCGGGCTGGTGTCGCTGCGTATCTATGAGAGCCTGAAGCCGGTGATCGCGGCGGTGAACGGGCCGGCCGTCGGGGTCGGGGTCACCATGCAGCTGCCGATGGATATCCGGCTGGCCTCGACCGAGGCGCGGTTCGGCCTGGTGTTCGCCCGGCGCGGCCTGAACCCCGAGGCGGCCTCGTCCTGGTTCCTGCCCAGGCTGGTCGGCGTCCAGACGGCGCTGGAGTGGTGCTACACCGGGCGGGTGTTCTCGGCCCAGGAAGCGCTGGAGCGCGGGCTGGTGCGCTCGCTGCACGCTCCCGACGAGCTGTTGCCGGCCGCCAAGGCCCTGGCTCGCGAGATCGTCGAGAACACCGCGCCGGTCTCGATCGCCCTGACCCGTCAACTGATCTGGCGGATGGCCGGCGCGCCGCATCCGATGCACGCCCACCGCGCCGACAGCCGCGGCATCCAGACTCGCGGGGCCATGGGCGATGCGCGCGAGGGCGTGATGTCGTTCCTGGAGAAGCGTCCGCCGGTGTTCCCGAACCGCGTTTCGACCGATTTGCCCGATATTTGGCCGCATTGGGAGGCGCCCGAGTTCAAGTGAACGCATGGTTAAGCGCATTGTGATTCGATGGTGGTCGGCTTCGATCCGGACCGACCATGAATCTGCCGCCGTTCCCGTCCGATCTTGAACCCACGCCGGAGGCCGCGCAGGCCTCCCGCGCGCGGGGCGTGCTGCTGAAGCGGCTCGCTGACGTCGTCTGTCTGCCGATGTCGCGAGTGAACGCCTTCGAACGCGCGATGACCGCCGACCTGCTGGTCGACATGCTGCGCGAGGCCGAACCGGCCGAACGCAAGAAGGTGGCGCGCCGGCTGGCCGGCCTGGTGGAAATCCCGGCCAGCCTGGTGCGTCTGCTGCTGCGCGATGAGTCCGACGTCGCCGAAGAGCTGCTGATCAACGCCGCCGTGCTCTCCGACGCCGATCTGCTGGATTGCGCGCGGATGACCGGTCTGGAGCATCGGCGGCTGATCGCCCTGCGCCGAGGGGTCAGCGAAGTCGTCTGCGACGTCTTAATCGAGTTCGGCGAAATCCTGGTGCTGGAGTGCCTGCTGCGAAATGACGACGCGCGGTTCTCCACCGGCGGGGTCGAGGCGGTGGTGGCCCTGACGCGCGGCGACGCCCGGCTGACCGCCACCCTGCTCCGGCGGCCTGAACTGCGCCCGGCCCATGCCTATGTGCTGTTCTGGTGGGCCGACGCCGAGACGCGGATGATCATCCTTCAGCGTTTCGCGGTCTCTCGGGAAGTCCTGCAGGAGGCCGCCAGCGACATCTTCGCCATGGCGGCTGAAGAGAACTGGCAAGACGCGCTCTCACGCAAGGCTCTGCAGTTCATCGAGCGGCGCCAGCGCAATCGCGCGGCCATCGACAAGAGCCCCTTCGACAGCCTGGAGGACGCCATGGCGGCCGCCCAGCATGGTCTGACCCGCGAGATCGCCGAGGAGATTTCCTATCTCTCGGGCCTGAAACCCATGACCGGGGCGAAGATTTTCACCGATCCGGGCGGCGAGCCCATCGCCGTGCTCTGCAAGGCGACCGGTCTGCCCAAGCCGGCGATCCGCGCCCTATGGCGCGGCTTGAAGCGATCGGAGAGCGACGGCGCGGGCGGCATGGCGCCGGCGCTGGAGCGGGCGATGCTGGTCTACGACATGATCGCGGTGGACCGGGCCCAGACGGTGCTTCGATATTGGAACTGGTCGCTGACCTCGGCGCTGACGCCTGCGCTGTTACGCGCCATTCGTGATGGTGACGAAGACTCTCTGGACGAATACTCGGCGCCTCAAAGAGCCGCCATGCTGGCCTTGTCCAAGGACTTCGGCCGCTAAACTCTGCCGTTGTGACATTTCATCGCACGGCAATAGTCACGCCTTGTGCAAGAATTTGTTGCGGTGCAGCACCCTAAACTTAATGGTGAACGTGTTCGTTGAAGAACAAGAGTCTGTTCCATGCTTGTGCTTGAGTTGGCTTCCAGATATTAACGCGATCACTGATGTCGTGAATCAGTCATCCCCCAACTTGGTGCAACCGCACTCACGGAACCGAGAAATATGGACGAGAAATCGGAAGTCATTGAGATGACGGCGGATATTGTTTCCGCGTATGTCGGAAACAATTCGGTCGCCGCGGCCGATCTCCCCAATCTGATCCAGAGTGTGCACCGCGCGTTGGCGGGTATTTCCTCGGGTTCCGATGTTCAGGAAGCCGCGCCCAAGGAACCGGCGGTTCCTGTGCGCCGTTCGATCACGCCTGATCATCTGGTTTGCCTGGAAGACGGCCGCAAATTCAAGTCGCTCAAGCGCCACCTGCGCACCAAGTACAATATGAGCCCTGAAGAATACCGTGCGAAGTGGGGTCTCCCGAAGGACTACCCCATGGTTGCACCGAACTATGCTAAGGCGCGTTCGGATCTGGCCAAGCAGATGGGCCTTGGTCAAGGTGGCCGTCAGGCGCCGCGTAAGCGCACCAAGTAAGACAGGCCGGCTAACCACCGACTTTGAAACGCCCGCCCTCACCGGCGGGCGTTTTGCTTTGGGGGGTGCGGCCGATGCGCTCGCAGAGGCGGGTCGGCCTACTTTTGGCCTGATTTCTTACTGCGCGGAAAGATTTCCACTTGCCGCAGAATCACCCTCCGGGCGATAAGTGATTCGTCGCGATTCCAAGGGGTTGTTAAGGAATCTGAATATGGCCGCACAGATCGGAGCTTCGGCGGCGGCCGCCCGCGCACACGAGGAATTGTACGCCTATTGGGCCCGGCTTCGGCATGGCGCCCAGCTGCCTGGGCGAAGCGATATCCGCCCGGAGGACTTCAAACGCCTGCTGCCGACGGTCAGCCTGATCGACGTGCGCCGTGACCCGATGGAGTTCCGACTGCGCCTGGCCGGCACCGGCCTCTACGGCGTCTATGGTCGCGAGATCACCGGCCGGACCTTGGGCGAGGTCTACAACTCAGCCGCGTCGGATTACTGGCGGCACGAACTGACGAAGCTGGTTCAGGATCGTCGCCCGGCGGTCGGGGCGCACAGCCTGGCCTGGCGCGGCGCCGCCCACCTGTCGATCCTGTGGCTGCGCCTGCCGTTGGCGTCGAACGGCAAGGATGTCGACATGATCCTGGGTTACGACGCCGTGGTCGGCGTCCAGGGCGACTCGGTCATCAGCGGCATACGCGCCGCCTAGAAACCTTAGGCCGCGGTCAGCGCCTCGGCGTCGCGCCGCACCCGGCCAACCATCGAGGCCAGGCCATTCGACCTCTGGGCCGACAGGTGGCCGCTCAATCCCAGCTTCTCGAAGGCGGCCTTGGCGTCGAAGGCCAGGATGTCCTGCGCGGGTTTGCCCGAAAACAGCCGGAACAGCACCGCGATCAGGCCGCGCACGATGTGGGCGTCGGAATCGCCGCGAAACACCACGGTCCCATCGGCCTGCGGTTCGGTCACCAGCCAGACCTGGCTGGCGCAGCCGCGCACCTTGTTGGCGTCGTTGCGCTCGGTGTCGGTCAGCGGCTCCAGCTCGCGTCCCAGGTCGATCACGTAGCGGTAGCGTTCCTCCCAATCGCCCAGCAGGTCGAATTCTTGGGACAGCTCTTCGAGGTCTTGCGCGATCGTCGTCATATCAATTGCGACTTAGGCGCCGCGAGGCCCGAACGCAACCGGGGCCTTAAGCCGCGGGCAGGCGAACATTGGCCGTCAGGCCGCGACCTGGCGCCGACAGCAGCTTCAGCCGGCCGCTCATCGCCACGCACAGCAACTCGACGATGGGCAGGCCAAGGCCCGCGCCCTCGCTACGCCGGGTCAGGGCGTTCTCGCCTTGCTCGAACGGCAGCAGCAGCCGGGGGATGTCGGCCGGATCGACGCCCGGACCGCGGTCGATGATCGAAATCTCCACGCTGTCGCCGAGCGGCTCGGCGCGGATCATGATCTCAGACCCCTCGGGGGCGAAGGTCACGGCGTTCTGGATCAGGTTGGTCAGGATGTTGCGCAGGCCGCGCGCGTCGGCGATCACCAAGGGCAGGGCGCCCTGGTTCTCGATCGCGATGGTCACGTTGTGCTGGGTGATCTCGTCGCGCAGCCCGTCGATGGCGTCGTCCAGGGCGTGATCGATCGACTCCGGGCGCAGGTCCAGGTCCATCGCCCGGCCTTCCAGCCGCGCGATCTCCAGGACCTGGTTCACCAGGTTCAGCAGCCGGGCGCCGCTCATGCGGATGATGCCGGCGTATTCCTTGTACTGCGGGGCGCCGAGCGGGCCGTAGAGCTCCGAGGCGATGATTTCGGAAAAGCCGAGAATGGAGTTCAGCGGCGTGCGCAGTTCGTGGCTGACCATGCGCAGGAACGAGCGCTTGGTTTCATCCAGCGCCGCCTCGCGGCGAGAACGCGCTGTCGAGCGCGGCGCCGCCTCGGCGGCGGGAACCGGTTCCGGCTCGGAGCCGTGGATCGGTCGTATGGGAGCCGCCTGGGCCATGGACTGTACTTAAGAGCCTCGCGGACTTTGACCCACTACCCCTAGCGGCCCCCGCTTACGATTTCGTTTCGACCAACAAGATCATGTGGTTGGCGCCCAGAATGGGTCGCGCGCAAGGCGAGCGGCCTCGCGGGGACTCACGACGACCGCTACAGTAGATCCTCGAGTCACCGCCCAGTGAAGGAGGCGTCGAGACATCCCGTGATCGAGAGCTCCCTGCCCAGGACGACGTCGAAGACTGGCCGCAGCGGCTTGGTCTCGGTCCTCGCTGTTCTGGGCCTGGGTCTGGCCGGCGCGGCCGCGGCGATCCTTACGGGCGGCGTCGCCGGCCCCTTGGCGGTCTGGTGCCTGGCGCCGCTGGCGGCGGCGGCGGTCATGAACCACGGCGAACGCCTGGCGCTCGGCGCGGCGGTTTCGCTGGCGGCGGTCGGCGTGGCGGCGCTGGCTGGACTGACCTTGCAGCTTCCGACGCCGGGCCCGGCGCTGGCCAACATCCTCGGCGTCGTGGCCATGACCACAACCGTGGTCGGCCTGGGCGCGGGGCTGGTGATCCTCCAACGCGGCGCGGGGCAGGACGCGCGAGCGCGCCGTGAAACCGAGGCCCGCCTGTGTCAGGCGCTCGACGACCAGCCGCATCTGCTGGTGGCGATCAACCGCCTGGGCCGGATCATCGGCACCTGGGGGCCGGAACCGGCCGGTCTCGCCGCCGGCAATCGGCTGCTCATCGATTTGGTCTCGCAGGCCGACCGCGCCCGCGTGCAGGAGGCGCTGGCCACCGCCCTGACGGACGGGGCCGCCGAGGTCGGGTTCGCGCCCGAACATGCGCCGGACGGCTGGCTTGCGCTCAGCCTGCGCCGGGTCGGCGGCGGCCGGCTGATGGGGTCGGTCCGCGACGCCGCCGCCGCGCGTGACCACGAGGCCGGCCTGGAACGGGCGCGCGCCGACGCCGAGGCGCAGAACGCCGGCAAGTCGCGGTTCCTGGCCAATATGAGCCACGAGCTGCGTACGCCGCTCAACGCCATCATGGGCTTCTCCGACATCATGCGGCAGGGCTTGTTCGGCCCGCTTTCGGGCCGCTACGCCGAGTATGCCGAGCTGATCCACGACTCCGGCGGACACCTGCTGGACCTGATCAGCGACGTGCTGGACATGTCGAAGATCGAGGCCGAGCGGTTCGAGCTGGCTCGTGACGTCTTTGATGTGCGCGATACGGTCGCCGGGGTCCTGCGGCTGATGCGCGGACAGGCCGACCGGGCGGGCGTGCAGTTGCGCGGCCTGTTGCCGCGCGATCCGCTCGATGTCGTCGCCGACCGTCGGGCCGTGAAGCAGATCGCCCTGAACCTGTTGTCCAACGCCCTGAAGTTCACGCCGCGCGGCGGCGGCGTCACGGTGACGGTCCATGCCGATGGGAACGTGCTGGAGCTGGTCGTCGCCGACACCGGGGTCGGGATCGGCGCCGAGGATCTCTTGCGACTGGGTCGGCCCTATGAACAGGCCGGGGGGCCGGCGCAGCGGGCGGCGGGCACGGGCCTTGGCCTGTCGCTGGTCAGGTCGTTCGCCGAACTGCACGGCGGCCAGATGGAGATCGAAAGCCGTCTGGGCGAGGGCACGACGGTGACGGTGCGGCTGCCGGTGATCGAACACCCGGTCGTCGCCAACGTCCCTTAGCGGCTGGCGACCTGCAGGAAGGCGCGGCCGGCGGCGAAGTCGCCGACCTCGACATAGGCGCGGCGCACGGCCTCGCCTTCTCCGGCCCCAAACAGGAATTCGACGGCGACGGCTTCGCGCGGGTCGAGCTGGGCCAGCGCTTGGGCGGCGCTCGGCGGGAAGCGGAAGGCCCAGGCGCTCTTCATGTCCTTGGGCGTCAGGTCCAGTCCGGCCGGGCTGCGGGCCTCGGCCGAATAGACGCTGCGGGCGGCCGGCGGCGGCAGCCGGCGCGCCAAGGGCAGGGTGGCGAGCGGTTGGCCGCGATTGTCCAGATACGGACCCTGGGTGGTCGAGGCGTCACGCAGCACCAGGTGCGCGGCGTAGGGGACCTGGCCGTCGGGAAAGTGCGCCACGGCCATGAGGGAGTTGGCCCCTTCGCGGCCGGCCAGCCCGAAGATCATCCGGTTCCAGCCGAAACTGGCGGTCTGTTGCAGGCGCCAGCGGATGGCCGGGCCGCTCGCCCGATCGGCGCGCCACTCGGCGAGCTCGCCGGGATAGGTCATTCGGCTGAGCTGGGCGTAGCCGTCGAAGGCGTGCCGCACGCGCGCCGCGGCGAGGCTGAGGTCGTCGGAATCACAGGGGCTGGAGGCCGCCTTGGCCCAGGCGCGCCGTTCGGTGGCCGCTAGGCTCGCCCTGTCGACGCCGGCGCGTACAGCCGCGCCCCGCGCCTGCATGCGGCTCGCCGCCAGTGCGGCCCCGATCGGAGCTTGGAACAGCCCACAGCGGGCGTCGGCGGCGGCCATCACCGTGCGCTCGTAGAAGAGGTCGGCGGCCTGCGCCATCGACACACCGGGCGCTGCGAGAAGCCCCCCCGCCGCGGCCAGACCCATCCATCCACACACGACGCGCCGCGCGGTTCTGCGCGTACTCGTCATGCTTCCTTCTTTTCTCGTATGTTCGAGAACTTCGGGCGACCGTAGAAGCACAGCCTTTCCGCTCCGTTATCGAGACCGCCAAAATGTTGCTTTCCACCGACATCTGGGTCGCGGCGCTGATCCGCCGCGTCGAACTGGGCGGCGGATATGCGGTCGTGGTGCGCAAGGGCGACGCGCGGGCCGGCAGCGTCCTGGTCAAGGTGATGAACCGAAGCGACCGCACGTTCAGGCTCTATGGCGAGGCCACCAGGGGCGACGGCGAGCGGGTCTGGATGCGCCCGGCCCTCTCCGACCAGGAGAGCGATCTCGACCGTTATATCGAGCGCGCCATCCGCATCGACCCCGACATCTGGGTCGTCGAGGTGGAGGACAAGGACGGCCGCCACTTCCTGACCGAGGCGGTGGAGGAGGGCTGAGCGGCAAGGTTAGCGGCCGATTCACCGCCTTCCTCAACCGCCGCGTAAGCACGGCCATGGCAAACAACCGCGTTCCCGAAACGTGAGCGCTTGCCGAGTATGCTCTTTCTCCTGAACGACGTTGTGATCAACCTCAGCGGCATGGCGCTCTCGCCGCAGATGGCCGGGCGGCGGTTCAGGGCTCTGCCGTTCAACGTCGTCAGCCAGCTTGGTCAGGAACTCTATTCCGAAGAGCCGCTGCTGCATTTCGACCGACCCGAGCGGGCCAGGCGGCTCGCCACCCTGATCAAGGCCAAGGCCCCGGCGATCAATGCGGCGCTGTTCGTGGCGCCTCGCTACGGCTGCACGCCCGACGAAGTCACCCTGCGCTACGCCAATGTCGACTTCGAGGTGATGGCGCGCCTGAGCAGCCGTCAAGACCAGGGCCTGATGGACACTGTCTGGACCGACCGTCAGGTCTGGCGGCGGTTGGCGGCTTAGAGCAACCTCACCATTCGCCGCGGCGGTGATTGGTGACCCACCGGTGCATGCCCATGACATTCAGGGTGTGCATAGTGTCGAACGCGATCCACGACTTCACCTCGTCGCTGAATCGCACATTGCGATAGAGCTGGTCCCAGGACTGGCCGTTGCGCACCAGGTCCAGCACCTGCTGGTGCAGGTCGATCATATAGGTGCGCAGCGCCGCCTCATCGGACTTGGTGGCGGGGCTGTAGTGGCCGACGTCGATGAAATCCACGTCCTGCTGCAGGACCCAGTCGAGGGTCTCGATCCAGCCGGGATAGTAGAAGTCCAGGAAGTCGTTGTAGGGCATCGACTTGCTCTCGCAGACGTCAGTGCACTGCAGCGCTTTGTACTTGGGAAACAGCACCATGATCATGCTGTCGGAGTGGCTGGGCGCCACCCGGTGCAACAGCACGGTCTCGCCGCCCAGCGTGATGGTCATGTCCTTGTCGAAGACGCGGTCGGGAACCGCGGTGGGGATCTTCTCGCCGACGATCGGCTCGATCGCGCGCTGGTTGGCGACGACGATGGCCCCGTCCTTCTGGAAGACCTGCGCGCCGCTGACATGGTCGGCGTGCCCGTGAGTGTAGACTACGTACTTCACCGACAGGTTGAAGCGGTTCTTGATCTCGTCGCGCAGCCAGCCGGCGGTGCAGGTCATGGCCGGATCGATGACCAGCGCGCCCTCCTTGGTGATCAGCACCAAGCCGCTGTGGACCGCCAAGCCGGCGCCGGTGGTGTGGCGGTAGAGGTTTCCCTTAACCTGCGTCAGGCCGCGCGGGTTGCTTGGGCAGTCGGGCGCGGTGAAATCGGGCAGGACGCTGCGGTTGGCGTACTGGGCCTGGTTTACCGGAATTCCGTTGTCGGCGGCCTGGGCGCTCGGGGCGAACGAAGATAGCGCCAGCGCGGTGAGCGCTGACATGGCTGGAAGCATCTTCATTGCGCCGTCCTCATGGCGATGGGGCTGGACCACCGTATGCCTCTTCTCGGGGACCGCAATCGCCTCACGCGGCGCTGATCGGCAGGGCTGAGACGACGCGCGGGCTTTCGCGCGGGGCGTGGCTGCGCTACCTGCGGGCCATGAGCAATTCTCCCGCCGCCGAGGCCGCCCGCCGGCGCACCTTCGCCATCATCTCGCACCCGGACGCCGGCAAGACGACCCTGACCGAAAACCTGCTGCTGGCGGGCGGCGCGATCCGCGCGGCTGGCGCGGTGCGCGCGCGCGGTGAGAACCGGCGGACCCGGTCTGACTGGATGAAGATCGAACGCGAGCGCGGCATCTCGGTCTCGGCCAGCGTCATGACCTTCGACCACGCCGGGCTGATGTTCAATCTGCTGGACACCCCTGGCCACGAAGACTTCTCGGAAGACACCTACCGGACCCTGACCGCCGCCGACGCCGCGGTCATGGTGCTGGACGCCGCCAAGGGCATCGAACCCCAGACCCTGAAGCTGTTCGAGGTCTGCCGCCTGCGCGACATCCCGATCGTCACCTTCATCAACAAGATGGATCGCGAGGCCCAGGACCCCATCGAACTGCTGGACGAGATCGCCTCGAAGCTGGCGCTGGATCCCGCGCCGCTGTTCTGGCCGGCGGGCTCGGGCGGCCGGTTCAAGGGCATGCTGGACCTGCGGACCGACAAGTTCCTGCCCTTCGCCAAGAAGACCCACGACAACAAGGATGAGGGCCATCCGGACGCCATCGCCTTCCACGGCAATGCGGTCGACCGCTACCTCGATCCCGACGAACAGGCCGAACTGGAAGAGGGCTCCATGCTCGTCCAGGAGGCCTCCAAGCCCTTCGATCCCCAGTCGTTCCTCGAAGGCCACATGACGCCGGTGTTCTTCGGCTCGGCCCTGCGCCACTTCGGCATCGATCAGCTTCTGGAGGGCCTGGGCGCCTACGCTCCGCCGCCGAAGGCGATGCCTGCGGTGAAGGCCGGCGCATCCACCCATGTCGCGCCGGGCGACTCCGAGGTCACCGGCTTCGTCTTCAAGGTCCAGGCGAACATGGACCCCAACCACCGCGACCGGATCGCCTTCCTGCGACTGACCTCGGGCAAGTTCCAGCGTGGCATGAAGCTGAAGGTCCAGAACACCGGACGTCAGCTTTCGGTCAATGCGCCGATCATGTTCTTCGCCTCCGACCGCGAACTGGCCGAGGAAGCCTTCGCCGGCGACGTGATCGGCATCCCCAACCACGGCGTCCTGCGGGTGGGCGACAGCCTGTCGGAGACCGGGACCCTGCGCTTCGCCGGGCTGCCGAACTTCGCGCCGGAAATCCTGCAGCGGGTGCGCGTGAAGGACCCGCTCAAGGCCAAGCACCTGAAGAAGGCGCTGGAAGGCCTGGCCGAGGAGGGGGTGACCCAGCTGTTCCGTCCGGTCATCGGCGCCGACTTCATCGTCGGCGCGGTCGGACCGCTGCAGTTCGAGGTCATGGCCGACCGCCTGTCCAACGAGTACCAGCTCGACGTGATCTTCGAGCCGGCGCCCTATTCCGAGGCCCGCTGGCTGACCGGCGAAAAGGCCGAGGTCGAGGACTTCGCCAATAAGCACAAGGGCGCGATGGGGACCGACATCGACGAGCAGCCGGTGTTCCTGGCCAAGTCGTCCTGGGAAATCGGCTACGTGGCCGAACGCTTCCCGAAGATCGGTTTCGAGCGGTCGAAGGAACGCGCCTAGTCGGCGTCCGGTTGCAAGAACCGCAGCCGGTTCCCGAACGGGTCCAGGACCCCCATGGTCGTGTGGCCGTAGCCGGCCTCTTCCAGGCCTGGGCGGGTCTACGCAAGTTCCGGGCCAGTTAGGGTTAATGTCCGTACACAAGAAATTCAGACTTCGTTAACCATAACCAGCAAGTTAACCACTTGTTTACGAACTCGGCTCCGGGTTTGCTCCGTCTGGTCTGAACCTTCCGTAGGCGTCCCGTGATGAGACGCCGCGAGGTGATCGGAGCCTGGTCATGTTCGAGTTCGGTCGAGAGCTAAAGCGTCTGTTCGGCTCTGACTCCCTCAACGCCCCGCGTGACGGGCTGACGGGCGGCGACGCCTCGTTGCTGGAGCTGCTCGATCTCAAAATGATCGCCCAGGAGGGCCGCGCCGCCGATATCGCCGCCGGCCGGGTGGGGGCCAAGGACAAGGCCCAGCGCCGGTTGGAAAGCGCCATCATCTGGCGCGAGGTTGCCCGCCGCTCGGGCGACGCGGCCGCGCTGCGCAAGGCCGCCGCCACCGCCGAGGCCGCCGCCGAGGCCTTCGGGCGCGACCGCCGGCCGGACGGCTGGGCGCGGGCGCGCTGCGAACAGGCCTTTTGCGCCATGCTGGGCGCCGAGCTGTTCGGCGATGAAGGCCTGAACGCCGCCGCCGACGTCGCTTTCCGTGACGCCCGTTCGGCCGCGCGCGGCGGGCTCTCCCTGCCATTGGCCGATGTCGGCATTGTCGCCATCGAGGCGCGCGAACAGATGGCGACCGGCGACGCTCAGGCCGCCCGCATCGCCGCCGCCCGGTTCGCAGGTCCGATCTCCGGGCTGGAAAGCCTGACCCGCCGCTGCCGCGCCGCGCGGCTGCTGGCGGTTGAGGCCCGCCTCGTGCTCGCCGACCTGCTGATCGGCTGGGGGGCGCGCCTGCGCGACACCGAACTTCTCACCATGGCCCACGACGAGGCCGACCGCGCCGCCGATGGGCTGGACGTCGCCTATGAGCCGCTGAGCTGGGCCCGCGCCGTGGCGCTGCGTGGCCAGGCGCTCAGCCTGCTGGGCGAGGTCACCGGCGAGGTCGAGGTGATGGCCGAGGCCGTCAGCGCCCTGGCCGAGGTGGTCAGCGAACTCTCCCGCGAACAGAGCCCGCTCGATTGGGCGCGGATTCAGACCGCCCTGGCCCAGGGCCTTCAGGCGCTGGGTGAAGCAGGCGCGTCGGAGCGCGCCTATGAGCAGGCCGTCACCTGCTACGATCGCGCCGCCTATGTGCTGAAGAACGCTCCGGCCCTGTCGCTGCGCGCGTTCGGCGCTTCGAACCGCGCCCTCTGCCTGGCGCGCTCGGCCGAGCTCTCCGGCGATCTCACCGTGCTGGACGCCGCCGAGTCCGCGTTCAAGATCGAACTGACCGCCATCGCCGCCAAGCGCGACCCGGCCGCCTGGGCCCTGCTGCAGGTGAACCTCGCCCGGCTCTATGAAGCCCGCATGGACATCACCGGCCTGGATCGCGGCGAACGCGCCTCGGCGGCCATGGCGCTGAACGCCGCCCTCGACGTGTTCGGTGAGATGGGGCTGCGCTCGCTGAGCGCGATCGCCGCCGACGCGCTTTCCCGGCTGGCCGGCGGCTCGACAGCGACGGCGCGCTCCCCCTACTGACGGTCGTTTGCAACCACAGGTCGGGCGTGCCAGCATGGCGCGAGTGGCGGGGTGGTGATGAGAACGACGAAACTGGCGATGGGCCTTTGTATGGTCCTGGCGGCCGCGCCGTCGGCGCGGGCTGAAGTCGCTGACACCAAGGCCGATTGGCTGAAGCAGCCGACCTCAGCTGATGTGCTCGGCGTCTGGCCTATGGGAGCTTGGCGGAAGAGCCTTAGCGGCAGCGCAAAAATTTCCTGCCAGGTGAGCGTGCACGGGGCGTTGATGGGATGCACGGTCGCCAGCGAGACCCCAGCTGGCGAAGGGTTTGGAGCCGCGGCGATCGCCCTCACGCCGCAGTTTCTCATGAAGCCGGCAACCCGTGACGGGCGACCGATCGTGAGTACGGTCAACATCCCGGTGAACTTCAAGATGCCGTCCGACCCAAGCCGCCTGCCGTCCGCCGACCATGGCGGCGGGCGCAGGAGTCTAAGCAGTGTGCCGTGGATCAGTGCTCCGACCTATTCGGAGGTCGCCGCCGCCTATCCTCGGAGGGCACGTAACGAACAGGTCGCCGGCCGGGCCACGTTGAGCTGCACGTTCAAGGCGGCCGGAAAAGTCGAGCTTTGCCAAACCGTGGTCGAGGAGCCGAAAGGGTATGGCTTCTCCACCGCCGCGAAGGCGCTTGCTGGGCGCTTCGTCGGGCCCGCGGAGACCTATGACGGCACAAGCCTGGTGGGGGTGAGCACCCAGATCCCCTTCACGTTCGCCGTGGATATGCTCGATCCGGCGAAGCAGGTCATCGGCTCTCCCCAATGGGCCGCGCTGCCAAGCGGCGAGGACTTCGCCTCCAGCTACCCTGCCGCCGCGGCCAAGGCGAATGTCGGACAGGCCCGGGTGGTGATGAGCTGCCAGGTTGGTCCGGAAGGGCGATTGGCCGCTTGTGCAGTCCAGTCGGAGACGCCCGCCGGTCTGGGGTTCGGCGAGGCGGCGAAGGTGCTGTCGAAGGCTTTTCAGGTGCGAACCTGGACAGCGGAGGGCCTGCCGACGATCGGCGGCTCCGTCCGAGTGCCCATTCGTTACAATCTTCCTGAGGAGCCCGCCAAGAAGTGACGCCGGTTCGCGTAAGGGGCCGGTTCTAGGCGGCGGCCATGTCGCCGGAGCGGCGGCGTACGCGCCAGAACCGGATGGTGCGCTGGGCGGCTTCACGCGGCAGGGCTTCGTAGAGCTCGCCGTATTCGCGCGCCCGGCCCATGGCGTTGGCGTCGCGGTCGAGGATCAGCACCGTGAAGGTCAGGTAGAGCGAGCGGTCGAAGCCGGCCGCCTTGCAGACGATCGACAGCGCGTCCAACTCGCGCCGCTCCAGAATCCGGCGGGCGGTGTGGAAATCGATGTCGGCCATTTCGCTGAGCGCGACCAGGAACTTGGTGGTTTCACGCGCGCGCAGGAAGCCGGCCAGCACCTGCGGGGTGATGGCGTCGCGTTGCCGCAGCAGGCGGACCTGGGTCTCGGCCTCGGCATAGTCGGCCGGCAGGGAGCCGTCGCGGGCGGCCAGCTGCTTGCGGCCGGCGGCGAGGGCGGCGTCCAACTCGGCCGGATCGACGGTCTCGTTGCGGGCGAGGATCTCGCCGCGCAGGCGGGCCTCGACCACGAAATACATCTCGTTCAGCAGGTCGATCGGCAGCGACTTGCGCGCCACGACGGCGGCGTGCAGGGCCGGATTGTCGCTGGCCCGGTCAACCACCAGCTCCTGGGTTTCGCGCGACAGCCGTGCGCCTTCGTTGGCCAGCAGGACGCCCAAGGTGGCGTCGTCGCCGCGCTCGACGATGGCTTCCGACACCGCCTCGGGAACCAGCGGGCGTTGCGAAATGGCGCGTAGATGGTCTTGGCCGCGCGTGCGGACGACGGACAGCAGGTCGTCCTCTGTCAGCGCCTTGGAGTTGGCCAGCACCGGCCGAGCGACCTCGATGGACACGTCGCGGGCCAGGTCCCGCAACAGCCCGCTCGGCGGCGTCTCGGCGCCGGCCATGCGGATGGCGAGCTCGGCGCGGACCGCCTCTTCCATTTCGCCGGCCAGTTGGCTCATCACGTCGTCGAACAGGCCCATCTCCTCGGGGCCGCGAACACCTTCGTTGGAGAAGAACAGGTCGGTCACGCCGCGCAGCAGCTCGCGGCGCCGTTCGCTGGATGGCTCCTGGGCCATCTCGATCAGGTCGTGAAGTTTGCTGCGCGCCATGGAAACGGTCTTCTTCAGAAGGCGGCCGGACGATTGTCCGGCGCGTCATCTTCAATGTTGGACTTCGCCTCGACGCCGCCGCCGTCAGGCGGACCGATCAGGACGTAACGATTACCGGCTGGCGGCTCTGGAATGGCGTCGGGCGTGAGGCCGTAGCCGCGATGCACCGAATAGAGCCGGGTGGCGCCGCCGACGGTTCGCGCGGGCGTAGGCGTAGGCGTTGGGGCCAAGGCGGCCAGCTTTTGCGGCGGGGCGGGCGCGGCTTGCGGCGCGGCTTCGCCATAGATGCTGGTCGGCAGGGCCTTGCGCGGTTGCGCGGCGGCGGGCTGGACGGGCGGAGCGACGGGCGCGACCGGTGCGGCCTGCTGCATGGACAGCGGAACCTGCGGCTGGAAGGGGACATAGCTCGAGGCCGGCGGCGCGCGGTAGATACCCGGAGCGGCGGGCAGATTGTTCGCGGCGGTTGGCTGCGGGCGGATCTCAGCCTGCTGAGGTGTCGGGCCCGCGATCTGCTTGTTGGCCCAGCCGAGCGTCCGGCCCTGATAGGCTGCGCCCGCCGCGGCGGTCGCGGCGCTCTCGACGCGCGCGTTCGACCACGGCCCGTAGCGGTCCCCGGCGCTTTGCGCGGCGGCGGCCAGCGGGCATGCGAACACGACGGCTATGGCGAGGACAAGGCGCATGGCTCAAGAGCGTTAACCCACCGCCGCTTAATCCCCGCCTAACGGCTGAGCTTAACGCCCGCGCCACCATTTCAGGCCGGCCTGCTCGGCCCGGTCCAGCAGGGCGTGCAGAACCACGCCCATCAGCCCCAGGACCACCAGGGCGGCGATCATCCGGGCGGTCTGCAATTTGTTGCCCGCGTCGAGGATCTGCCAGGCCAATCCGCGAACGCCGCCCGACCCCGCGCCGAACTCCGCCACGACAGCGCCGATGATGGCCAGGCCCGCGCCCACCTTGTGGCCCTCCAGCAGGAACGGCACCGACGAGGGCAGGCGCAGGCGCATCACCCGCTGCCAGCGGCCGGCGCCATAGAGGTCGAACAGCCGCTCCAGGTCCGGATCGGCGGCGCGCAGTCCGGTGACCGCGCCCGAGAAGATCGGAAAGAAGGCCACCAGCACGGCCAGGGCGATGATCGCCCGCTCCGGGTGGTCGATCCCGGCCCAGATCAGCACCAGCGGCGCGATGGCGACCACCGGCGTCACCTGGAGCACCGAGGCGAGCGGACGGACGGCGGCCTCCAGGACCGGGTTGAGGCCGATGATGACGGCGACGGCGATGGCGACCAGGCTGGCGATGACCAGGGCGATGATCGCCGTCGACAGGGTGATCCAAGCCGCGGCCATCAGGCTGGGCAGGTTTTCGGCCAGGGCGACGGCGACCCCCGAGGGCGGGGGCAGGAAGTAGGCCGGGACCCCCATCGCCCGCACGGCGATCTCCCAGGCCGCCAGCAGGATGGCGATCAGCACGAAGGGTGCGAGCGCGCGGGTCATGCCGCGCTCTCCATGCCCTGGGCCAGCAGGTTCGTCACCTCTTCGACCGCCGCCCGGAAACCCTCCGAGGTGCGGAAGCCGGCGGGGCGGGGCAGGGCGCCGGCGACCTGGGTGATGCCGGCGATGCGGCCCGGGCCGCGGGTCAGGACCACGACGCGGTCGGCCATGTAGACGGCCTCCTCGACATTGTGGGTCACGAAGACGATGGCTGGGCGCGAGGCGCTCCACAGCGCCAGCACGTCGTCGGCCAGGGTCCGGCGGGTGATCTCGTCCAGAGCCGCGAACGGTTCGTCCAGCAGCATCAGGCGCGGCTCGGTGACCAGGGCGCGGGCCAGCGAGACCCGCATGGCCATGCCGCCGGACAGGGTCGCCGGGCGGGCCTGCACCGCGGCGGCCAGGCCGACGCGCTCCAGTGCGAGCGCGGCGCGGGCATAGGCCTCGGTTCGGGGAACGCGCGATAGCTCGAGGGGCAGGGCGACATTGGCCTGGGCCGTCAGCCAGGGCGCCAGGGTCGGCGCCTGGAAGACCACGGCGGTCTCGCCGCGACCGGCGGCGCGGGTCAGGGTTCCGCGCGTCGGGCCTTCCAGCCCGGCCAGCAACCGAAGCGCCGTGGACTTGCCGCAGCCCGAGGGCCCGACCAGCGCCAGGACCTCGCCGGCGGTGATGGTGAGGCTGACCGGCCCGAGCGCTCGCCCGCGCCCAGGATAGTCGACCTCGACCCCGTCTAACGTCGCAACGCTCACCGACACCCGCCTACTTCGCCGCAGGTGTCACGAATTGCAGGGTGTAGGCGCGCTTGTAGTCCATGGTCGGCGGGTAGACGCCTTGCTCGGAGGCGACCTTGAAGAACTCGGCCCAGCGCGCGTCGGTCATCACCCCGAGGCCGCCGGTCTTGGCGTCGCCGGAATCGACGATGCCGTAGGATTTCAGCTTTTCGCGGGCTTGATCGAGGACGTCCTGGGTCATTTCCGGATTGTCCTTCTTGATCAGGGCGTCGCCCGGCGCCGCGTCACCGTCGAGATAGCTCTTCCAGCCGGCGGCCGAGGCCTCGACGAAGGCCTTCACCGCCGCGGGGTTCTGGGCGATCAAGCTGTCGGGCATGAGGATCATGGTGGCGTAGCCGGGATAGCCCTCGTCGGCGAGCAGGAAGACCTTGGTCTTCAGTCCCGCCTGCTTTTCAATCGTATAGGGCTCGGAGGTGACGTAGCCCTGCTGGACCACGCGCTTGTCGGACAGGAAGGGCGCGGCGTTGAAGGTGTATTTGCGGACCTGATCGTCGGTGAAGCCGTACTTTGACTTCAGCCAGACCCAGAAGGCGGTGACCGAGGCGTCGGACAGCAGGATCGGGCGGCCTTTCAGGTCGGCGATCTTCTCCAGGCCTTGGCCGGGGTGGGCGATCAGGACCTGCGGGTCCTTTTGCATCATCGCCGCCACGGCCTTCACCGGAATGTTCTCCTTGGCGAGGTTCATGACGATGAAGCTGTTGGAGCCCATGCCCGCCTCGACCGCGCCGGAGGCCAGCAACTGCGGCACGTTCACGCCGGGGCCGCCCTGGACGATCTGCACGTCCAGGCCGCGCTTGGCGTACTCGCCGGTGGCCACAGCCTGGTAGAAGCCGCCCTGTTCGGCCTGGGCGCGCCAGTCGGTGGCGAAGCGGATCTTGGTGGGCGCGCCGTCGGCAGGGGCGGCGGCTTGTTTCTCAGTTGGAGAACAGGCGCACACCAGGGCCGCAAGCGCGACGGCGACGAGACGCAGGACCTTCATGGACATCCCCCAAACTGAACGGGCGCGAGCCTATGCGCTGGCGTGCGTCGTTCCAAGGTCGCAGTCGCGGAAGTTTAGGCCGCCGCCGCGTTGCGGTCGGGGGAGAGCCACTTGGCCAGCACGTCGTGCAGGGCCTGGATCTGGATCGGCTTGCCGACGGCGGCGTTCATGCCGGCCTTCAGGCAGGCGGCCTCCATCTCCGGCATGACGTCGGCGCTCATGGCGATGATCGGGACGACGGCGTTGACGCCGCCCAGGGCGCGGATGGCGCGGGTGGCCTCCAGTCCGTCCATGCGCGGCATGTGAACGTCCATCAGGATCAGGTCGCAATCGCCGATCTTGGCCGCCGCCACACCCTCTTCGCCGTTCTCGGCCAGGACCACCTCGCAACCGAGCAGCCCCAGCACCGTCGCGCCCAGCTCCCGGTTCATCGGGTGATCGTCGACCAGCAGGATCCGCGCCTTCAGCGGGCCGTCGTCAGGGCGCGCCGGCTTGGCGGCCGCGCCGGTCTGCGCCCGAGGGGCGATCAGTTCGAACCAGAAGGTCGACCCGGCGCCAAGGGTGCTCGTGACGCCGATCTTGCCCCCCATCAGGTCGGTCAGACCCTTGCAGATGGCCAGTCCCAGCCCCGTGCCGCCATGGGTGCGGCTGACCGAGGAGTCGCCTTGGCTGAAGCGCTTGAACAGGCGCTCGACCTGGTCGGAGGGGATCCCGATCCCGGTGTCGGAGATCTTGAACCGCAGCAGATGGGCGCCGTCGCCCTGCTCGAAGACCTGGAGTTCCAGGCCGACCCGGCCGCGCTCGGTGAACTTGATGGCGTTGGACAGCAGATTGAGCAGGATCTGGCGCACGCGCAGGTCGTCGATCAGCACCGGGGATTCCACGGGCCCGATGAAGCTGAGCTGCAGGTCGATGTCTTTGCGGCGGGCGGCCTCGGTGACGATGGCCAGGGCGTCCTGGGCGATGGCGCGGGGCAGGGCCTGGTTCGGGCGCAGTTCCACCTCGCCGGCCTCGACCTTGGAGAAATCCAGGATGTCGTTGACCACGGTCAGCAGCGAGGCGCCGGCCCGGTCGATCAGGGCCAGTTGCCGCCGGGCGGGGTCGGGCAAGTCCTCGCGCTTGAGCAGCACCTCGGTGAAGCCGACGATCGAGGTCATCGGCGTGCGGATTTCGTGGCTCATCGTCGCCAGGAATTCGGTCTTGGCGAGGCCGGCGGCGACCGCGCGGGCCTGGGCCAGGCGGGCGATCCGGCTGCGGCTGGCCCACAGCCGCTTCATCCGCTTCTGGTTGGCGATGGCCATGGCGGTGGCCAGGCTGGTGAAGAAGCCGACCGCGATCAGGAACTGCAGGCCGCGGGTTTTTTCCGCCAGGGTCCAGGTCGCCTGGTTGGGCGGCGTCGAAACCACGATCACCAGACTGGAGAGGATGGCTGCCATGATCAGGGCGGAGACGGCGGCGCCTCTTGGCCCCAGCCGGAAGGACAGCAGCGCCAGGGCCGGGAAGATCAGCAGCGGCATGGGAAACCGCACCGGCAGGAAGATCAGCGTGCTGACCGCGGCGATCAGCGCATAGAGCCCGATTTCTTCCCAGGGGGAGCGGCGAAAATCGCGGACCATTTCGGGGCGGGCGATCAGCAGGACCGCCGGCAGCATGATCGCCATCCCCAGGGCGTGGCCGTAGAACCAGCTGGTCAGGACGCTGTCGAAGTTGCGGCCGTAGATCGTGAAGATGTCGGCCGCGGCCAGCGCGCTGGCCGCGGTGGCGGGAGCGACGGCCAGCAGGAGCAGGCGCGCCACGCGGTTGAAGCTGGTCAGGCGCACGGTCGCGCCGCAGGTCCTGCGGGCCAGCCAAGCGGCGCCGAACGCCTCCGAGAAGGTGAGCACCGGGAAGATGAAGGACGCTATCGGTGAGTTCCCGACCACCAGATTGTAGCCGAAATTGAAGCTGAAGCAGATGACGACCATGCCCAGGCTCCAGCGCCAGGGCAGCAGCAGGAATGCGGCCGCAAGGATGCCGCTGGCCAACCAGATGACGGCCACGCCTTCGCTGCCCCGGGTCAGGGTCAGGCTGAACAGCACGCAGGCGACGAAGGCCAAGACCAGGCCGCCGCTGAGCATCAGGTTGTGAGACCGGTTGGTCCGAGCCATCGGGCGTTCCCGCAAGTTCGAGAAAACCCTGCGCCCGCCTTAGGAACCAAAGGTTTAAGGCGCGCGCCCGCTGGACAGTATGTCGCAGCAGGCCAAGCCCCCAAAAACGATCCACAGGAATGCTGGGTTGCGCCGCGCCACGACTTCATTGCCGCCGACTCTGTTATGGCGAACCGATCTATGCGACGGCTTGACTGAATTAGCTTGGTTAAGAGAGGCCCACTGGCGTGAGAGTTCGAGTGCGGTTTGCGGCGGCGGTCGTGGTCATCGCGGGCGCGGCTTTTGCTCAAGGCGCGGCGGCTGAAGCGGGCGACGCGTCGTGGAGCGCCGTCGAACGTCGCGCGATCGCCGCCAGCGGCCTGCCTCGCGCCTCGGTCGTGTCGGTGAAGCCGGACATGGTGATCGCGATCCGCAACCGTGGAACCCCCAGCGTCGGCGGCGGGGTCATCGAGGGCGTGGTCCTGCAGGGGGAGGTCGTCTCCAGCGACGCCGCCCAGATCATGGGCTATCGCTCCATGCAATCGATGGTGAACGTCGACTGCGTCCGCCGTCGCGAGATGGTGGTGAAGATGGCGGTGTTCAGCGAGCCGAAGGGCAAGGGGCAGGTGGTCAATCGCCAGACGCCTGGCGGATGGGTTCAACCCTCGCCCGGCGCCTATCTGTCCGACGTGATGGGAGACATCTGCGGTTCGGGGCCCCGGGTGGCGGCGGCCGCGCCCACGCCCGCCGCGCCTGCGCGACGTGCGACGGTCGCCGCGACGCCGCCTAAACGTCCTGCGGTGACCGCGTCGGTCCCGGCTGCGGCCCCGGTCGTCGAACGCGCCCGGCCCGCACCGGACGAAGATCGGCCCTTCCGAACCTCGATCGACGCGCGGCTGGCTAGAGCCGGCGCGCCCGCGGCGACGCCGCCGCCGCTTCGTCCTGAAATCCCTTGGCCGGTCGCCGACAAGCCGGCGCCGAAGCCCGCGTTGAAGCCGGCCCCGGCCAAGCCTGCCGCGCCGAAGCCCGCGCCTGCGAAGCCTAAGACACCCGGCAAGATCAGCGTCCAGATCGCCGCTTCGTCCACCGAGAGCCAGGCTCGCGAAGCCTTGGCCCGAGTGAGGGGGAAGGTGAGCGCGCCGCTCTCCACCTCGGTTCGCAGCGTCACGGTGGACGGCAAGGTCTTCCACCGTGCGCTGATCACCGGCTTCCAGACCCGCGACGAGGCGCAGGCCTTCTGCGCCCGGTTGAGCGCGGCCTGCTTTGTTCGCTAGAGCCTAGCGGCTGGTCTCCAGGGCCTCGCGGCGTTCCTCCAGCGCCAACCATTCCTCTTCGGCGGCTGACAGCTCTTTGCGCGACGCCTCCAGGGTCTTGTTGATCTTGTCGAAGGCGGCGATGTCGCGGGCGTAGAGGCCGGGGTCGGCGAGGTCGGTTTCCAGTTTCTTGATCTTGCCGGGCAGGGCGGCGATGGCGCTGTCCAGTTCCTGCAACCGGCGCTGGTCCTTGTAGGAGAGCTTGGTCGGCTTGGCGGTTTCGGCCTTGGCCGGGGCGGCCTTGGACGCGGCGGGCGTCGACGTGGCCCCGATGGCGCGGAAGAAGCCGGGGTTCTGCGACAGGAAATCCTGCCAGCCGCCGGGGGTCTCGACCGAGTTCCCGCGACCGTCCAGGGCGATGGTCGAGGTGGCCAGCCGGTCGATGAAGTCGCGGTCGTGGCTGACCAGGATCAACGTGCCCTCATAGTCAGCCAACAGGTCCTCGAGCAGGTCGAGGGTGTCCATGTCCAGGTCGTTGGTCGGCTCGTCGAGCACCAGCAGGTTGGCGGGGGTCGCCAGGGCGCGGGCCAGCAGCAGGCGGTTGCGTTCGCCGCCTGACAGGCTGCGGACCGGTTGGCGCAGTTGCTGGTCGGTGAACAGGAAGTCCTTGGCGTAGGCGGCGACGTGCTTGGGCTGGCCGCGCACCATCACCTGGTCGCCGCCCATCGGGGTCAGGACGTCGCGCAGCATCATGTCCGGCTTCAGGTCGGCGCGCGCCTGGTCGATATAGGCGATCTCCAGATTGGCCCCGAGGTTGACGCTGCCTTCGTCGGGGGCGAGTTCGCCCAGCAGCAGCTTGACCATCGTGGTCTTGCCGGCGCCGTTCGGCCCGACGATGGCGACCCGGTCGCCGCGCAGGATGCGGGTGGAGAACTCCTTCACCAGCGTCCGATCACCGAAGGACTTGGAGATGCCCTTCACCTCGGCGACCCGCTGGCCGGACATGCCGGAGGAGGCGATGCCCATCGACAGGTCGCCGCGCACCTCGCGCAGGCGTTCGACCTTGGTCTTGCGCAGGTCCATCAGGGCGCGGCGTCGGCCCTCGTTGCGGGCCCGGCGGCCGGTGACGCCGCGCTGCAGCCAGTATTCTTCCTTCTCGAGCAGCTTATCGAGCTTACGGCCTTCCTCGGCCTCGGCGGCCAGGACCCGCTCGACCCAGGCGTCGAATTCCACAAAGCCCTTATCCAGTCGGCGGATCTTGCGGTGCTCCAGCCAGAACGAGCGGTTGGTGACGCGGCCCAGGAAGGCGCGGTCGTGGCTGACGATGACCAGGGCCGAGCGCGAGGAGGCGAGCTCGGTCTCCAGGGTTTCGATGGCCAGAATGTCCAGGTGGTTGGTGGGCTCGTCGAGCAGCAGGATGTCCGGCTCCTCGGCGAAGGCGCGGGCCAGGGCCGCGCGGCGGATCTCGCCGCCCGACAGGCCTTTGGCGGACTTGCTCGGGTCCATGCTGAACAGTTCGAGGGCCGCTTCCCCGCGATGGGGTTCGGCGCCACCGAGCGTGACGTAGTCCAGCAGGGTCTCGCCGGTGATCTCCGGCTCCTGGGGGACATAGGTGATGCGGGTGGCGGGCTGGATGCTGCGCTCGCCGTCGTCAGCCTGGATCTGGCCGGCGAGGATCTTCAGCAGGGTCGACTTGCCGGCGCCGTTGCGTCCGACCAGGCAGGCGCGCGAGCGCGGCTCCACGGCCAGATCGACACCGTCGAACAACATCTTAGGCCCGTCGGCGAGACGGACGTTTTTAAGCGCGAGAATAGGGGGCTTCATGCGGCCAGGGACATAGCCGCACCGGGCGCTTCAAGCGACTCCTCAGTTCGGGATCGGCTCCATCGTGACCGGCGGCTGGGTTGTCGGCGCCGGCGGCTCGATGATCGGCGGCGGCGCGGGGGGCGGCTCAGCCTCGACCCGGGTTTCCTCGAAGTCCTCGGCCAGGCCCTGGAAGAAGCCGTTGCGCGGATCCTCCTCATAGGTCGGGACCGGATCGGGCAGCAGCCAGTCGAAATCGCGCGCTGGCAGGGCGGCGTGGGCGACCACCATGTAGTCATGCCAGATCGCGGCCGCGACCTCGCCGCCGGTGACCTTGTTCATCGGCTTGTCGTCGTCGTTGCCGACCCAGACCCCGGCCACGTAGTCCGGGGTGAAGCCGATGAACCAGGCGTCGCGCCAGTTCTGGCTGGTGCCGGTCTTGCCGGCCGCCGGGCGATCGAAGGCGGCGCGCGTGCCGGTGCCGCTGGTGACCACCTTCTGCATCATCTTCACCATCATGCTGGCCCAGTGGATGTCATAGGCCGGGACCGGCGAGGCGGTCTGGTGAGAGAAGATGATCTGCCCGTCGATGGTGGCGATCTCGCTGACGATGAAGGGCGTGATGCGGTTCCCGGCCTGCTGGAACACCTGATAGGCCGAGGTCATCTCGATCAGCGGCACCTCGTAAGCGCCTAGCGAGACTGAGAGGTTAGGGTTCGGCGGCAGGGTGGTGATCCCAAACCGCGAGACCAGATTGGCGATCGCGGCGGTTCCGACCTCTTCGCCCAGCTTGACGGCCACAGTGTTGAGGGACTGCGCCAGGGCGGTCTCCACGGTCACCGCGCCGCGATAGCGGCCACCGTAGTTCTTGGGCTCCCAGTCGCCGATCTTCACCGGGCTGTCGACGCGGATGTCGGTCGGCAGGACGCCTTTCTCCAGGGCGGCGGCGTAGACGAAGGGCTTGAAGCTGGAGCCCGGCTGGCGCTTGGCCTGGACCGCGCGGTTGAAGACGCTGCGGGTATAGTCGACGCCGCCGACCATGGTGCGGATCGCGCCCCTGGCGTCGATGGAGATCATCGCCCCCTGGCTGGCGCCGCTGGCCTTGCCCTGGCCCTCGATGATGCGTCTCAGCACCTGGGCGCCGGTGGCCTGCAGCTTGGTGTCGATGGTCAGGCGCACGACCAGGTCGGGCGAGTTCGGCCCAACCATCTTCAGGACCTCGCCGGTGGCGTAGTCGAGCGCGTAGCCGTTGTCGCCGTCATTGGCCAGGGCCGTGGCCGCGAGCTTCGGCGGCGAGGCGATCGCCGCGTTCATCTCGTCCTGGCTGATCCAGTTCTCGCCGACCATCCGTTCCAGCACCAGGCGCTGGCGCTTCAGCGCGCCCTCCATGTTGTGGTGGAGCGCCATCCGCGAGGGCGCCTTGGGCAGGGCCGCGAGCAGGGCGGCTTCGGCCAGGGTCAGCTGGCTGGCCGGCTTGCCGAAATAGGTGCGCGCCGCGCCGTCCAGCCCGAAGGTGTTGGCCCCGAAATAGATGCGGTCGAGATAGAGCTCGAGCACCTCGTCCTTGGTCATCACCTGCTCCAGCTTATAGGCCAGGGCGGCCTCCTGGATCTTGCGGCGCAGGTTCTGGTCGGGGCTGAGGAACAGGCCCTTGGCGAGTTGCTGGGAGATGGTCGAGCCGCCCTCGACCACCCGGCCGGCCTGGTGGTTGGCGCGCGCGGCCCGGGCGATGGCCCAGAAATCGACGGCCCCGTGCTGGTAGAAACGACGATCCTCGGCGGCGAGGAAGGCCTTGGGCACATAGTTGGGCAGGCGGGCCAGGCGGACGTCCTCGCCGTACTGCGGTCCGCGTGAGGCCAGGAACACGCCGTTCATGTCGTAGAACTTGATCGCCGGGGCGCGGGTCGAGGCGTAGAGCGCCTGACGGCTGGGAACCTCGGGCAAATCCTGCAGGTAGTTCTTGTTGATGTAGTCGGCCGCGACCAGCACCGTGGCGAGGCCAAGCCCCCCGATTAGGGCCAGGGTGATCCACAACCAACGCAGGTTCAGCGGCCGCCGCGGCCCTTGGCCGCCGCCGCCGCGCTTGCCTTTAGCGCGCCCACGGGGCAGGTCGGCGCGGAACGGTTCGTCCGGCTTGGTTGCGGCGGACTTCCCGCGGCGCAGGCCGCCGGTGGGCGCCTTTGAGGCGCGCGGATCGTTATTATTGTCGGTCACGGATAGTCTGGGTCGGCTTCTGAGTTTGTGTAGGACGCCTGTAGCATGGCTTCGAGGCCTTTCTGGGAAACGAAGTCTCTCGCCGAGATGACGCCGCGCGAGTGGGAGAGCCTCTGCGACGGTTGCGGCCTGTGCTGCCTGATCCGTTTCGAAGATGAAGACACCGGCGAGATCATTCCCACCAGAGTGCATTGCCGTCTGTTTGATTCCGAGAGCTGCGCCTGTTCGAACTACGCCCAGCGCAAGCGTCACGTGCCTGACTGCATCAAGCTGACGCCGCAGAATGTCGACACCCTGAAATGGATGCCGCTCAGCTGCGCCTATCGCCGGGTGAACGAGGGGCGGGGCCTGGCCGACTGGCACCCGCTGATCTCCGGCGATCCGGAAAGCGTCCATAGCGCTGGGGTTTCGATCCGCGGCGAAACGGTCAGCGAGGAGACCCTCGCCGACCCCGACGACGCCATCCAATATGCCGCCTGGGATCTGCTAGAGGAGCGGGGCGACGACTAGCCGCTTCGCATATATGTGGCAAATATGTCACATTGAGGCTTGCGCGCCTCGCCAAACGGCCTAATTGAGGGCCCTGAGTTTCTTACACGTTTTCGAGAGGTCTTTTCCTTGGCGCGCGACCCCTATCTGGAACTCGGTGTGTCTCGCGGCGCGAGCGCCGATGAGGTCCGCAAGGCGTTCCGCAAGCTCGCCAAGCAGCATCACCCCGACACCAATCCGGGCAACAAGGCCGCTGAGGAACGCTTCAAGCAGGTCAGCGCCGCCTTCGACATCCTGGGCGACGTCGAGAAGCGCAAGAAGTTCGACGCCGGCGAGATCGACGCCGACGGCCGCGAGACCATGCGCGGCTTCGGCGGCGGCGGTGGCGGCGGTCCCTGGAATCAATCGCGCAACGCCGAAAGCATGGAGGGCGCCGATCTTGGCGACCTGTTCAGCGAGATCCTTGGCCGCCGGGGCGGCGGTGGCGGCGGGTTCGGCGGTTTCTCGCAAAAGGGCGCCGATGTCCGGGCCAAGCTCGAGATCGACCTGGAAGACACCATCCATGGCGCGAAGAAGCGCATCGCCTTTTCCGACGGCCGCACCATCGACGTCAGCATTCCGAAGGGCGCCGAAGAAGGCCAGACCCTGCGCCTGAAGGGCCAGGGCTCGCCGGGACGATCCGGCCCGGGCGATGCATTCATCGAACTGGTGATCAGGCCGCACCCGATCTTCCGGCGCGAGGGCGAGGCCCTGGTCATGGATCTGGCGGTTTCGATTCCCGACGCCGTGCTGGGCGGCAAGGTCGAGGCGCGCACGCCGGACGGCCCGGTGACGCTGACCGTGCCCAAGGGCGCCAACAGCGGCCAATCCCTGCGCCTGAAGGGCCGGGGCGGCTCGGATCCGCGCGGCAAGCGCGGCGACCTGCTGGCCCGCATCGTCCTGATGCTGCCCGAAAAGCCCGACTCCGAGCTCGAGGCCTTCGCCGAACGCTGGCGAAAAGAACGGCCATACACGCCCAAGAAGAAGTGATCGGGGCGCGGTCGGAGTGACAGACCGCCGCGGGCCATTCATAAACCTGCCATTCAGGCTCGGTTCAGTGACTTGGTTGTAATCCTTCTGACCATGAAACGCCTTCTCGTCATCGCCGCGCTGATGGTCGCCGTTCCCGCGGCGGGCCATGCACAGCCTGGCCCCGACTACGGCCGATCCTCATATGGCGGCGGTCGGGGCGATCAGGACACCGCTCGCGAGGCGGTGCGCGGTGGCCGGCAGGTGCCGCTGTCCCAGGTCATCGCCACGATCTCGGCACGCACCCCGGGCCGGCAGCTCAACACAACCCAGGGCGAGGCCGGCGGACGTCCGGCCTATTTCGTCCAGTGGCAGACCAATGACGGCAGGGTGATCATTTTCGTCGTCGACGCCCAGAGCGGGGCGATCATCTCCCGTCAGGGCGGTTAAGGAGTCTCATGCGTATTCTACTTGTCGAGGACGATCCGGATCTGTCGCGCCAGTTGAAGTCGGCCTTGGGCGACGCCGGCTATGCGGTCGACCACGCGCCGGACGGCGAGGAGGCCCAGTTCCTGGGCGAGACCGAACCCTATGACGCGGTGATCCTCGACCTTGGCCTGCCCAAGGTGGACGGGGTTTCGGTGCTGGAGCGCTGGCGTCGCGAGAACATGGCCGTGCCGGTGCTGATCCTGACCGCCCGCGGCGCCTGGAGCGAGAAGGTCGCCGGCTTCGACGCCGGGGCCGACGACTATCTGACCAAGCCCTTCCATACCGAGGAGCTGCTGGCTCGCCTGCGCGCCCTGTTGCGCCGTTCGGCCGGCCACGCCGCGCCCAGCCTGGCGCTGGGCGGCCTGCGCCTGGATCCCCGCGCCGCGCGGGCCAGCGTCAACGGCGAGCCGCTGCGCCTCACCTCGCTGGAATATCGCCTGCTGCACTATCTGATGATGCACCAGGGCCGGGTGATCAGCCGCACCGAGCTGGTCGAGCACCTGTACGACCAGGACTTCGATCGCGACTCCAACACCATCGAGGTGTTCATCGGCCGAGTGCGCAAGAAGATCGGCTCCGACCGAATCGAGACGGTCCGGGGCCTGGGCTACCGTCTGACGGCGCCGGCCGATGAACTGGGAAGTGAGGCGGCCAAGCCGTGAGCATGGAGGCCCTGCGCCAGCCCTCGCTCGTCCGGCGGCTGGTGATCCTGGCCGCTGGCTGGAGCCTGGCGGTGCTGCTGGTCTCGGCGATCGTGCTGGCCATGCTGTTCCAGCAGGCTGCGATCCGGCGCTTTGACCAGGGCCTGTCCGAGCTGATCGACAACCTCACCGCCGGGACCACCATCGCCGACAAGGGCGAGGTGATCGCGCCGGCCCTGACCGATCTGCGCGCGCTGCGGGCTTTTTCCGGCAAGTACTGGCAGATCGCCGAGCCGGCGGCGGGCGGCAAGCTGCGCGTCCTGGTCCGCTCGCGCTCGCTGTGGGACAGCGAACTGAAGGCCCCGGCCGACATCGTCGCGCGGCTGAACGCCGAGCCGGGGCGGCCGGTCTCCTACGATACGCGCGGGCCGTTGAACGAGCCGCTTCGCGCCATGTCGACCCAGGCCAAGCTGCCCAACCGCGCCGCGCCGGTGATCTTCATGGCCGCCGAGGACCGCAGTCCGGTCGACCACGATGTTCGCGGCTTCATCACCGCCACGGCGGTGGCGTTCCTGCTGCTGGGCGTGGGCATGATCGCCGCGGTGGTCATCCAGGTCCGCGTCGGCCTGAACCCGCTGTTCGCCCTGCGCCGCGAGGTGGCCTCGGTGCGCCGGGGCAAGGCCGAGCGGGTGCAGCGGACCTATCCGACCGAGCTTTCGCCCCTGGCCGAGGAGCTGAACGCCTTGATGGCCCACAATCAGGAGGTCGTGGAGCGTCAACGGACCCATGTCGGCAATCTGGCCCATGCCCTGAAGACCCCGCTGTCGGTGATGCTGACCGAGGCGCGGCAGACCGGCGGCCCGTTGGCCGACATCGTCGAGGCCCAGGCCGAGGCCATGCGTCTGCAGGTGGATCACCACCTGCGCCGCGCCCGCGCCGCGGCGCGCACCCAAGGTTCGGGCGAGCGCACCTCGGTGGCCGACGTGCTGGACGAGCTGTCGCGCACCCTGGAGCGGATCTTCCTCGACAAGGGCGTGGAGATCGACTGGGACGCCGAGGACGACCTCTATTTCCTGGGCGAACGCCAGGACCTGCTCGAACTGGCCGGCAACGCCATGGAGAACGCCGGCAAGTGGTGCACCGGCCGCGTGCGGGTGCGGGCGATCCCCTCCAGCGCCGAGCGGCTGAAGCTGACGATCGAGGACGACGGCCCCGGCCTGACCGCCGAGCAGCGCGACGAGGTGGTGCAGCGCGGCGCCAGGCTGGACGAGACCGCGCCCGGCTCGGGCCTTGGCCTGTCGATCGTCGACGAACTGGCCCGCGCCTATGGCGGCTCGCTGAAGCTGGGGCAGGCGCGGTTGGGCGGCCTGCTGGTCGAGTTGGAGCTGCCCCGCGCCGAGGCCTGAATTTTCAGGCGTTTTGGAAAACCTTAACTCGGCGGGCGCATGGTCGGCGCCGCGTGGGGCATGCGTCCGCGCGCGTGGAGCGTACTGTTCATGGCCGGGTTGCCCGACGCCAAGATCGATATTGTCCGCACCCTTGTCCGGGACGCGCCCGACAAGGTGGTCACCGGCCTGCGCAACGCCTTGGCCCTGGCCGACGGCGACACTGCGCTCGCCGGCGTTCGGCGTGTCGTGGACGCCGAGGTCGACGACCGTAACCTGCGCAACAAGGTCCTGGAGCCGATCGCGCCGCTGTTCGTCGGCGACGGCAGCGCGAGCGACAGGCTCAATTTCCCCGCCCGCGCCTTGACCCTGCTCTGGCGGGGCCTGAAGGCGCAGGCGCCCGACGAGATCGGGGCGGCCACCCGCTTCCTACCCGACTACCAGCCCGACGAGAGCTCCACCGAACCGTTCGACAGTCTGGTCGAGCAACTGGCCTATGGCCTTCAGGTGGGCGAGCAGCGCGACTATGTCGCCGCGCTCGAAATGATCGAAGGCGCGAAACCCGGCGGGACCGGCGTCTTGCTCTCTTGCCTCGCGATGTCAGCGGTGGTGCGCCGCGCGACGCTTCGCCTGCCCGAATGGATCAGCCGCACGACCCAGGAACGCGCCGCCGCCGCGCGCCTGGCCTACCGCGACGCCTGCCGGTTCGGCGACGACGCCGGCCCATGTTTCTTTGAAATGCTTGGCGCCCAGCTCGCCGAACCCTGGACCATCCTGCGCATCGTGTCGGCGGTGATGGATCGCCCGGCCGAAGGCTATCTGGCGGGATCGGAGCTTTCGGTGTTCGCGACCCGGCTGATGGACCAGCTCGACGTCAACCTGAAGAAGGTGTCCGGGTTCGATCTGAACGGCGGCGTGGCCGCCGGCGCTGCTGCTGCTGCGACGGTCGAAACCCTGACCCTGCAGATCACCGAGTTGGAGAACGCCATCGACCTTGGCCGTGAAGGCGGCTGGGGCGGGCGCATCCACAAGCAGAAGCTGTCCCTGGCCGGGGTGGTCGAGAGCAGGCTGCGCGAATTGCCCAAGCTGCAGAACGCCGCCCTGCCGAGCCATAAGGTCCGCGTCGCCCGCGCCACGGTTTCCGAGCCGCGCCTGACGATCGAGCCGGACATGAAACTGGTCGATCGTTGCCGCAGCCTGCTGGCTTTCGCCGAAGGCATCCGCGCTAGCGCCAACTATGGCGGCTTCTCCTCGACCCGCGCCAAGGTGATCGAGGCGGCGGGCGAGACCTTGGATCAGTATGTCGAGGACGTGCTGTCGCTGGTGCGCGACGACGAGGTCCCCGACCGCGAAATCGCCGGGCGTTTCCTGCAAGTCGCCGCCGAGTTCGCCAGCCCGATTCATGAGCCTCGGGCCGGTGATATCGTCCGTCGCCGGGCCGCGACCGCCTTCGGCGCCGTCAGGCCGCAGCGCCCCAATCTCGAAGATCCCGCCAAGCTGCTCTGATTTGCACAGCCTGCGCCCTTCGGGCCTGTAGAACTCGCTCTCTCTTTCCGCTACACGCGCCTCATGATCGCTTTTTGGGTGGTCGCGGGCGTGCTTTCGGCCGCTTGCGCCGGTGTCATCCTGTCCAGTGCCGCCCGCGCCGCTACGCGCGCCGGGGCCGCGGATCCGACGACTGAACTCTATCGCCGCCAACTGCGCGAGATCGACGATCTCGCCGACCGTGGCCTGATCCCCGAGACTGAGCGCACGACGACCCACGCCGAGGCCGCGCGCCGTCTGCTGGCGGCGACCGACAACCAGGCCCAGGCCTGGACGGCCGACACCGGCCTGCGCAAGCCGGTCCTGGTCGTCGCGGCCCTGACTCCGCTGCTGGCGCTGGGCTGCTACATCGCGGTCGGATCGCCCGGCCTGCCTGACCAGCCGTTTAAGAGCCGCGTCGCAGCCTGGCGCGCCGCCGAACCGGCGACCCTGACGCCGCCGGAAATGGCCGTGGTCCTGCAGGAGTTGATCAAGGAACGCGGGGGCGACCCCGAGGCCTATGGCTATCTGGCCCAGGCCGAGATGGCGTCCGACAATCCTTCGGGCGCGGCCCGCGCCCTGCGCCGAGCCATCGAGCTCGACCCCAACCGCGCCGACCTCTGGGAGGGCCTGGGCGAGGTGTTGTTGGTCGAGGCGCAAGGAGATGTCTCGCCGCAGGCCGAGCGCGCCTTCCTGGAGGCGCTGAAGCGCGATCCGAAATTGGTGAACGCTCGCTTCCATGTCGGCCGCGCGCGGATCGCGGCGGGCCAGCGCGACGTGGGCCTGGCCGACTGGCGCGCGCTGGTCGCCGAACTGCCGACTGGCGATCCGCGCCGCGCGGCTGTGCAAAGCGCGATCGCCTCGGCCGAAGGCCAACCTGCGCCGGCCGCCGGTCCCGCGCTCGGCGGGCAGTTGGCCGCGGTCCAGGGAATGGTGGCCAGCCTGGCCGCGCGTCTTGAGGACAATCCCGACGACGAAGAGGGCTGGGTCCGGCTGGTGCGCTCCTATGCGGTGCTGGGCGATCAGGCTAATCGCGACGCGGCCCTGGCCAAGGCGCGGACGAAATACGCCGCCAACCCCGATGTGCTGAAGGCGCTGGACCTGGCGGCCAAGACGGAACCGATGCGATGAGCGGCTGGCTGCCCAAGTCTCCGAAGGCGCGCAGGCGCCTGACCCTGATCGCGGCCATCGCGCCGGTGCTGGCCCTGGCGGTCGGGCTGACGCTGTGGGGCCTCTCGGATTCGATCTCCTATTTCTACACCCCGGCCCAGGCGGCCGAGGCCAAGCCGCCGGTCGGGCGTTCGATCCAGCTCGGCGGGCTTGTCGAGGGCGGCAGCGTGGTTAAGCATTCCGATGGCCGGGTCGAGTTCACCGTCGCCGACCAGAAGGCGACCACACGGGTTCATTTCTCCGGCGACCTACCGGACCTGTTCCGTGAGGGACAGGGGATCGTGGCGACCGGCGCCTTCCGCGCCGACGGCGACTTCCAGGCCAAGCAGGTGCTGGCCAAGCACGATGAGCGCTACATGCCGCGTGAGATCACCAAGGCGCTGAAGGAACAGGGCGAATGGCGCGGCGAAGGCGCGCCTCAGCCCAGCTATCAGACCGGCGCCGCCCAGCAATGATCGTTGAAATCGGGTCGTTTTCGCTCGCCCTGGCCCTGGCGCTGTCGCTTGCGCAGGCCCTGCTGGCCGGCGTCGCGCGCATACGGCGCTCGGTGGTGCTGGCCGGCGCGGGGCAGGGCGCGGCTATCGGAGCCTTTGCGGGTCTGGTCGTCGCCTTCGCCGCCCTGATGTACGCCTTCGTGACCTCGGACTTCTCGGTCTCGAACGTCGCCGCCAACTCCCACACCGCCAAGCCGCTGCTCTATCGAGTGGCCGGGACCTGGGGCAGCCACGAGGGCTCGATGCTGCTCTGGTGCCTGGCCTTGACCGGCTGCGGCGCGGCCGTCGCCGCCGTGGGCCGCGACCTGCCGGCCGGGCTCAAGACCCTGACCATCAGCGTCCAGGGCCTGCTGGGCGTGGTCTTCCTGGCCTATACGGTGTTCGCCTCGAACCCGTTTGTTCGGCTGGCGCAGCCGCCGATCGAGGGCCGCTCGCTGAACCCGCTGCTGCAGGACCCGGCGCTCGCCTTCCACCCGCCCATGCTCTACCTCGGCTATGTCGGCATGTCGGTGGTGTTCTCCTTCGCCGTCGCCGCCCTGATCGAGGGCCGCGTCGACGCCGCCTGGGCCCGCTGGGTCCGGCCGTGGACGCTCGCCGCCTGGAGCGCGCTGACGGTCGGCATCACGCTCGGCGCCTTCTGGGCCTATTACGAACTGGGCTGGGGCGGCTGGTGGTTCTGGGACCCGGTCGAGAACGCCAGCTTCATGCCCTGGCTGATCGCCACGGCGCTGTTGCACTCGGCCATCGTCACCGAAAAGCGCGGAGCGATGTCCGGCTGGACGGTGTTCCTGGCGCTGGCGGCCTTCACCTTCTCGATGCTGGGCGCCTTCCTGGTGCGTTCGGGCGTTCTGACCTCGGTCCACGCCTTCGCGGTCGATCCGACCCGCGGCGTCCTGCTGCTGGCCATCCTCGGCGTTACGGCCGGCGCGGGCTTCGCCCTGTTCGCCTGGCGCGCCCCGGCCCTGAAGCGGGGCGGGGTCTTCGCCCCGGTCAGCCGCGAGAGCGCGCTGGTCCTGAACAACATCCTGCTGGCGGCGGCCACCGCCACCGTCCTGCTGGGCACGCTCTATCCGTTGATGCGGGAAGCTGCGACCGGCGAGGCGATCTCGGTCGGCCCTCCCTTCTTCAACCTGACCTTCACGCCGCTGATGGCGGCGCTGGCCATCCTGCTGCCGGCGGGACCATTGCTCGCCTGGAAGCGCGCCGACGCCCAGGGCGTGATGCAGCGGCTGTGGGTCGCGGCCCTGATCGCGGCGGCCTGCGGCCTGGCCGCCTTCGCCCTGATCAGCCCGCGCAAGGCCTTCGCCTCGGTAGGCGTGGCCATGGGCGCCTGGCTGGTGATCGGCGCCCTGGTCGAGATCGGCGAGCGCACGCGCGCCTTCCGCACCTCGGCCGCGGAGTCTTGGCGGCGACTGATCGGCCTGCCGCGCGGCGCATGGGGCATGACCCTGGCCCACCTGGGCCTAGGCGTATTCGTACTCGGCGCCTGTTTCGAAACCGGCTGGAAGATGGAAGCCGCCGAGGCCCTGCCGGTCGGCGGCCGCCTGAACCTTGGCGAATATCACCTGGTGCTGGACGAGGTGCGCGGCCTTGAAGGGCCGAACTACGACGCCGAACGTGGTCAGTTGCGGGCCTTCAAGGGCGACAAGCAGATCTGCGCCCCGACCCCGGAGCGCCGGCTCTATCCGACCGGCGGCCAGACGACGTCCGAGGTCGCGATCTGCACGCTCGGGGTCAACCATCTCTATGTTGTGCTGGGCGAGCGTCGTCCCACGACCGGCGCGCCGGTCTGGCTGGTGCGGGCCTATTGGAACCCCTGGGCGCTGCTGATCTTCATCGGCCCTGGCATCATGGCCCTGGGCGGGGTGGTGTCGCTCAGCGACCGTCGCCTGCGGCTGGCGGCCGGGCGCAAGGCGGAGGCCGCCGCGTGAGGCGGGTCCTGGCCATACTCGGCGCGGTGCTGTGCCTGGCGGCGGCGTCGGACCCGGCCGACCGGCTGCCCGATCCGGCCCAGGAAGCGCGGGCGCGCGAGCTGTTCCGCGAAGTCCGCTGCATGGTCTGTCAGAACGAGTCGATCGACGACTCCAACGCCGAACTGGCCGGTGATCTGCGCCGACTGGTCCGCGACGAGATCAAGGCCGGCAAGACCGACGAGCAGGTCCGGGCCCACCTGACCGGCCGCTACGGCGAGTTCGTGCTGTTGAAGCCTGCCTTCTCATGGGGCAACGCCGTCCTCTGGGGCGCGCCCTTCGTCGTGGTTATCCTTGGGCTGCTGCTGCTGTTCCAGAGTTTCCGGAACCGTCCGGCGGACGAGGAACTGACCCCCGAAGAAGCCAAGCGGCTGGACGGCCTGTCGCGGGATTGAGGGGCATGACAAGATTGCGCCAAAGAATGAGCGCTATGAAGCTCATAGCGTGACCTAAACGTAACTTGAGAGACATTGCACTCTAAGGCATCGAACCTAGGTTGTCGGGGACGTGCGCGTGTTATGTGACCACGGGCGCCCACAGGGAAATTGAAGGCTTATGACCTCGAAGAAGACCGGTTATCTCCTCGGCGCCCTGGCGGGTGTCGGCGTCGCCACCGCGGCCCTCGCCGGCGCCAACTTGGCCGACAACCCCTTGGCCGACTCCAACGTGCAGCGCGGCCTGCTGATGAAGACCTCGACGGCGCCGATCTTCGCGCCGCCGCCCGGCGCGCCGTTGTCGTTCGCCGACATCTTCGAAAAGGTCTCGCCGGCCGTCGTGTCGATCAACGTGACCTCGGAAGTCGACGCCTCGGCGCTGCGCCGGGTCCCCGGCTTCGAGAACTTCCCCTTCGACATCGTGCCGCGCCAGGGGCCGGGCGGTGAAGAGGGCGAAGACGCTCAGCCCGGTCAGCCGGCGCAACCGGGCCCTGGCGGCCGTGGCGGCCAGCCGCGCCTGCCCAGCCAGCAATCCTCGGGCTCGGGTTTCTTCATCTCGGGCGACGGCTACATCGTGACCAACAATCACGTCGTGGAGAACGCCAAGGAGATCAAGGTCGTGCTCAAGGACGAGCGCGAACTCGACGCCGTGGTCGTGGGCCGCGACGAGGGCACCGACCTGGCCGTCCTGAAGGTCAAGGGTTCGGGCTTCCCGTTTGTGAACTTCGAGAACGCGGGCAAGCCTCGGGTCGGCGACTGGGTCATCACCGTCGGCAACCCGTTCGGCCTCGGCGGCACCGCCACCGCCGGGATCATCTCGGCCTATGGCCGCGACATCGGCGAGACCTTCGTCGACTACATCCAGATCGACGCCCCCATCAACCGGGGTAACTCCGGCGGCCCGACCTTCGACGTCTATGGCCGGGTGATCGGGGTGAACACCGCGATCTTCTCGCCTTCGGGCGGGTCGGTGGGCATCGGCTTCGCCATTCCGGCCGACGTCGCCGACTCGATCACCAAGCAGCTGATCTCCGGCGGCAAAATCACCCGCGGCTATATCGGCGCCTCGATCCAGAACTTCACCGCCGAGATGGCCGAAGCCCAGGGTCTCGGCGCCCAGCGCGGCGCCATCGTCGCCAATGTGACGCCGGGCGGTCCGTCGGATCGCGCCGGCCTGCTGTCGGGCGATATCGTGACCTCGGTCAACGGCGTGGGCGTGAAGACCTCGTCCGAACTGACCCGCGAAGTCGCCAAGGCCAAGGCCGGCGACGTGCTGCGCCTGGACCTGCTACGGGCCGGCAAGCGCAAGGTGGTCGAGATCCGTTCAGGCGTGCGCCCGACCGAGAAGGAACTGGCGGCCAACGACAACCCGCAGGGCGGTCCGAACCGCGGCGGCGGCGAAGGCTCCGGCGCCCAGGCTCAGCGTCCGGTGGTGCTCGGCCTGGCGCTTGCGCCGCTGGACGAGGCCGCGCGTCGTCGTCTCAGCCTCGATCCGGCGGTTCGCGGCGTGCTGATCGCCAGCATCGACCAATCGTCGGACGCTGCCCAGCGCGGCCTGCGCAAGGACGACATCATCGTCCAGGCCAGCGGCGAACCGGTGACGACGGCGGCGGAGTTCTCCGCGGCGGTCACTGCGGCCAAGAAGGCCGGACGCCCGAGCATCCTGGTCGGGGTGCATCGCGGTGGCCGCACCTCCTTCCTGCCGCTGAAGATTTCCGGCTAGTCTGACGTAACGCCCGGGGGCTCTGAAGCACGATGCGTATTCTGATTGTCGAGGACGACCTCGAGGCCGCGGAAGTCATGGACCGCGGTCTCACCGAGGCAGGTCACGAATGCGTTCGCGCGCCGGACGGCGAGGACGGCCTGGCCGCCTCCCGCGCCGGCGAATACGACGTGATGATCGTCGACCGGATGATGCCGCGGATGGACGGGGTCACCATGATCCAGACCATCCGCCGCGAAGGCGATCAGACCCCGGTGCTGTTCCTGTCGGCCCTGGGCGAGATCAACGACCGCGTCGAGGGCCTGAAGGCCGGCGGCGACGATTATCTGGTCAAGCCCTACGCCTTCGCCGAACTGATCGCCCGGGTCGAGGCTCTCTCGCGCCGGCGCGAAACCGGCTCGGTGCAGACCATGCTGCGGGTCGGCGAATTGGAGATGGACCTGATCGGCCGCGCCGTGCATCGCCAGGGCAAGGAGATCGACCTGCAGCCGCGCGAATTCCAGCTGCTGGAGTTCATGATGCGCCATGCCGGGCAGTCGGTGACGCGCACCATGCTGCTGGAGAAGGTCTGGGAGTATCACTTCGATCCTCAGACCAACGTCATCGATGTCCATATTTCCCGTCTGCGCTCCAAGATCGACAAAGGCTTCGACAAGCCGATGCTGCAGACGGTCCGCGGCGCGGGCTATCGTCTCGATCCTTAAGGCCCGGCGCACGCCATGCGCCTGCCCAGGCTTTTCAGAACCACGCCGTTCCGGCTGACCCTGCTGTTCCTGGCGTTGTTCGCCGCGGCGGCCAGCGCCTTCCTGGCCTACATCTACCTGGCGACCGCCGGGGAGGCGACGCGGCGGACCGACCAGAACATCACGCGCGAGATGCGCTCGCTGGTCGCGGCCTATGACCGGGCCGGCGTCGACGCCGTGAACCAGTCGCTGATCGAGCGCGCGGCCAGCGAACGGCCGTTCCTCTACCTGCTCATGAAGCCGGACGGGACGCGGATCTCGGGCTCCATCGCCGAGTCGCCGTTGGAAGACGTCCGCGGCGCCCCTTCGCGCGCCAGTTTCTCGGTCACTGATTACGACGCCCAGGGGCGGCTGGTGAAGCACCCGGCGCGCGGCTTCCAGGAGCGGCTGAGCGGCGGCGAGATCCTGTTCGTCGGCGCCGACGTCAGCGAAGACCAGGCCTATGTCGTCAAGATCGTCCGGGCCTTGTGGGGCGCGGGCGCCCTGGTCATCGTGCTGGGCCTGGCCGGGGGCCTGCTGGTCAGCCGCAACGTCTCGCGCAGCATGGGGGCGTTGAACGATGTCGTGGCCGCCGTGCGCAACGGCGAGTTCGGCGCCAGGGCCACGGTGCGCGGCACCCGCGACGAGTTCGACGAGCTGTCCGAGGGCGTCAATGAGATGCTCGACCGCTTGGAACGCTCGATGGCCGGCCATCGCCATGCCGGCGACGCCATCGCCCACGACCTGCGCTCGCCCCTGACCCGCCTGCGGGCGCGGCTGGAGACCGCCTATCTCGACGTCGAGGCCGGCAAGGGCAACGCCGAGGAGGCGCTGGGCCAGGCGCTGGACGACACCGACGGCGTGCTGAAGACCTTTGGCGCGGTGCTGTCCATCGCCCGGCTGCAGGCGGCGGGGCAGGCGCCTGACCAGGTGTTGTTCGACCCGGCCGATCTCGCCGCCGATCTCGCCGAACTCTACGAGCCGACCTGCGAGGACAAGGGGCTGGAGTTCGACGCCGAACTGACCCGGGACCTCCAGGTGCGCGGTAACCGCGAGTTCCTGGCCCAGGCCCTGGCCAATCTGCTGGACAACGCCGTGAAGTACACCCCGGCTGGCGGCGCGATCATGCTGCGGGTCCGTCGCCGTTCGTCCGGCGAGGTCGAATATTCGATCACCGACACTGGGCCAGGCGTGCCCGACGAGGACCGCGCGCGGGTAGTCGAACGTTTCGTCCGCCTGGAGAACAGCCGCAGCGAACCTGGCTCGGGCCTTGGCCTGTCGCTGGTCGCCGCCGTCGCCGAGGCGCATGGCGGGCGGCTGGAGCTGTCGGAGGGGCCAGGCAAGGTCGGTGAGATGGGCCCAGGCCTCCGCGTCGCCCTGATCCTGCCGCGCCCGGCCTAAGCGCTAGTGAAATCTCCATCGCCACCCGGCTAGAGTGTTTGCGATGACTCATCTTCTGGACGTTCTCAAACCCTGCGGTCCGGTGGCCGACCTCAAGGCCGCCGACCGTGCGCGTAACGTGCTGGTCGAGGCCGCCACGCGTGACGGCTGGATGGAGTTGCTGGACGCCGCCTGGCCCGCCCTGGCGCCGGTGTTCGGCGCCTCGCCGTACCTGACGAGCCTGGCTCGCCGCGACCCGGCGCGGCTGCGCGTCCTGCTGGAGAGCGACCCGGATGTGCGGTTCGCCGACCTGCTGGCGCGGACGACAGCCCTGGCCTCGTCCGATTGGGAAGGCGCCAAGTCGGGCCTGCGCAAGCTGAAGGCCGAGGCCCACCTGCTGATCGCCCTGGCTGATCTGGGCGGGGTCTGGGATCTGGACGCGGTCACCGGCGGGCTGACCCGGTTCGCCGACGCGGCCCTCTATACGGCCCTGACCGTCGCGGCCCAGGCCGAGCTGGAGGCCGGCCGCCTGACGCGGATCGGAACGGGCGACGAGGGCCCGGTGCCGGGCTGGTTCTGCATCGCCATGGGCAAGCACGGCGCCTATGAGCTGAACTATTCCAGCGATATCGACATCTCGGTCTTCTACGAGCCGGAGGCGCTGCCCCTGGCCGAGGGGATCGAGACCCAAGGCTTCGCGGTCCGCCTGACCCACCGGTTGGCCGAGCTGATGCAGGACAAGACCGGCGACGGCTACGTCTTCCGCGTCGATCTGCGGCTGCGGCCCGATCCGTCCTCGACCCCGCCGGCGATCCCGGCGGCGGCGGCTTTCGACTATTATGAGAGCGTCGGCCAGAACTGGGAGCGGGCGGCCTTCATCAAGGCCCGCGCCGCGGCCGGAGACGTCGGGCGGGGCCGGGCGTTCCTGGCCGAACTAGCGCCGTTCATCTGGCGCAAGAACCTCGACTTCGCCGCCATCGCCGACATCCACTCCATCAAGCGCCAGATCCACGTTCACAAGGTCGACGACCGCCTGACCGCCAAGGGCGTGGATCTGAAGCTCGGTCGCGGCGGCATCCGCGAGATCGAGTTCTACGTCCAGACCCAGCAATTGATCCTGGGCGGCCGGCACCTCGAGCTGCGCTCGCCGCGCACCCTGGACGCCCTGCGCGCGCTGGAAGCGGCGGGCCACGTCTCCAGCCAGGCGGCCGACGAACTGACCGAGGCCTACCGGCAGCTGCGGTCCGCCGAGCACCGCATCCAGATGCTGGCCGACGAGCAGACCCATCGGCTGTCGGAATCCGATGGTGAGCGCAAACGGGTTGCGGCGCTGTCGGGCTATGACCGGGTGCGCAGCTTCGACGCGGCCATCGAGCGGACCTTGAAGACCGTCAATCGCCGCTATGGCGAGCTGTTCCCCGACGAGGAACAGCTGTCGTCGAAGTTCGGCAGCCTGATCTTCACCGGCGTCGACGATGATCCCGAGACCCTGGCCACGCTCAGCCGGATGGGGTTCTCCAACCCCGCCCGCATCTCCCAGACCATTCGCAACTGGCACCACGGGCATATCCAGGCCACGCGGACCGAACGCGGGCGGGAGCTGCTCACCCGGCTGGCGCCGCGGCTGCTCGACGCGGCTCAGGCCTCCGGCGCGGCCGACACCGCCTTCACCCGCTTTGAGGACTTCTTCTCCAAGCTGTCGTCGGGGGTGCAGCTGCAGTCGCTGTTCCTGGCCCAGCCGAAGCTGTTCGAACTGATGGTGCAGGTGATGGCCTTCGCGCCGCGCCTGGCCAACACCCTGGCCCGGCGGCCAGCCGCCCTCGACGCCCTGCTGGACGGCGCCTTCTTCGCCAATCTCGATTCCGAGGAAGACCGCAGCATGATGGCGGTCGCGGTGGCGCGGGCCGACGGCTTCGAGGGCGTCATGGACGCCGTGCGCCGGGTGCATCGCGAGCAGGCCTTCCGGGTCGGCGTCCAGGTGATGAGCGGGGCGGCCAGCGCCGAGACCGCCGGCCGGGCCTTCGCCGATCTGGCGGACATCTGCATCGAGACCCTGGCCCCGGCGGCGCTGGCCGAGGCCGAGCGGCTGGGCGGCCAATTCGAGGGCGAGGCGGCGGTGATCGCGCTCGGCAAGTGCGGCTCGCGCGAGATGAGCGCGGGCTCCGACCTTGATCTGATGACCCTCTACCGCGCGTCGTCGCCCGGTGCGGTGTCGTCGGTCAAGGAGTGGGGGGCGGAGACCTTCTATGGCCGGTTCACCCAGCGCCTGATCGCGGCGCTGTCGATCCCGACCGGGGAGGGGGAGCTCTACGAGGTCGACATGCAGCTGCGCCCTTCCGGCACCAAGGGGCCGGTGGCGGTCAGCTTCCCGGCCTTCGAGGAATATTACGAACGCGAGGCCGAGACCTGGGAGCTGATGGCCCTGACTCGCGCGCGGGTGGTCTGGGCCTCGTCCGAGAGCTTCGCGGCCGACGCGGCGGCGGCGATCGAGGCGGCGTTGCGGCGCTCGCGCGATCGCGCCCGCACCGCCAAGGACGTCCGCGAAATGCGCGAGCTGCTGGAGCAGGAACGTCCGCCGAAGGGGCAGTGGGACCTGAAGCTCTCGCCGGGCGGCCTGGTCGACATCGAGTTCGCCGCCCAGTTCCTGCAACTCGCCCACGCTGGAGAGGGCGGACCGCTCAGCCAGAACACCGCCCAGGCCCTGGCCGCGGCGGGCGCTGCGGGCCTGGCCTCCACCGACGCCCTGGCGGCGCTGCGCAAGGCCTGGACCCTGCAGCAGAACCTGACCCAACTTTTGAAGGTGGCGCTGGCCGACAACACCGATCCGTCCGGCGAGCCGAAGGCGTTCCGCGCCTTGCTGGCGCGGGCGGGAGAGGCGCGCGATTTCCGGGCTCTGACGGCCAAGCTCGACACCGCCCGCAAGGGCGCGCGTCAGGCCTATGAGGCCATTCTGCGATCCTGAGCGACGGAAGGCGTCGCGCGCGACGTTAGAGGACTAGACGGGCGCTTGGCCGCCCCAAGGAAATTCCATGAAGCACGCCCTGCGCCGGAATCGCGGCCGTGACGTCGGTTGAAGGACATAGCAAGCTTGAACCCGACAAGGGTGAGGTGAGGCTTGGATCCTGGCGACCCGGACGAGGCGTTGCTGGCGCGCGTGGGCGAGGGCGACCCTGCGGCCGTGCGCGCCCTGGTGGCCCGCAAGCTGCCGCGTCTGCTGGCGCTGGCCGGGCGGATGCTGGGCGATGCGGCGGAGGCCGAGGACGTCGCTCAGGAGACCTTCGTGCGGGCCTGGAAACAGGCGCGGGACTGGCGGCCGGGCGTGGCCAAGTTCGACACCTGGCTGCACCGGGTGGCGCTGAACCTCTGCTACGACCGGCTGCGCCGCCGTCGCGAGGTGGCGACCGACAATCCGCCGGAGCAGATCGACGAGGGGCCGGCGCCCGATCGCGGCCTGCAGGCGCGGGACGTGGGCCTGCGTGTGGCCGCCGCCATGCGCGCCTTGCCCGACCGTCAACGCGAGGCTGTCAGCCTCTGTCACTATCAGGAGCTTTCCAATATCGAGGCCGCCGCCCTGATGGGCGTCAGCGTCGAGGCCTTGGAGAGCCTGCTCTCGCGGGGGCGGCGCGCCCTGCGCGCGGCCCTGTCGGATATGGTGGAAAGCTAACGTCATGACCCGCGAACGCTTCGAGGACCTGGCCGAGATCTATGGCGGCGACATCGCCCGCTGGCCGCTGGCCGAACGGGACGCCGCCGCCTTGCTGATGGCGGCCGATCCCGATTTCGCCAAGGCGGCGCTGGCCGCGCCCGCCGGGTTGGACGACCTGCTCGGCGCCTGGGCGCCGCAGCCGGTCAGCCACCAACTGCGCGAGGCGGTGATCGCCTCGGCGCCGCGCCCGCGCGCGCGGACCGGCGTGCGCGGATGGTTCTGGCGTGCCGGGTTGGGCGTGGGCCTGGCCGGCGCCTGCGCGGCGGGCCTGGTGGTCGGGGTGCGGCTGTCGGACACGGTGGTCCAGCAGGACGACACCGTCAGCGCCGCGCTCAGCGGCTATGACGACCTATCGGATGTCGTGATCGGGGAGGGCGCCTGATGAGCCGTCGAACGCAGATCGTTCTCTTCGTCTCGCTGGCCCTGAACCTGTTCCTGATCGGCGGCGTGGTCGGCGGGCTGGTGGTCGGCCAGCGCCTGCGCTCCGACCGCCCGCCGCCGATGGCGCGCATGAACCAGCCGGTCTGGGCGGCGGCGGAGGCCTTGAGCCCAGAACAGGCGCGCGCCTATCGCACCATGCTGCGCGGCGAGGGCATGGAGGCCCGCGCCAATATGCGCCAGATGCGCGAGGCTCGGACCCAGGCCTGGGGAACCTTGGGCGCCGAACCCTTCGATCCGGCCCTGAGCAAGCAGAAGCTCGCCGAGATCCGCAGCCGGGAGGCCGCGACGCGCGGCGAGATCGACGCCCGCATCGTCGACTTCGCCGCCGGCCTGACGCCGGGCGAGCGGCGGAAGCTGGCCAAGGCCCTGACCGAGCGGTCAGGGCATGGTCAGCCGCCAGGACCGAACGGCCCGCGCTAGTTGCGGAAGCTGGGGTCTATGCGATCGAGCTTGCGCAGCAGGGCCGGCCAGGCGAGCCGTTCGGCGAGCTTCTTCATGCCCGCGGCGCCCGACTGCATCTCGACCTTTTCGGCCACGCCCTGGGGCGGGGTGTTCAGTCCGTCCCGGCCGGCGCTCAGCATCAGGACCTGCGCCTCGCAGGCGCGCTCCAGATAGTACATGCGCAGGAACGCCTGGGCGACGGACTCGCCGACCGTCAGGGTGCCGTGGTTGCGCAGGATCATGGCGTTCTTGGCGCCCATGTCGGCGACCAGGCGCTCGCGCTCCTCCAGCTCGGTCGCGATGCCCTCGAAGTCATGATAGGCGACGTCGTGCATCGCGATCATCGCGGTCTGGGTGTGCGGCAGCAGGCCCTCGGCCATGGCTGACACCGCCTGTCCGTGCGGGGTGTGCAGGTGCAGGACCGCATGGGCGTCCTCGCGGCCCATATGGATCGCCGAGTGGATGACAAAGCCGGCCCGGTTCACATAGGCCGGGCGGTCGACGATCTTGTTGCCCTCATGATCGATCTTCACCAGCGACGAGGCGGTGATCTCCTCGAACATCAGGTCGTAGGGGTTGATCAGGAAGTGATGCTCGGGCCCCGGCACGCGGGCGCTGAGATGGGTGAAGATCAGGTCGTCCCAGCCATAGAGGGCCACCAGCCGATAGGCGGCGGCCAGATCGACACGAACCGCCCACTCCTCCTGCGAGACTTGGTCGCGCAGGCTGGGGGTCAGCTTTAGGGCGGTGGTCATGGGCGGCTCCGGTGTCTGGGGATGGGCTTACCTGCCACCGATCGGACGGCGACTCTGTCGCCAAGTTGACAATCTCGCCGTAACTGGCAGATCAAGCCGATGACGCCGGCTGAACGCGAGACGCTGTCGAAGGACCGCTGGTTCGGCGCCCTGCCGCCCGAACGCCAGGCGCTGCTGCTCGACATCGGCCATGTCCGGGCGGTGCGGGACCGCGCGCTGCTCTACGGCGTCGGCGACGAACCCGATGGCCTGTGGGCGGTGCTGCAGGGCGAGGTGCGGCTGGTCAGCTATCCCGCCGTGGGCATGGAGCTGGTCGGGTTGATCGTCGGAACCGGCGGCTGGTTCGGGGAGCTGTCGGTCCTGGACGGCGGGCCACGGCCGCATGACGCGATCTGTTTCGGCCCCGCCCGGGTGGTGAACCTGCCGATGGACGAGGTCTCGCGGCTGGCGGCGGCCCGGCCCGAGATCTACCGCGACATCGCGCTGCTCGGCTGCGCCCACCAGCGCGGAGCCCTGGCGGTTGTCGGCCAGAGCCTGGCCCAGCCGGTGCGGGTGCGGTTGGCCCGCACTTTGGCCGCGTCGGTCCGGGCGGCGGCCGACGCCTCGCCCGGCGTGCTGCGCATTCGTCAGGAGGACCTGGCCGTGATGGTGGGCGTATCGCGCCAGACGTTGAACAAGCTGCTCAAGTCGTTGGAGCGGGCCGGGATCGTTGAGCTGTCCTACGCCCAGATCACCATTCGCGATCCGGCGGCCCTGCGCGCAGCGGGGCATCCGAAGGCCAGGGACTAGGCGACCGCGAAGCCCGGCACGGTGCGGATGGCGCCGCTCTGGCGGATGGGCAGGGAGAAGCTGACCATGGTGCCCTCGCCGGGCGCGCTCTGCATGTCGAGCGAGCCGCCGTGCATCTCCACCAGCGACTTGGTGAGCGCCAGGCCCAGGCCCGTGCCCTGGGTGGTCTTGGAGTGCTGGTTCTCGACCTGCTCGAAGGGCTTGGCCAGGCGGGCCAGGTCGTCTTGGGCGATGCCGATGCCGGTGTCTTGCACGCTGACGCGGATGCGCTCGCCCAGCGGATCGTGGCGGCCCTCGGCGCGGATCGTCACCCGGCCGCCGCGCGGGGTGAACTTGATGGCGTTCGACAGCAGGTTCAGCAGCACCTGCTTCACGGCGCGGTAGTCGGCCTCGACCTCGGGCAGGTGCGGGAAGTCGATGGTCAGGGCCAGGCCCGCAGCCTCGGCCCGGTTGCGGACCAGGCGCACGGCGTCCTCGGCCACCTCCTCCAGCGCCAGGGGCTCGAACTTGAGCGCCATCTTGCCGGCCTCGATCTTCGACATGTCGAGGATGTCGTTGATCAGCGCCAGCAGGTGCTGGCCCGACGAGAGGATGTCCTGGGCGTAGCCCTTGTAGCGGGTGTCGCCGAGCTGGCCGAACATCTCCCCGACCATGATCTCGGAGAAGCCGTTGATGGCGTTCAGCGGGGTGCGCAGTTCGTGGCTCATATTGGCCAGGAACTCGCTCTTGGCCTTGTTGGCGCCCTCGGCCCGGACCTTCTCCATCTCGTATTTGCGGGCGAGTTCCGAAAGCTGCTCCTGGCTGCGCTCCAGACTGACAATGGCCTTCTGAAGCTGTTCTTCGTTGAGCCGGCGCGCCTCGTCCTGGGTCTTGATGGCGGTGATGTCGGCGGCGGTCATCACCAGGCCGCCCTCGGCGGTGCGCCGCTCGGAGATCTGGATCCAGCGGCCGTCGGCCAGTTCGGCCTCGCGCACGCCCTTGCGGCCGTCGGGGCTCGGCATCTCCTGCTGGATGGCGAGCTGGGCGAAACGATTGACCTCTTCGCGCCCGGCGCCCGGCTTCAGCAGCTTGGGCTCCAGCGAGAAGACGTTGCGGTAGTTGTGGTTGCAGAGCAGCAGGCGGCCGTTGCGGTCCCACAGCACGAAGGCTTCCGACACGCTTTCGATGGCGTCGCGCAGGCGGCTCTCGGCGGCCTGGGCGCGGGCCTGGGCCATGCGCTCCTCGGTGACGTCCAGGGCCACCCCGATGATCCGCGAATAGCCCGACTCTTCCGAGCGGCCGAAGGCCTGGCCGCGGGCGTCGATCCAGATCGGCCGGCCGCCCTGCAGCGAGGGCACCCGGAACGACACGTCAAAGCCGCCGTAGACGGCGGCGGTGGACAGCGCCTGGCGGACCCGCTCGCGGTGGTCGGGGGAGACCCGGTCCAGCACGTCCTGGCCCGGCACGACGCCGCCGCCGCCCCAGCCGAAGATCGCGCCGGTGACGTCGGACATGAACATCTGGTCGGTGGTCAGGTCCCACTCCCAGATGCCGCAGCGGGCGGCTTCGACCGCCAGCCGGAAGCGTCGCTCGGAATCGATGACCGCCTGCTGGGCGTCCTCCATCTTGCGGCTCTGGTTAAGCAGCAGCAGGCCCAGCATGAAGGCTACGGCGAGGGGGGCGGTCAGCCAGCCGAGTTGCCGGGCGGTGGAGTTGATCTCGTGCGCGCTGGACGGCGTCGCCGACACGGCCAGCAGCGCCCCGTCCATCGCCGGGCGCCCGACCAGATCCTGTGCCGCGCCGTCGGGTTTGGTCCCGCGCACCAGGCCGCTCGCGCGGCTCAGCTGCGCCGCCGTCAGACCGAACGCCTCGTTTACGTCGCGGGCCTGGGCCAGGCCGCCGGCTCCGGCGGCGGCGAGGATCTGGCCCTTGGTCGTGGCCACGACCTGATCGGCGGCGAGCAGCGCGCTCAGGCGGGCCGGATCGCCGACCAGGATGATCTGGCGGCGGCCCTTGCTGGTGGCGACGCTTCCGGCGACGACCAGCGACGCCGGGGTCTGGTTCGAGGCGCCGATCCAGACGTTCCCGCTAGCCTGCCCGGCTTCAGTCGCCAACTCGCCCCAGTTCACGCCGGCGGCCTTGCCGCTGACGGCGACGACGCCCTGGTCGTCCGTCACGGCCACGGCCAGGGCCGCGCCGCCGGCCACCGCAAGGGCGGTCTCGGCCGCGTCGATGGGCGGATCGGCCTTGCGCTGCAAGGTTTCGCGCGCGGCGGCCAGACCGCCGCGCAACGCCGCGCCCTCGACGTCGACGCGGGCGGCCAGGGTTTCCGTCCGGCTGGGCAGGGCTGCGTTCGCCAGCGTGCCGGCCTGCGGCTCACGGCTGATCTTGAAGATGGCGATGGTGGTGTAGATGGCCAGCAGCAGCAGGGTCGAGAGGATCGCGATCCGTACGAAACCCTGACTCACGCCTCTCCGGCCGTCGGGCGCAGCAGCGCTCTTCGGTTGGCTTGGCCCAGTCTCAGCCGCGTCTTTGCCCCCGCGTCTGGCCAAAGCCCGCCGCTCCCTTGCGCCCTATCCCGAGTCACTCGCGCGGGTGAGTCTACGCAAGCGCGCGTGGCGCGTCACGAGGCACGTGGTCTCAGGACGATCACGGTTTCCTTTGGCGCTCGGCCCGGCGTTCCGGTCCCTTGTAGTTGGGGTCGTCGTGACGGCGCCTGTCAGGCCCGAAATAGCTCTCGCTGCGCACGAACGGACGGGCCCGATCGATCACCCAGACGATCCGTTTCATCAGGTCGGCGGGGGTGACAGGCTTGACGCAGAACTCGTTCACCCCGGCGTCGCGCGCCGCCATGATCCGCGAGCGGTCGGCATGACCGGTCAGCAGGATGATCGGGGTGTAGGGGGCCGGGCTCTCGGGATCGTTGCGCAGCCACTGGGCGAAGGCGACGCCTTCCTCGGCGTTCAGCATGTAGTCGAGGATGACAATGTCGCACGGCGTCATCTTCATCCGACGCTTGGCGGCGTCGACGGTCTGGGCGTCGTAGAGCTGATCGGCGCCGAACCCCCGCAGCATCGCTTTGACGAGGTTTACCGCGTGGGTGTTGTCGTCGACGATCAGGAACCGGACCCGGTTGAGTGAGACCGACATAGGCTGGCTGTCTCCCGAGTTACGCGCCTCCGTACGAAGTTGCGGATTTAACGTAAAGATTCGGTTTTCCCTAACGCGGGAGACAGCCTGCTCAATTCATTCGGCGAGCGCCTTGGCGGCCAGCTCGTAGACGTTCTTCGAAAGTCCTTCGGTCGCCGCGATCCGGGCCAGTTCACGCTTCATCAGCGCGCCCAGTTCCGGCTTGTAGCGCCGCCAGCCGCCCAGCGGCTCGACCAGCCGCGCCGCGGTCATCGGGTTGAAGCTGTCGACGACCAGGATCTGGTCGGCGAGGAACCGGTAGCCGGCGCCGCTCGCATCGTGGAACCGCGAGGGATTGAAGTTGGCGAAGGTCGAGACCAACGCCCGCAGGCGGTTGGGGTTCTTCTGCTCGAAGGCCGGATGGGCGGTCAGGCCCATGACCCGGCCCAGGGCGCTTTCGTCGGGGTCGCGGGCCTGCAGGGCGAACCACTTGTCGATGACCATAGGCTCGGACTTCCAGCGATCGAAGAAGTCGGCGAGGGCGGCCTCATAGGCCTCGCCGCCGACCAGCATCAGGGCCGAAAGGCCGCCGACGGCGTCGGTCATGTTCGCCGCGGCGCGGTAGTGGCCCTCGGCCAGTTCGCCGATCTCGGCGCGGGGATTGGCGGCCAGCAGGTCCAGCGCGGCGTTGCGCAGGGCGCGGCGGCCGGCGCTGGCGGCGTCCGGCGAGAACTCGGCCAGTTCCTGCAGGCCGATATGCAGGCGCTTCAGGTCTTCGGTGAGATGCAGCGACAGGCGGGTGCGCAGGGCCTCGCGGGCGGCGTGGATCGCGGCCGGATCAGCCGGTTGGATGGCCAGCGCCAGGTCGGATTCGCTGGGCAGCGAGAGCAGCAAGGCCTTGAAGGCTGGATCGGACGCCTGGTCGTTCAGGGCCCGGCCCATGGCCTCGGCGAAGCGTTCCTCGCCGACCTCGTCGGGCGCGCCCTTGGCGCGGGCCACGATCAGGGCGCGGGCCAGATCCTGGCCGGCCTCCCAACGGTTGAACAGGTCAGGGTCCGAGGCCAGCTGGACATAGCGGTCCTTGGCCGGGGCGTCGGTGGTCAGCGTCACCGGGGCGGAGAAGCCCCGTAGCGCCGAGATCACTGGGGCCGCATCGACGCCGCTCAGCGTCACGCTGGCCTGGGCGGCGTCCAGCACCACCACGGTCTGGTCTAGCGCCTTGCCGTCGCGCTCGAAGGCCAGGGTCCGGCCTTCGCCGTCCAGCAGGCCGATGGTGACCGGGACCGGCAGCGGCCGCTTGTTCGGCTGGCCAGGGGTCGGCGCGGTGTGCTGGCTGAGGTCGATCTGCAGGGTGCGGGCGCCGGCGTCATAGCTGTGCTTCAGCGAGACCTTCGGCGTGCCGGCCTGTTCGTACCAGGCGAAGAAGTCGCTCAGATCCTCGCCGGTCACCTCGGCGAAGCAACGGATGAACTCCTCGACCGTGGTGGCGTGGCCGTCCCAGCGGTCGAAATAGAGGTCCATGCCCTCCCGGAATTTTTCAGGACCGATCAGGGTCTTGAGCATCCGGATCACTTCGGCGCCCTTCTCGTAGATGGTCGCGGTGTAGAAGTTGTCGATCTTGAGGTAGCTGGACGGCCGCACCGGGTGGGCCAGCGGCCCCTGGTCCTCGGGGAACTGGCGCGCGCGCAGGGCCTTCACGTCCTTGATCCGCTGGACGGCCGCGCCGCGCATGTCGGCCGAGAAGCTCTGGTCGCGGAAGACCGTCAGGCCCTCCTTCAGGCACAGCTGGAACCAGTCGCGGCAGGTGATCCGGTCACCGGTCCAGTTGTGGAAATACTCGTGGGCGACGACGCTCTCGATGCGCTCGAAGTCCATGTCGGTGGCGGTGGCCGGGTCGGCCAGCAGCAGCGAGGAGTTGAAGATGTTCAACCCCTTGTTCTCCATCGCGCCGAAATTGAAGTCGCGAACGGCGACGATCATGAACAGGTCCAGATCGTATTCGCGCCCAAAGGTCTGCTCGTCCCAGACCATCGAACGCTTCAGGGCGTCCATGGCGTAGGCGGCGCGCGCGGCCATGCCGGTGTCGACGAAGATGCGCAGGTCGACCGTGCGACCGCTCATGGTGACCAGCTTGTCTTCCAGAACGTCCAGCTCGCCGCCGACCAGGGCGAACAGATAGGCCGGCTTGGGGAAGGGGTCGTTCCAGACGGCGAAGTGACGCCCGCCCGGCAGGTCGCCCGAACTCATCAGGTTGCCGTTGGACAGCAGGTGGCGGAACGTCTTGTCGGCCTCGATCCGCACGGTGAAGCGCGACAGCACGTCGGGCCGGTCGGGATACCAGGTGACCTTGCGGAAACCCTCGGCCTCGCACTGGGTGCAGAACCGGCCGCCGGACATATAGAGCCCTTCCAGCGCCTTGTTGTTCTCCGGGTCGATCTCGACCTCGGTTTCCAGCACGAAGGCGTCCGGCACGCCTGGAACGGTCAGGAACTCGGCGTCGATGGTGCGCGCGCCGTCGCCCAGGACGCGGCCGTCGACCGCGACCGAGATCGGCTTCAGCCGCTCGCCGTTCAGCACCAGCGGTCCGGTGTGGTCGCCGTTGCGCCGGATCGTCAGCTTCGCCTTGACCCGCGTGGTGTTCGCCGCGAGCGCGAAGTCCAGATGGACCTCATCGATCAGGAAGGCGGGGGGCGTGTAGTCGGCGAGCGAGATCGGCTGGGGAGTGTCTGTACGCATGGGGGGCATTTAGCCACGGCCAGCGCCAATCGCCAGTGCGCTGGTGGATCAAAGCCTCCGGCTTCCGCCGGTCTCGGGGGTGACTAGGCCACTTCCACGCGTGTGGCGGCAGGGCCGGCCACCGGCGTTTCGTTGAACAGCCGATCGAGCCTGGAGATGTCCTCGGCGATGCGCTGCAACTCGGGCGGCGCGTCGCCGGCGCTTTCATCGACGATGCGAACGATCCGGCGGGCCAGCGCCAGCAGATGCGGCACGCTGGTGATCAGCCGCGCCTGAAACTCGATCTTGTGCGGATCGCGGTCGTACTCGGCGCCCGGCACCCGCCAGCCGCCCCAGTCGGCGGCGTCGGTCACCACCACCGGATAGGTCCCCGGATAAGGGTGATGGGCGGAGTCTTCCTCGGCCTGCCACTTGTTGCGCGCCCGCAGCAGCCGCCATTGCGGCGCGCCGTCGGCCAGGGCGTCGGCGCCGCTGCCCTGTTCCGGCTTAAGCTCGTGTCCCTGGAAATCGCGGCCCAGGCCCACGTCGTAGGTCACCCGGACCGGTTCGTCGAAGCCCTTGGCCCAGACAGGCACGATCTTCTCGATCATCGCCCAGACGCCGACGCTCTCGACCCAAACCTTCTGGTTTCGCTGGAATATCGCCTTGGCCATGCGCGCGCCTTCGGAACCCCTTGGTCAGATCGGCCATAAGACCCTGAAATTCTTGACGCGAGGTCAATCTTTTCAAGGTGCGCGGGGCGCGTATGGTGGCCGCCAAGCAAGCATTGAACCGGCCGGCGAACGGCGGAATGGGCGGAAATGAATTTCGATTTCTCAGACGATCAGAAATTTCTGAAGGGCGAGGCTCGCAAGTTCCTCGAAGCCAACAGTCCGACCACCCGCGCGCGCGCCGTGCTGGACGACAAGGATAAGGCCTACGACGAGGACCTCTGGAAGGCGGTCGCCGCGCAGGGCTGGCTGGGCGCCGCGATCCCCGAGGCCCATGGCGGTCTTGGGTTAGGGCACCTGGAGCTCTGCGTCATCGCCGAGGAACTGGGCCGCGTCGTCGCGCCGATCCCGTTCGCCTCGACGGTCTACTTCCTGGCCGAGGCGATCATGTTGGCCGGCAATGAGGAGCAGAAGGCCTATTTGCTGCCGAAGATCGCGGCGGGCGAGATCATCGGCGCTGTCGCCACCTCCGAAGGTCCAGGCGTGGTGACGGCCGGCACGCTCCAGTCCACCGTCACCGACGGCAAGCTGACCGGCGTGAAGATCCCTGTCACCGACGGCGATATCGCCAATGTCGCCCTGGTGCTGGCCAAGGAGAACGGCAAGCCCGGCCTGTTCCTCGCCGACCTGGCCGACAGCTCGGTGACCCGCGAGGCGGTGAAGACCCTCGATCCGACCCGCGACGCGGCTAGGCTGGTGTTCAAGAACACGCCCGTGCGCCGGGTCGGGAACGCCGGCGAGGGCTTCGAGCTGATCGAGCAGGTCTTCGACCGCGCCGCCGTCCTGCTGGCCTTCGAACAGACCGGCGGCGCCGACCGCTGCCTGGAGATGGCCAAGGAGTACGCGCTGGAACGCTACGCCTTTGGCCGGGTCATCGCCTCGTACCAGGCGATCAAGCACAAGCTCGCCGACATGTACGTGAAGAACGAGCTGTCCCGTTCCAACGCCTATTACGGCGCCTGGGCGCTCAACACGAACGCGCCGGAGCTCACGGTCGCCGCCAGCGCCGCCCGGATCGCGGCCTCCGAGGCCTTCTGGTTCGCGTCCAAGGAAAACATCCAGACCCACGGCGGCATCGGCTTCACCTGGGAAATGGACTGCCACCTCTATTATCGCCGCTCGCGGCAGCTCAGCCTCGTGGCCGGCGCGCCGCGGGTCTGGAAGGAACGCCTCGTCAGCCACCTCGAACGCCGCAATGCGGCGTCGGCCGCTTGAGCAGGAGATAGGTCATGGATTTCAACGACACCCCCGAAGAAGCCGCCTATCGCCAACAGGTCCGTCAGTGGCTGGACGTCAATGCGCCCAAGAAGCGCGAGGGCGCCGATCCCGAGGGCGGCGACAGCATGGGCGCCTCCAAGGCCTGGCAGGCCAAGAAGGCCGCGGCCGGCTACGCCTGCATCACCTGGCCCAAGGAGTGGGGCGGCCAGGGCGGCACCCCGGTCCAGAACGTGATCTTCGGCCAGGAAGAGGCCAAGCATCCGATCCCGCCCAACCCCTTCCAGATCGGCCTGGGCATGTGCGTGCCCACGGTCATGACCTTCGCCGACGACGAGACCAAGAAGCGCTTCGTCGGGCCGGCCATTCGCGGCGAGGAAATCTGGTCGCAGCTGTTCTCCGAGCCCTCCGGCGGCTCCGACGTGGCGGCTTCACGCACCAAGGCCGAGCGGGTCCCGGACGGCTCCGGCGACTGGCTGATCAACGGGCAAAAGGTGTGGACGACCGGCGCTCAGTTTTCCGACTATGGCATTGTAATCGTTAGGACAAATCCGGAAGTGCCCAAGCATAAGGGCCTGACGATGTTCTGGCTGGACCTGAAGGATCCGGGGGTTGAGATCAAGCCGATCCACCAGATGTCGGGCGGATCGGGGTTCAACGAGGTGTTCTTCACCGACGTACGGGTCAAGGACAGTCAGCGGCTGGGGGCTGAGGGCGAGGGCTGGAAGGTCAGCCTGGTGACCCTGATGAACGAGCGGCTGGCGGTGGGCGGCGCGACGGGGGCGGGCTGGAGCCAGTTCATGGAGACGGCGCGCAGCACGCCCAGCATGGACGGCGCCTCGGCGCTTCAGGACCAGGCGGTGCGCGAGAAGCTGGCCGACTGGTATGTCCAGGCCGAGGGGCTTCGGCATACCCGCAACCGGACCATGACAGCCTTGTCGCGCGGTCAGACGCCGGGGCCGGAAAGCTCGATCGGCAAGATCATCTCGGCCGTGCAGATGCAGGAGCTGGCCAACACCGCCATCGAGATGCTCGACCAGTATGGGATCATCAACGACGGCGCCCTGGCGCCCGAGGACGCGGCGTTCCACTGGTCGCTGATGTTCGCGCCGGGCCTGCGGATCGCCGGCGGCACCGACGAGATCTTGCGCAACATCATCGCCGAACGCGTGCTGGGCCTGCCCGGCGACATCCGGGTCGACAAGGACATCGCGTTCAAGGACATGCCGACGGGACGTTAAGCCCTTAGCGGCGTCGGGGCGGCGTTGGAGCGGCCGACGACGAGCTCGCCATAAATCCGGGTCAGGCCTTCGAAGGTCGTGTCCCAGCTATGGCGCTGCTCGGCCCGGCGACGGGCGGCGACCTTGATCGGGGTCTGCTCGCGCGCGAACAGGGCCTCGATCGCCTCGGCCATGCCTGCCGGATCGACGGTGAGCGCCTGCTGGCCGACCCGCTCGTCGATCAGTTCGGCGATACCCCCGCGCGAGGGGCCGACCACCGGAACCCCGGCGGCCAGGGCCTCCAGCACGATCAGGCCGAAAGGCTCGTTCTCGTTGGCGTGGACCAGGGCGTCGCAGCTGGCGATCAAGGTCGCGAGCTTCAGCGGGTCGCGCTCATAGGCCAGCGGGATCACACGCGGCGAGTAGTGGGCGTCCTTGCCGGCGCCGACCAGCAGCAGGTGATAGGGCGCGCCCAGGCGCTCGACGGCGCAGATCAGGCTCTCGATGTTCTTCTCGCGGGCCGGGCGGCCGGCGAAGACCAGCAGCCTGGCGCTGGAGGGCAGGCCCAGGCTGCGCTTCAGCTTGGCGGCCTCGGCGCGGTCGGGATGGAACAGCTCGGTGTCGACGCCCAGCATCTGCACGCTGACCTTCTCGACCCCGGCCTCGCCCAGGCGGGCGGCGATATGGCGGCTGGGGGCGACGACGCGGTCGAAGCGGGCGAAGGTCGCGGCCCAGTGCTTCATAGCCGGGGCCTCGGCCCATTCGCCAAAGTGCAGGGCGGCGAGGGCGGCCGCGTCGGTGTGGCAGAACCCGACCACGGGAACGTCCAGCGCCTCGCCGGCCTCAAGCGCGGCGTGGCCCGGCACGAACATGTCGCCGGCCTCGATGATGTCGGGCTCCAGCATCCGCAGGACGGTCTCCCACTTGGTGGTCGAGGCCGGCATCCGGTAACCGTCGCCAAACGGCAGGCGGGCGGCGGCGACGCTGACGACGCCAGGCGCCGAGAGGCCGGTGGTCGGCCCAGGAACAACCAGGGTGTGGGTGATGTCGGGCCGGCGCTTGGTCAGCCAGTCCCGCTTTTGCAAAAGGTAGCGCTTCACGCCGCCGGAACGCGGCGCGTACATCATGGTGGTGTCGATCAGGTGGAAACCCATGCGACCCGGAGCGCCAAAATGAGGAGCCTCTGACAGGTTCAACCGTATCAGATTCTCCGACCGCGCGTCGGTGACGTCGAACACTCGCCGCCTCCCTTACAATAGGACACTGCGACTAACGAACGGCGGGCGGTTTGGTTCTGACGATCTTGCCGCGAATGGGCTGAAAAGGTCGGGGCGCGCTGAAGGAGTCAAAGTCCCCCTCAGTCGGCTTCGCCGCCAGCTCCCCCAGTGGGGGAGCATCTTCTTCTCATGTTGGTCATCCTCCGGTCTCGCGCGGCGAGATCTGAGGAACCCATGTGCGGAGGATGACGATTTGTTGGGCTGGGTCGCCCAGATCCTCCCCCGCTGGGGGAGGTGGCGCGCGTAGCGCGACGGAGGGGGCGCTG